>JABAOG010011949.1_pt1 | contig 14785 bp, 16 predicted proteins | sample 7062131 | NCBI WGS metagenome assembly JABAOG01 (sample SAMN14538629, study PRJNA623070) | marine sediment metagenome | biome: marine biome [ENVO:00000428]; feature: marine pelagic biome [ENVO:01000023]; material: deep marine sediment [ENVO:00002113] | place: India: Arabian Sea | collected...
ATCGCCGAGCTCGAGGCGCTGCTGGAGCGGTTGAGCAAGGAGGGAGACGGGAATGCTCCGTGAGCTTCCCTCCGTCGTGCTGGTCGTCGGGCTGATCCCGTTTCTGTGGAGCGGCGTCGTCGCCGCCTCGGGGAAAGCCGCGGCGCGCGGCGCAGGCCTGGGCGGCATGCGGCTGGAGGCCGCCGTCCTCGCGCTGATGATAGCGCCGGTGGTGATGGGCGCGGCGCTGCTCCTCATTGTGCCGCTCATGCCGACAATGCCCCTGGCGGCGCTCGCCATTCCGGGTCTTGCGGAGGGGCCAGCGCGCCCGAGCGCCGGCCCCAGCGCCGATCCCTGGGCGCTTCTGTCGCTCGGGATCGTCGCGCTCTACCTCGCTGGCCTGGCGATCGCCGCAGCGCGGCTGCTCCTCGCTCACACGAAGCTCGATCGAGCCGCCGCGGCGGGCGTCCCCTGTCCTGCGCTCGGTGGGGACGTCCGGCTTTCCGGCGAGGCGGCGTTCCCGTTCGCGAACGGCCGCGGGGTGGTGGTTCTGCCGCGCGCGCTCGCGGCCCAGATGTCCTCCCGCGACCTTGACCTCGTCGTCCGGCACGAGCGGGCCCATCTCGAGCGCCGCGATCCCGCATCTTTCTGGGCGCTCGCCTGGGTGGACGCGCTGTTCTGGCCCAATCCGTTCGTTCGCTGGCAGACGGCGCGCTGCCGCNNGTGCTGGCGGCGGCGCCGGACACTCGCGCCGCCTATGCGGGCGCGCTCGTCGCCGCTCTGAAGCATACGGCCGTCGCGACGCGCCTGGCGCCCAGCATCGTTTCGACACGGAGCAAGGGAGATCATCGCATGCGGCTCTCGCACATCCTGAGCGGCGCGTCGGCGCCGCACGGCGCGCTGGCCCGCGGCGCGGTCGCCGCGGCCGCGCTGTTGGTCGTCCCGGTGGGCGGGCTGCAGCTCGTCGCCTGCGCGCCGGGCGCGGGAACGCAGCGCAGCGCGAGCGGACCGGTCGCGGAAGCCCCATCCTCGAGCGGCGTCATCCGAACCATCGACGTCGAGGGCAACCGGACGATCGCCGAGGAGACGGTCCTCTCCCTTCTCACGGTCGCGCCCGGCGAGGGCTTCGACCCAGTCGCGATCGATGCATCCCTCAGAGCGATGTTCGCCAGCGGCCTGTTCTCCGACGTGGCGTTCGAGCGCCGCGGCGACGTGCTCGTGGTGCGCGTGGTCGAGGCTACGGGATAAGGCTTCACGCGACTGCGGCGGCTCGAGCGGGCCGTATCGAGACGAACCGGCCAGCCCTGTTAGGGCGGCCAAGGCGAGGGTGAAGACATGTTCCGTGAGCTGCCGTTGGTCGTGCTGGTCGTCGGCCTGATCCCGCTGCTGTGGAGCGCCGCCGTCTGCGGCCTACGCGCGGCGGCGGCGCGCGGCCGAGCGCGGAGCGTGGACAGCATGCGCATCGAGGCGGCGGGGTTGGCGCTCATGCTTGCGCCGATCGGCGTCGGCGCGGCTGCGCTCCTCCTCGCGCCGCTGGCGCCGGACGCGCCGCTGCCCGCCCTCGCCTTCGAGGATTTCGGATGGTTGGGCGAGCCGGCATCCGCGGGCCTCGCGCCGGTCGTGGCCGCCGCACCGGACGAGGCCCTGCCCGCCCCCGCGGGCGACCGCGTCGCGCTCTGGCCCCTGCTCTCGTTGGCGGCCGTCGCGGTCTATCTGGCAGGATTCGGCGCAGGCGCCGCTCGGCTGCTGCGCGCGCGCCTCCGGCTCGATGGCGCCGTGCGGAGGAGCCTGGCCGAGCCGCGGCTGGGCGCGGAGGTCCGGCTCACCGGCGAGACCGTGCCGCCGTTCGCGAGCGTCTGCGGCGCCATCGTGCTGCCGCGCGCCCTGACGGAGCGGCTCTCGCCCGGGGAGCTGGCGCTCGTCGTCCGCCACGAGCGCGTCCACGTCGACCGCCGCGACCCCGCGTCGTTCTGGACGCTCGCCTGGGTCGATGCGCTCTTGTGGTTCAACCCGTTCGTCCGACGGCAGACGGCCCGCTGCCGGCTCGCCGCCGAGCTCGCCTGCGACGCCGCCGTGGTGGCCGACGCGCCCGCGCGTCGCGGCGACTACGCGCGCGCGCTCGTGGCCGCCGTCAGGCACGCCGCGGCCGGCCCCTGCCTGGCGCCGTCCATCCTCTCGACCCGCAGCTCAGGAGAGCACCACATGCGACTGACCCGGATCATGAGCGCCGCGCCGGCGCCGCGGAGCATGCTCGCGCGCACGGCCACCATCGCCGCGGCGCTGTTGATCGTGCCTGTGGCTGGATTGCAGCTCGTGGCGTGCGCGGCGGGGGATGAGCCGATCGCCGCCCAGACCCGCGAGGCCGCGTCCACGCCGGAGTCCGAGCTGACGCTCGCCATCACCCTGACCGGCAAGGAGCTCGTCGGCTATGGCCTCTACCGTGTCCGCGGGCCGGGTCGCATCTCCTGGGCCGAGCAGGACCTCGCCTCTGTCGAGGCGCAGGAGCAGCTCGTCTACCTTTGGACCACATCCGAGCCCGACGACGAGGCGAAGGCCTACGCCGCGCGCGTTGCGGGCGAGGGCGCGTGGATCGTCTCCGGGGTCGGGTCCACGCCGCACGTCCAGACGGGCGAACAGATGCGCATCGCCATGACCTGCAGCGAGGGCGACCCGACCCGGGCCGAAGGGGCGANNCGCGGGGTCGCCATTCCGGACCTGGCGATGTTCACCGTCTCGCCGCTCGAGGAGGGCCGCATAACCGCCCTCTACGGGCCGCGCATCGATCCCATCACCGGCGAGCCGGGCCACCACGCCGGCGTCGACCTGGGCGCCTACCGCGGGGCGCCGGTGCGCGCGCCGGCGGGCGGGCGCGTGACCTACGTCGGCTGGCGCGGCGCTTACGGGCGCGTTGTCGAGCTCGACCACGGCGGCGGGGTGAAGACCCGCTATGCGAACCTCGACGAGACCGAGGTCGCCCAGGACGATCAGCTCACCGCGGGACAGGTGATCGGGCTCATGGGCTCGACCGGAAACTCGACCGGCCCCCATCTGCACTGGGAGCTCTGGTACGAGGGCGGGGTCTATGACCCGATGCCCGTGCTGCACGCGCTCGCGTCGATGGACCGGGGGACCGGTGCGTTTCGCGCGCCGTGAGCGGATGATCGGGGGCGGAGAGTCGTCTCGCCGTGGAGCGCATAGAGCCCGCGTATGCGACCGACGCTCCCCGGTAGGCTGAGAGCGCTCACCGCCACGACGCCAAGGAGCGCCAAGATGCGCCAAGCGTCCTTGGATGCTTCTTGGCAGCTCGGCGGTGAGATCTTTCTATACGGAACGAACGGGGACAGCCCCGCCCCCTACCGCCCGTACCGCAGCCGCGCGAGCACCCCCAGCGGATCCGGAAGCCCCTCGCGCGCCTTCNNGTCGCCATGCTCGACCCAGACCGCGAACGTCGACGCGAAGACGCCCGCAAGGATCGCGCGCTTGGAGTAGTAGTTGCCGTCCGTCGAGACGTCCCCGATCGCGCGCCAGATCGCGTCCGCCGCGCGCCAGAGGATGCGCGCGCCGCGCCCGCCGGCGTCGGGCAGCGCCAAACGCGCCGCGCCGCGGCGGGCGGCCTCGCGGTGCGCCGGCCCGATCGCCGCGAGCCGCGCGAGCACGCCGGCGCGCACGCGCTGGCGGATCTTCAAGCTTTCGAGGTCGAGCGCGCCGACCGCCGCGGCGGCGGCCTCGTCGCAGGTCAANNAAGTCGATGAGGTCGACCGCGCCCCTGGGGCAGACGAGCTCGGCCGTTCCCGCCGGCAGCCCGGCGTCGGCCTCCGCCTTCGCCAGGGTGGCCGCGGTCCAGCCGTCGAAGGGCGCGTGGGCGAGGGCGGCCTCCAGCAGGCGGCTCCGTAAGGCGTCGAGGTGGGCCGTCTCGTCAACCATGCGGGCTCCTTCGCACGCGCGCGTTATGGACAGCTCTAGCGCGTTTTGGTAGACGGCGCGCTTCGAGACAGCCGTCGCCGCGCCGGGGCCGCCAGCCGCGTCCCTGGTCTGCGGCTTGTTGGAGGACCCGGTCATCGTTCAGATCTACGTGCGCGACAACAATGTCGACCAGGCCCTCAAGGCGCTGAAGAAGAAGATGCAGCGCGNNGAAAAGCCATCCGAGCGCAAGGCGCGCGAAAAGGCGGAGGCCGTCCGCCGCGCCCGCAAGCTCGCCCGCAAGCGCGCCCAGCGCGAAGGCATCATCGCGAAGAAGCGCTGAGCGCGCGTCCGCGGGGGCCCTCTCCCCCGCCCGAGCCGGATCCGCCCCGCCGCGCGAGCCGTCCGAGGAGCCGCTTGATGCTCTCGGGGTCCGCGCGTCCAATGACCCCGGCGCGGAAAACCCCGCCCGCCGCCCACAGCACCGCGACCACGAACGCCGCCAGCACGAGCGACGTGCCGGCGATCTCCGCGAGCGGCGGGCCGGTGGGAAGCCGCACCATCATCAGGAACGGCGTATAGAGCGGCACCCACGAGAGCACCGCCAGGATCGGCGCGTCGGGCGATCGCAGCGCCACGGGCAGCATCAGCATCGGCACCATCAGGACGAAGACCATCGGCGTCATGAGCGTCTGCGCTTCCTGGATGGTCTCGCACAGGCTGCCGATGGCGAGAAAGATCGCGCCGAACATCAGGTAGCCGAGAATGAAGTAGGCCGCGAAGGGAACCAGGAGCGCGGGGTCCATGAGCTCGGCGATCACCTCGACCGGCAGGGGCGCTCCCGAGCCCGCCGTCGCCAGCAGGCCCGCTCCGGCGAAGCTCCCCCACACCAGCAGCAAGGTCGCGCTCACCCCCGCCACGCCGAGCAGCTTGCCGGTGAGGATCTCGTGATAGCGGGCGCTCGCGAGCAGCGCTTCGAGGATCTTGTTGCCCTTCTCCTCGATGATGCTCGTCAGGAGGATGTTGACCACCGAGAAGACGACCATCCAGAGGAAGAAGCCCATCGCGACGCCCATGAAGTAGGGCAGCCGATCGGCCAGGGTGACCTCCGCCTCCGCCGTCGCGCGCTCGGGGTTGAGCTCGGTGATCGCCGGCTCGAGCGCGCTCGCGCGCTCGACGGCCTCCCGGGGCACGCCTGCGGCGTCGAGCGCCTCGGCGCGCACGAGGTCGCGCATGGCGCGCTCGACCACGTTGACGAGCGTGCGGTCGGTCAGCGCCGCGCTCCAGTAGTCGACCGCCACGCCGCCGGCGCCGTTGCGGCGCAGGTACACCGCCGCGTGCAGGGCCCGCGGCCCCTCGGGCGTGTCCACCGTCGCATCACCCAGGAGATAGGGCCGCAGGGCCTCGGCGTCGGTCGCGGGCGGCTCGACCCGCACCATGCGGAACTGCGGCAGCTGGAAGGCGTCCGCGCCAGGCAATCCGAGCACGTCGGCCGCTGCGGCGAGACCGGCCTCGGGGCTGTCGGCGGCGGCGTAGGCCGCAAGCGCGCGCCGCTCGGTCTCCGCGTCCGCCCCGCGCACGCTCGCCGCCGAGCGCACCACGCCCTCGAAGGCGTCGCGCCGGCCGCTCGAGAGGCCCTCCTCGAAGGCGGCCTCGAGCGTGGGGTCGTCCGTGATCACGGCGTAGTAGCGCGTCGGCTGTGCGCGCTCGGCCAGCACGGGAGCGATGACGCTCACGGAGATGAAGAACGGCACGAGCAGCAGCGACACCCAGAAGCCCCAGGCGGTCACGAAGGCGAGGTACTCGCGCCGCGCGATGAGGTAGATCCGCCGCATCAGGCCGCCTCCTCCGCACGCGCGACGTCGCCCGCCGCGGCCTCGCCCACCATGTGCACGAACGCGTCGTGCAGGTGCGCGCGCACCGGCTCGAACCGCCGCAGCGCGACGCCCGCGTCGACGCAGGCGCGCAGGAGATTCTGCGCGTCCGCGCCGTCGGCGAGGTCCGCGCGCCAGACGGAGCGGCCGTCAGCCGCTCCGGGCGCCGGCTCCTGCGCGATGCGGGCGCCGGAGACGGAGACGGCGGCGGCGAGGTCGACGCCGGGGTCGGTCTCGAGGAACACCCGCCGCGGCACGCGCGCGAGCGCCTCCTCGACCTGGCCGTCGAACACCTTGCGGCCCTGCGCGAGGAGCACGATGCGGTCGCACAGCCGCTCGGCGTGCTCCATGACGTGGGTGGAGAAGAGCACCGTGGCGCCCTTCGCGCGCATCTCCAGCACGAGGTCCTCGAGCGTCTTCTGGTTGACGGGATCGAGCCCGCTGAACGGCTCGTCGAGGATCACGAGCTCGGGCTCGTGCACGATGGCGGACAGGAACTGGACCTTCTGCGCCATGCCCTTCGACAGCGTCTTGACCTTCTTCACCGTGACGTCGCGCAGGCCGTTCGCGGCGAGCAGCGCGCGCGCGCGGCTGCGCGCCTCGCCCGCCGGCATGCCCTTCAAGCGCCCGAAGAAGGTGATCACCGCCTCGGCGGTCATCTTGCGGTAGAGCCCGCGCTCCTCGGGCAGAAAGCCGATGCGGTCGCGCGCGGCCGCGCCGGGGGGNNNTTGCCCGCGCCGTTGGGGCCGAGGAAGCCGCAGATCGCGCCGGGCTCGACCGCGAAGCTCAGCTCGGCGACGGCGGGGCGGCCGTCGTAGCTCTTGGACACCCCGCGCACGTCGAGAACCGGTCCGGTCATGCGCCTTCACCCCTGGCGACGAGGCCGCGCGCAAGCGGCGTATTATTGAGATTCAATATGTCGTCTCGGTCGCCGGGATCAATCGGCGAATCGGCGGGCGCTGCGGCGCGCCTCAGCCGCCCATGCCGAAGCGGTCGCGGAAGTGCACGATGTTGCTCTTGTCGCGATGGATCTGATCGACGATCGACTTGCCCAGCGCCGCGCCGTGGAAGCGGTTCCACTCGTTCGTGTTGAGGACGGAGAAGAAGATCTGGAACGGATCTGCGAGGATGCGGCTGTAGAGGAAGTAGATCATGTAGAGCCCGGCGAGCGCGTAGAGGACGACGACCGCGATGAGCATCATCTCGGCGAGAAGCACGCTCGCGGCCGCGCCGCCGGCGGCGAACACGATCACGATGAGGAGGCACGTCGAGACGCCGAGCCAGCTGTAGAGCCAGGCGTTGCGCCGGAGGCGAAACATCGTGTTGCGGACGAACATCTCGTAGAGGAGCTGCTTGACGCCCTGCCAGACGAAGGCCATCGCCCAGACCCGCGCCTCCTCGTCCACCCGGGCGATGTTCTCGCGGTACTCCCTCTCCTTGCGCGACTGGGCGGCGTCCGCGTTGTGCCCGCCGTCGGCGCGCGCCTCGTCGTGGGTGGGGGACTCGATGTCGCGGCACCGCGTCTTGGCGCGCTCGTAGATCTGATTGATGCGGCCCATCTTGGTGGTGATGTAGATGTTGAGGACCTGGGCGTTCTGGGTCTGCCGGTTCGTGAACACGATGTTGTAGATCACCGACACGACCGCGAGGGCCGCGCTCCCCGCCACGATGAGGCCGCCGACGGCCGCCAAGGCGAGCACGACGAGCCGGTCGCTCAGCAGGCCGTCCAGCGCTGCGACGCCGGAGGAGACGCCCCCGGGCGCGAGGCGCGCGTAAAGCGCGGCCGTCGCGGCGAAGACGATCAGCGACACGACGCCGACGGCGGTCGCCGGGATCCGGAAGAGCATCTTCGAGAGGTTGGCGTTGGAGACGTCGCGGAACTCCGAGAGCGCGGAGGGGAAGTTGCCGCTCTCCGCGCTCGTCGGCTCGGACAGGGCGGTGTTGATGTAGAGCGCCTCGATCTCCTCGTAGAGGTACATATGCGACGGGAACATCGCGACTTCCGTCCGGAAGAAGACCTCCGCCGTGTGCGCGGCCGCCTGGGCGGCCTGGAGGTCGAACTGCTCCGCCAGCGGCTCGTCCATGCGCGGCTGGCCGAAGACGCGGAAGAACGTGCGCCGCGCCGCGACGCCGACCGTGGTCTCCGCGGCCTGGGCCGCCTCGGCCTCCGCATCCGACATGGCGCCCAGCACGGGCGCGCCGAGCGCCGCCGCCGCGCCGGCCTGATCGGCGCGCTTGGCGGCGCTGCGGGTGCGCATCCGGACGGCGCGGCGCACGGCGCGGGTGCGCCGCGGATCGAACAGCCGGCGAATGATCTGGAAAACCACGCCCCCTCCCGCAGCGCCCTACGCGCGCAGGGCAGTAGAAGCAGCATCGGGGGCCGGCGCAACGGATTTCCTTGACCCGGCGGCCGCCCGCGGGCGTGCGCGACCGGGCCGGCGCGGCCGCTCCCTCGCCGGCCGCCCCGACTACCCCAGCCGCTCCACCTGCGCCGGCGCCACGAGGCGGATGAAGGGGCCGTTGTAGGCCTCGATCTCGCCGCGCACGCGCACGGCCGCGGCCGGCAGGGCGAGCATGGCGGCCTCGTCGAAGAGCGCGGAGGTCTCGGGCGGCGCGCCTGCGGTGAAGTCGGTGCGGTAGTCCGGTCCGAAGTTGAGGTAGATCCAGCCGCGCACGGCCGCGGCGTCCACCACCACGCCCTCGACGATCTGGAAGGAGCCTTGNNGACCACCACGCCTTCGACGATCTGGAAGGAGCCTTGCGCGGCGAGGCTCACCGCGTCCGCCGGGCGCACGGCGTAGTACGCGCTCGCCCACAGCCCGCGGCCCGCTGCGCGCGCCTCCGCTTCGAGCGCCAAGAGCGCGCGCGCCTCGCCGTCCGCCTCGTCCTCGGGCCGCACCCGCGCCGCGCCGCGCTCGACGAGCGCGCGGTTGAGGCTGGGCCCCTCGGCGTCCGGCGACGTCAGCCGCGCGACCGCGCGGCCCCAGCGGTCGCGCTCGGGCCGGTCGGGCGGGGTCGCGAGGGCGACGCGCCGGCCCATCGCCAGCTCCGCGAGCGCCGCGCGCGCGGCCTCGAAATGGGGCTCCGCCGCCGCTTGGCCCGAGGCGGGCAATGGCGCGAGCAGCCCCGCGAGCCGCACCTCGAGCCCAGTGTCGAGCGCCAGCGTCGCTCCGTCGATCACGGCGGCGACGCGCCCCTCCCCCAGCGGCGTCGGCGCAGGGGTCTGCTCGGCGCGCCGCCCGCACGCCGCGAGCGCGGCGGCGAGCGGAAGCGCGAGGAGGTTGCGGCGGCGCATGGCCGCAAGATGTACCTATGCGGTCTTGCACGCAATGGTCGAGTGGGGCGCCGCCGCTTTGACGCCGATCAAGCTCCCGCCCGGCCGTCGGCCCAGGCTCCGCTGCGCCGGCAGGTGCGCCTGCTGCAGACGGCGGGCGGGAGCGGCCCGGCCCAGGAGAGGCGACATGAGCTACTATGTCAGCACGACGCTCGAGGCGGATGTCGAGGAGGCGATCGCGCGGGCGACGGACGCCCTCCAAGCGGAGGGCTTCGGGATCATCTCGGACATCGACATCGCCGCGACTCTGAAGGCGAAGCTCGGCGTCGACCTCCGCCGCTATCGGATCCTCGGCGCCTGCAACCCGGCGCTGGCGCACGAGGCGCTTCAGCTCGAGGACAAGATCGGCCTCATGCTGCCGTGCAACGTCATCGTCCGGGACGCGGGCGAGGGTCGCGCCGAGGTCGCCGCGATCGACCCGGTCGCGGCGATGCAGGCGGTCGACAATCCGGCGCTGAAAGAGGCCGCGGAGGTCGTGCGCGCCAAGCTCGCGGCGGCGATCGGCGGACTGTGAGCCGCGACGCGGGCGGGCGCGCCGGCGGTCGGCGGCCGCCCGGCCAGCGTGGCGCCGGAGGCCCGGCTGCGGAAATCTTTCTCCCGTCGACGATGTCGCCGTTGAGCCGCGCGGCGAGCGGGTTAGGTTCGCCCTGGCGAGGGGGCGGAGTCGTTGGGAGCGCAGCCGGTGGACGAGGCGAAGAGCGAGGCGAAGGACGACCTCGCGCGGCGACAGGAGCGGTGGGCCGCGCTCGCTGAGGCGAACGGGTTCAAGTGCGCGGTGTGCGGAAGCGCGCCCAAGTTCGAGGAGCGCGACGCGTTCTTCGACACCGGGATGTGCGGCTTCCACGCGTACGTCGCGGGCGGGGATGCGAGGGAACGCGACGTGCGGGACGGCCCACCCGCCGACGGCTAGATCGCCTCGAAGCCGCCCCCCGGCGGTCGGCCTGCCCGCACGCGGACGGGCGCGAGCTGTCGGGCCAGGACCTCGATCTCGATCGGTTCAAGGCGCTGCGGCGACGGGACTATCGATGGCGCAGACTTGGCGACCCCGGCGCGATTCGAACGCGCGACCTACAGATTAGGAATCTGTTGCTCTNNAGCCAGCCGCGGTAGGCCACGATCAGCCCGACCAGCGGCGCGGCGATCTCCACGTCGAAGTTGAAGCGGCCGTCCGCGGCGTGCTCGCAGGCCGCCCCGCCCGGCGCGAGCGCGCCCGGCATGGGGATCCCGAACGCCCGCCAGCCGCGCACGACGAGAGCGAGACGGCCGTCCTCGACCTCCACCGCCATGTCGAACGCCAGCGGGCCGAAGCGCTCGGTCAGCAGCTTGTCGGCGCGGCCCGCGCCGAGGGACTGAACGCTCTCGAACACCACGCCCGCGAACGTGCGCTGCCACGTCTCCCGCCCGCCGCGGGCGGTGAAGTCGACCCGCACCGGCACGTCCACGCCGGCGCGCGGAAAGCCCGCGAGCGTCGCGATGGCGCGGGCGAGCCAGCTGCGGCCGCGCTCCACCGTCGCGCGCCCCTCGGCCGCCGCGCGCGCGCCCGCGCCCGGCAGGTCGTGCAGCCTGCGGATCGGCGCGGGCAGCGCGTCCCAGGCCGGCCCGAGCAGGCGGCGATAGAGCGGCTGATCGGGGTCGGCCGCCGGCATCTCGTCGCGGACGCCTGCGACGNNTCGCGGGCCGCGCGCCCGGCGGCGGCGCGCGCCCCTCGAGCAGCCGCCGCACGATCGAGGCCGCCGCCATGACGGGGATGTCCGGGCCCACGTCGCCGTGGGCGGCGACGTGCCAGGAGCGCGCGCGCGTGCGGCCGGCGGCGTCCCGGCCGACCAGGCGCACGAACATGCCGCTGCGGTTCTCCCCCCAGCGGATCGCCCGGGTCGCCGCGCGCATGAGCGGCGCGAGGGGCGTCAGCGAGGGCAACGCGCGCACGCGCACGAGCCACGCGGCGACGTTCAGCACGCGGTGGAGGACCTCCGGCCGGGTCCCCGCGCCGAGCCACGCCGTCCGCAGCTCTGGCCAGATCGCGGGCAGCAGCGCGAGGTCGGGCGCGTCCACGAGCGAGAAGCAGATCGGCCGCAGCGGCGTGACGCCCGGCGGGCCCACGGTGACGCGGCGGGAATCGAGCAGGCCGAAGCCGATGCGCGTCTCGCCGTCGCGCCGCAGCGCGATCGGCTTGCCGGCGCAGCTCGCCATGGCGCGGATCACGCTCGGGCCCATCGCGAAGCGCGGGCTCGGCGCGATGCCGGCGACGACCTCGTCGACGTGCGCCAGCCCCTCGGCCAGCACGCGCGCGGCCGCAACGGTGAGGGCCGGCGCGCTCGAGGCGCCGGCGAGCGCGAACACCCCGGACCGCTTCGCCTCGCCGTCGAGCGCGCCGATCCCCGTGACGAAGCCGACCGCGTCGGCGAGGTCGACGTAGTGCGCCCCGTGCGCGATCGCCGCGCGCGCCACGCGATAGGGGTCCGCGCCGTAGGCCTGGAACGGACCCGACGCGTCGACCACCAGATCGGGGCGAAGCGCGGCGACACGCTCGGCGAGGTCCCCCTCGCGGTCGATCTGCGCGGGAACCAGCATGGCCGCCGCGCGCGGGAGCTGCGCGCAGAATCGCGCGGCCCTGCGCCACGACCGCCCCGCGACCATCACCACGAGGCGCGGATCGTCCGCGAGCATGCGCGCGAGCCGCCCCCCGAACGCGCCGTAGCCGCCGAGGATCAGCACCCGGAGGGCCGTGCGGCGGACGGCCGCCGCGCCGTGGGGCTGCGCCATGTGCATCGCCGCACATTATCGGGGCGGTCGCGCGGGCGCGGAAGCCTGCGCATGGCCGCAGCCTCGCGTGTCCGCGGCCGGCGCTCTCAGATCCGAGCGTAGCCATCCGCGCCATCGGAACGGGAGCGCGAGCGTCCCCCGCCGCGCGCTTCCTTGAAATCATGGGGCCGATGCCGGATGCTCGGCGCGCGCCGCGACCACGGCGACGGGCTTGGAGGGCCTGAGGTGAGAGACTGGCGGGCCGTCGTTCTCGCGCCGCTCGTGCTGCTCGCGCAGGCTGCGGCCGCCGAGGACGCGACGCTGGTCGGAGCCGCCAAGGCCCGCGACACGGAAGCCGCGCTCGCGCTGCTGGCGGCGGGCGCCGATCCCGCGGCCGCCGAGCCGGACGGCTCGACGGCGCTGCTCTACGCCGCTCACCATCAGGACCACGCGCTGGTCGAGCGCCTGCTCGCCGCCGGAGCCGATCCGTCCCGCGCGAACGACTACGGCGCGACGCCGCTGATGGAGGCCGCCTCGACCGGCGACGCGGAGCTCGTCGCGATGCTGCTCGAGGCGGGCGCCGACGTCGAGGCGCGCAACCCCGAAGGCCAGACCGGGCTCATGGCCGCGGCGCGCGCCGGCGGGCTGGAGGCCGCCCGGCTGCTGCTCGAGGCGGGCGCGGACGTCGACGCGCGCGAGAGCTGGAGCGGCCAGACCGCGCTCATGTGGGCCGCCGCGCAGCGCCATCCCGACATGATCGACCTGCTCGTCGACGCGGGCGCGGACGTGAGCGCGCGCGCGACGGTGCGCGAGTGGGAGCGGCGAGTGACCCAGGAGCCGCGCATCAAGGAGCTGCACTCCGGCGGGCTCACGCCGCTGCTCTATGCGGCGCGCGAAGGCTGCGCGGAGTGCGTGCGCCGGCTCGCGGCCGCGGGCGCGGACCTCGACCTGCCGGACCCGGACGGCGTGACGCCGCTGATCGCGGCGCTGTGGAATCTCCGCTTCGACGCGGCCGCGGCGCTCGTCGAGGCGGGGGCCGACGTGAACAAGTGGGACTGGTGGGGCAAGACGCCGCTCTACGCCGCGATCGACATGAACGCCGTGCCGACGGGCGGCCGCGCGGACCTGCCCTCGATGGACGCGCTCACCGGCCTCGACGTCGCCGCGATGCTGCTCGAGCGCGGCGCGAACGTGAACTTCCAGCTCAAGCTCGAGCCGCTTCAGCGCAACGTCGTCTTCGACCGCGACGCGGACAATCGCGTGCTCACCACCGGCGCGACCCCGCTCCTGCGCGCGGCCTGGGGCGCGGACAACGACGCCATCGCGCTGCTGCTCGCCCACGGCGCGCTCGTCGAGCTGCCCAACAAGCACGGGATCACCCCCTTGATGGCGGCGGGCGGCCTCGCCTCCTCGAATCGGCCCACGCGCGGCCGGCTCAGGACGCAGGCGGACATGATCGAGGCGGTCGACCAGCTGCTCGCCGCCGGCGCCGACATCAACCGCGCCGACAAGACCGGAGAGACCGCGCTGCACGGCGCGGCGCGCATCGGCTGGACCGACGTGGTCCGCCACCTCGCCACGCGGGGGGCGGACCTCGAGGCCCGTGACGACGAGGGCCGGACGCCGCTCGACTACGCCTCGGGCGCGGTCGACCGCATGGCCTTCTTCGCCACCCCCGACCCGGGCGTGCCGCGCCCCGAGACGATGGCCGCGCTCGAGGCGCTGCTGGCGCAGAAGGCGGCCGGCGCCGGGGAGGACTGACCGCCGCGGGTCCTCCGCGGTCGGAGGCCCGCGCGCTCGCCCCCGAGGGCGTGAGAGAGCCGCGCCTTCCCGTCTGCGATTTGCGGATTGTCCGGAAACAGAATGGCGCGGTCGCGCGTTATGCGTTTCGAGGTGGACCACCCTTTCCGGGCTGCTGGGGACGAACGAGTGAACTTCCGATCATTCGAGGACATGGCCGCAGTCATCCGGCGCGGGCTCGCGCTTTTGCCGCACGCCATCGACGTGGTGGCCGGCGTGCCGAGGAGCGGCTTGATCCCCGCCTTCCTCGTCGCCCTCTACAAGAACGCCATGGTGACCGATCTCGAAGGCCTGCTGGCGGGGCGAGGCTTTCCTCCCGGCACCCGGCGCGACAAGCCCAACCTGACCGTGGACGCCGCGCAATGGAGGAACGTCCTCGTGATCGACGACAGCGTCGACAGCGGACGGACGTTCATGGAGCTGACCGACTGCCTGAAGGCCGCTGATCGGGGCTGGAACGTGACCCGCTGCGCCGTCTTCGGCGCCGCCAAGCGGCACGACCAGGTCGACGTGATCCTGGAGCACTGCCCCCAGCCGCGCATCTTCGAGTGGAACCTGGTGCATCACCCGGTCCACATGCTGCGGGCGTGCCTCGACATCGACGGCGTTCTCTGCCTCGACCCGACCGAGGACGAGAACGACGACGGGCCGGCGTACGCCCGCTTCATCGCGAGCGCTCGTCCCAACCTGATCCCCTCGGTGCCGGTCGGCACGCTCGTGACCTCGCGGCTGGAGAAGTATCGAGCCCAGACGGAGGAGTGGCTCCGGAAGGCGGGCGTTCAATTCAACGAGCTCTACATGCTCGACCTGCCCAGCGCCGAGGAGCGACGGCGGCTGAAGGCGCATGCGCCGTTCAAGGCCGAGGTCTACGCGGAGAAGCGCGACTCCCACCTGTTCATCGAGAGCGACCACCGCCAGGCGCGGCAGATCTCGCTGATCACGGGAAAGCCCGTGGTGTGCACCGACAGGATGCGGCTGTTCGGCGGATCGCTGCTGGGCAAGTACCGGCGCAGCGTCTCGGCCCTGCACCTGAGGCTCTTCAGGCGCATGGGCTCCCTCAAGAGCCGGCGCGCCTAGCGCTCATTGCGAACGAATTGAGCCGTCCGTTCAAGGGTCGACCTGCGCCCGCTCCCCGGACGCCGCGCAGCGGCGATCC
>JABAOG010022288.1_pt1 | contig 14785 bp, 12 predicted proteins | sample 7062131 | NCBI WGS metagenome assembly JABAOG01 (sample SAMN14538629, study PRJNA623070) | marine sediment metagenome | biome: marine biome [ENVO:00000428]; feature: marine pelagic biome [ENVO:01000023]; material: deep marine sediment [ENVO:00002113] | place: India: Arabian Sea | collected...
CAAGATCGGCCGACCCTATCAGGTCAACGGCGTTTGGTACGTGCCCGCGCGCGAGGACGACTACGACGAGGAGGGGCTCGCGAGCTGGTACGGCCCGGGGCTCAACGGGCGGCGCACCGCCAACGGCGAGATCTTCGACGAGAACCGGGCCAGCGCGGCCCACACCACGCTGCCTCTGCCGAGCATCGTGCGGGTCACCAACCTCGAGAACGGCCGCACGATCGACGTTCGCCTCAACGATCGCGGACCCTTCGTCGACGACCGCATCATCGGCCTGTCCCGGGCTGCGGCGCGGGAGCTCGGCTTCGAGCGCCAGGGCACGGCGCACGTGCGCGTGCGCTATGTCGGTCCGGCTCCTCCCCCGGGGCTTGGCGCCGCGCCGGACTCGCAGACAGGCTACGCCGCCGGGTCCTTCGGCTCCACGCGCGGCCCGAGCCGGGGGCGGGCGTGGAGACGGCGCCCTCTCGCGCCGGCCCGCCGGCGGCTTACGACGGCGACGCGTATGGGCGCGGCGCGGCGGGCGGCGGCGCGTACGGGCCGGGCGCCTCCGGGCCAGGGGAAATCTACGTGCAGGTGGCCTCTTTCCTCGACCCGCGCCGGGCGGACGCCCTCACGGGACGGCTGGCCGAGGTCGGACGCGCGCGCGTGTCGCCGGTGCAGATCGGAGGCTCCGTCTGGCACCGGGTCATGCTGGGCCCGCTGCGCGACGACCGCGACGCGAGCAGCGCGCNNCGCGCGGGCCGCGGTGGCCCGGCTGGGCTTCGCCGACGCCCGCGTCGTGCGCACGAATTAGCCCCCCGAAGCGGCGCCCGCCGTCATTCCGCCTTACACAGGAGCATGGTGTGCACCAGCACACTTGCGATCGCCCGCGGCGCGCGCGATCCATCCGAGACTTTTCATGGGAGCAAGGGGCCATGATCCGACTGCCAGCCGTCCTCGTCGCCACGCTCTTGGGCGCGTCCGCCACCGCGCAGGAGGCGCCGTTCGACACGGCGGCCAGTCACGCGGTCATCATGGACTACGAGACCGGCATCGTTCTTTATTCCAAGAACGACGACGAGCCGATGCCGCCCGCCTCGATGAGCAAGATCATGACGGTGCTCATGGTCTTCGAGGCCTTGAAGGCGGGGTCGATCACCCTGGACACCGAGTTCACCACGAGCGAGCACGCCTGGCGCACGGGCGGCTTCGCGTCGGGCTCCTCCACTATGTGTCTCACCCCCAACGAGCGGGTGAGCGTGGACGACCTGCTCCACGGCGTGATCGTGCTCTCGGGCAACGACGCGAGCATCGTGCTCGCCGAGGGGCTGTCGGGCTCGGAATCGGCGTTCGCCGCGGACATGGAGTACCGCGCCGAGGAGCTCGGCCTGACGTCCGCGTCGTTCCGCAACGCCACCGGCTGGCCCGACCCCGAGCATCTCATCAGCGCGCGCGACCTCGCGGAGATCGCCCGCATCTCGATCCGCGATCATCCCGAGCTCTACGAGATCTACGCGCAGCGCGAGTTCGGCTTCTGTGACGAGGCGCCGAGCAACCGCTACAACCGCAATCCGATCCTCGGGCTCATCGAGGGCGCGGACGGGCTGAAGACCGGCCACACGGAGGGGTCGGGCTACGGGCTCGTCGCGAGCGCGGTGCGCAACGGACAGCGGCGCATCGTCGTGTTCAACGGCATGAGCTCGAACGCGGAGCGCTCGCGCGAGGCCGAGCGGATGCTGCGCGCGGCGTTCGCGGACTTCCAGGTCTCGCGCCCCTTCAAGGCAGGCGACGAGGTCGCCGAGCTCGACGTCTACCTCGGCGAGCGCGACACAGTCCCCGTTCGGGTCGACGAGGATATCGTCGTCGGCCATCATCGCCGCGCCGCGCGCGACGCCGCTGCACGCGTGACGTACGCCGCGCCGCTGCGCGCGCCGATCAGGGAAGGCGACGTCGTCGGCACGCTGATCGTCGAGATCCCGGGGGTCCCGCCGATCGAAAAGCCCGTGACGGCGGCCGCGAGCGTCGACAAGGAGGGTCTGGTGGGCCAGGCCACGGCCGGACTCTGGGCGCTCATTCGCTCAGGCGGCGATGGCTAGCGCGCGCAACGGCCGCTTCGTCACGTTCGAGGGGGGCGACGGCGCGGGCAAGACGACGCAGACGCGGCGGCTCGCCAAGCGGCTGCGCGACGCGCTCGGCGAGCCGGTGCTCGTCACGCGCGAGCCCGGGGGCTCGCTCATCGGCAACGGGGTGCGCGCGCTGCTCACGTCCCGCGCCGCCATGGGCCGCGACATGGAGGAGCGGCTCGACGTGCTCGAGATGCTCCAGCAGCGCTTCGAGGCGGGCGAGATCGGCGAGGAGGCGTTCACAGCTTACCACGCTTTGCTGCTCGCGCCGGGCAACGTCCGTTCACCAATGACCGAGGCCCTGCTGCGCTTCGCCGCCTGCAACGAGCATTGGGAGTTCGCGCTCAAGCCCATGCTCGCCAAGTACGCCTGGGTGATCTGCGATCGCTTCGCCGACTCCACCATGGCCTATCAGGGTTACGCCGGCGGCGAGGGAGCGCGGGGCGTCGGGCGCGAGCGGATCGAGCTGCTGGCCCGGGCGGCCATCCCAGGCGTGACGCCCGATTTGACGTTCATCATGGACCTGGAGCCGGAGCTCGGGCTGGCGCGGACTGCGGCGCGGGACGGCGGCGGCCGACGGCGGCATGACCTCCTCGACCTCGCCTTTCACCGGCGCGTTCGGGACGGCTTCCTCGACATCGCCGCGCGAGACCCCCGGCGCTGCCGCGTGATCGACGCGTCGCAGGGCGAGGACGTCGTGGCCGACGCGATCTGGCGGGAGACGGAGGCGATCGTCGGGACGAACGGAGCAGGCTCGTGAGCGGCGACGTCCCCGTGCCCGAGCCTCGGCGGAGCTACGATCTTCTCGGCCACGAGGAGGTCGAGCGCGCATTCCTGGAGGCGTTGCGGCGCGGGCGGGCGCATCACGCGTGGCTGTTGACGGGCCCGCGGGGCGTCGGCAAGGCGACGTTCGCGTTCCGCGCAGCGCGGCGACTGCTGGGCGCGGCGGCGGATCCCCGGCATGGCCTGTTGGGCGCCTCGCCCGATGATCCCGTCTCGCGCCGGGTGGCGAGCGGCGCGCACGCCGACCTGACCGTGATCGCGCGCCCCTACGACGAGAAGCGCGCGCGCTACAGGGGCGAGATCACCGTGGACGAGGCGCGCAAGCTCGCCGCGGCCTTCGCCTCGACGGCCGCCGAGGGCGGCTGGCGGGTCGCGATCATCGACGCGGCGGACGATCTGAATCCCAACGCCGCGAACGCCATCCTGAAGACCCTCGAGGAGCCGCCGCCGCGCGCGATCGTGTTCCTGGTGAGCCACGCGCCGGGCCGGCTGGCGACCACGATCCGGTCGCGGTGCCGCCGACTGGCGTTCAGGGCGCCGGGTGAGGCGGTTGCGCAGGCGGTGGCCAAGAGCGTCCTCGGCTGCGGGGATGCGGCTGCGGCGGACGCCGCCCGGCTCGCGCGCGGCCGCCCCGGGGAGGCCGTCCGTTTGGCCGCCGCGGGGGGCGCGAGCCTGGCGCCGCGGCTGGCGCGCCTGCTTGACGCGCTGCCGCGGCTCGACGCCGAGGAGGCGCACAGGCTCGCCGAAGCGATCGGCGAGCGCGAGGCGGAGGATCTGCGCATGCTCTTCTTCGAGGCGCTCGGCGAGCACGCCCGTGCTCGTGTCCGCGCCGGCGGCTCGGCCGAGGCGTGGGGGGCGCTTTGGGACCATGTGAGCGCGCGAGCAGTCGAGCTCGACCGCCTCAACCTCGATCCCCGGCTCGTCGTGCTCGAAGCCCTCGCGGGCGCGCGCGACGCGGCCGGCGCCGATGCGCGCTGACCGCCGCATGCTGGTCGACAGCCACGTCAACCTCCACGCCGAGGCGTTCGCCGAGGACCGCGACGCGGTCGTCGCGCGCGCCCGCGCGGCGGGGATCGTGCGGATGATCGCCGTCTGCGCCCGCCTGTCGGAGATGGAGGAGGTGGTCGCGGCCGCGGCGCCGTACGAGGACGTGTTTCCGACGCTCGGCGCGCATCCCCATCACGCCAAGGACCGCCCCGGGGTCGCCGCCGACGAGATCGTCGCGCTCGCCCGCGATGCGGGCGCGGTGGCGATCGGCGAGACCGGGCTCGACTTCCACTACGACCACTCGCCCCATCCCGTCCAGAAGGAAGCGTTTCGAAAGCAGATCGCGATCGCCAAGGAGCTTCAAAAGCCGTTGGTTGTCCACACCCGGTCTGCGCCGCAAGAGACCCTGCAGATCCTACGCGAAGAGCAGGCCCAGGACGTCGGCGGCATCATCCATTGCTTCAGCGAGGACGCTCCCTTTGCAGCCGCCGCCCTCGATCTAGGGTTCGTCTCCTCGTTTAGCGGGATCGTCACCTTCAAGAAGGCGGTCGCGGTCCACGAAGCGGCCCTCAAACAGCCCGCGGACGCCCTCCTAGTCGAGACGGACGCCCCCTACCTGGCCCCGATGCCCAAGCGCGGAAAACGTAATGAACCCGCCTACGTAGCCTATACGGCCGCGCGAATCGCAGAGCTCCGCGGGGAGGACCCGGAGGCCCTCGCGCATACCACCTATCAAAACGCACTCCGGATCTTCGGCATCGAGGAGTGATCAGCTATTCGGGGGCCGAAGCCCCGTGGCGACGAAGTCGCTTTACGGGGCGCCTTGACTCGCCTCGGGCATCACTATCTTTGCGGCCCTTTTCCGGGGGAGAAGACCTGTGAATACGAATCCCGGCCTCATCGGCACCAAGCTTGGCAACACCCAAATCTTCCTCGACGACGGGGAGGTTCGGCGCGTCACTGCAATCAAAGCAGGGCCCTGCGTCGTAGTGGGCAAGCGCACCCCGGAAAAAGACGGCTACGCGGCTCTACAGCTCGGCTTCGGCGACCGCCGAGAGAAGCTGGTCAATAAGCCCGAGGCCGGTAACTTCAAGAAGGCTGGCGTCGAGGCGCCGCGTGTCGTTCGCGAGTTCCGCGTCGACGAGTCACTTCTCGAGCGCTTTGAGGTCGGCCAGTCGCTCGGCGTGGCCGACATCTTCCAGGATGGGCAGTTCGTCGACGTGTCCGGCACGAGCAAGGGCCGCGGCTTCACCGGCGTCATGAAGCGCCACAACTTCGCGGGCGCGGGCACGGTCGGTCACGGCACGCACGAGTACAAGCGTCACGGCGGCTCGATCGGTATGAACATGACGCCCGGCCGCACGCTTCGCGGTCAGAAGATGGCCGGCCAGTACGGCAACAAGAAGGCCACCATCCTGAACCTTCAGATCGTCAGAGTGCTGTCCGACGAGAACATCGTCCTCGTCGATGGCGGTGTTCCCGGTCCGCGCAACGGTTTCGTGACGGTGAAGGGCGCCATCAAAAAGGCAGCCGTGCCGCTTCCCGAGCCTCCGGCCAAAGCAGACGACTCAGAAGAAGCCGTGGAAGCGCCGGAAGCTACCGAAGAGGGCTAACTGGCCCCGCGCCGCAAGCAGGATCACCACGGGCGCCGCGCGCGACGCGAAGGCTACCCTGCTCGCTCGGTCTACAAGCTTCAGGAAATCGATCGACGCGTGGGTCTGTTCAAAAAGGGCCAACGGGTTCTCGATCTCGGAGCAAGCCCTGGCTCGTGGACGCTGTATGCCGCGGAGCGCGTCGGGCCGACCGGCCAGGTGCTTGGAATCGACCTCAACGATCCCGAGGTAGCGCTGCCGCCCCAAGCCGAGATTCGTACCCTCGACGCGTTCGAAGTCGATCCGGGAACTTTGGGCGGTCCGTTCGACCTCGTCATCAGCGACATGGCGCCCAAGACGAGCGGCCAGCGTCACGCAGACCAGTTCCGCAGCTACGAGCTCGTCATGCGGGCGCTCGAGCTGACCAAAATGGTGCTCAAACCTGGCGGCACCTTCGTCGCCAAGATCTTCCAGGGCGCCGAGTTCGACGATGCGCGCAACGCGATTCGCGAGGCGTTCGGCAAGGTGCGGATCATCCGTCCCAAAGCGACTCGCGACGAGAGCTACGAAGTCTTTCTCGTTGGGTTGGGCTTTCGGCCGGCTACTTCTTGAGCGATTCGAGTCGCGCGCGCGCCCGGTCGGCATAAGGCCCGTCGGGGTCGAGCTGCACGACGCGCCTCAAATGCGCCCGTGCTTTGCCAAGCTGGCCTTGCTTGGCGAGGATCGACCCGTAGGCGTATTGGAGAGCGGGGTCGAGCTCGTCTTGTCCCACGGCGCGCCGCATGGTTGCCTCCGCCGCGTCGAGATCCCCGGCAGCGTAATAGGCCAAAGCGAGCTCGGCGAGCAGCTCGGTAGGTGGCGGCTCTGCCGCTTGGTTCAGCGCCGTCCGCAACACCGGGACGGCCTCCTCCGGCAGGCCGGCCCGCCGCAAACCCTCTCCAACCGCAATCGAAAGCAAGACGTCGCCACGCACCATCGGTCGCGCGGCGCGGAGCTCCACGGCCGCGTCGTTGTCCCGCCCCATGTCGAGAAGCATCATCGCGAGGTTGATCCGAGGAACCGGATCTTTGGGCAGTTGATCGATCGTCGCGACGTACTCCCGCTCCGCCTCGGCGAGCTTCCCCTGCTCTTCGTAAGCGAGGCCGAGGTTGAATCGAGCAGCGGTGAGTCGTGGATCCAACGCCACGGCGCGCTCGAGCATCGTCGTTGCCTCGGCGAGCTTGCCTCTCTCGCGCAGGAGCACGCCCAAGTTGTTGAACGCTTCGGCGAAGTGGCCGTCGATCTCGGTGGCGCGGCGGTAGGCTCTCTCGGCGGATGTCCAGTCACCCGTTGCCTCGTGCACGAGCCCCAAATCGAGCCACGCACGGGCATCGTTCGGGTCGTCGGCCAGCGCGGCTTCAAAGACGCTCTTGGCTTCACCGACCTTGCCTTCGGTGAGCAGTCGCTCTCCCCGCAGTACATCAGGGCTCGCCGGTGGACGGCTGACCATCTCCACCGGCGGCGGCTCGGTCGGCCTGCTCTGGCTGGAACCGCACCCGGCCACGAGTGCGATCAGGACTGCTCGCCGAAAAAGGGGAGCGCCCGTTGTGTTCATGGGGCCTCGGCGCGAGCGTGAAGACCGAGGATGCGATCGTACAGCGCCCGCTGCAGACGCTTCAGTCGATCCGGGTCTTGGACTTTGTTTCCGTCGGCGTCGGCGATGTAGAACACGTCCGCCACGCTTTGACCCTCCGTATTCACCTTGGACAGCGCAATCGTTAGATCCAGCTGATGGAGCGTGCGCGCGATCTCGTGCAGGAGGCCCACACGGTCTCGGGTGAAGACATCGACGACGGTGTATCGCGATGAAGCGTTGTTGTCGACGCTGATGTGCGTAGGAACGTCGGGGCCCGGGCGCACCGACCACGGTGGCGGCGTGCTCTGCCGCGCGATGAGATCTTGAGCCGAGATCCGATTGGTGACTCGCTGGGCGATGTCCTCTTGGAGAGCCTCGGCGAGCCTCGCGGGCATAGGCGTGTTGTCTCCCACCTTGACCGAAAACACGTCGAATACTTCGTCGCCGGTCTTTCGGCGGCGGGTGTAGAGCTGTGCCGTGAGAATCGACAGGTCGTGTGCTGCAAACACCGCGGTGAGATCCGCAAGCAAGCCGGAGCGGTCGGCTGAGACGACCACGATCTCTTCCACATCCTCGCTCGGCCCTGGACCCACACGCACTGTTGCCAGGACTTCGGCGCGGTCTCGCGAGATTCGCGCGTGGCGACGAACGACGTCCACCGGGTTCGCGAGGAAGTAGCGGTCTGGCATCTCGTCGATGAAGCTCTGGAGCTCTTCCTGACCCGCATCCCCCGCAAATCCCACGACGGCTTGCAGCTTGACCTCTAGGACGCGATTCTCGGTCTGCGCCGGGGCGCTGCCCGACTCGATTTGGGCAAGCGTCGCGAGGTAGAGGTCCTCGAGCGCCCGCGCCTTCCACGATGTCATCGCCTTGGGGTTGACGGTCGAGATGACGGAGACGGTGCACAAGAACAAGTCGCGAAGGCGCTCCGGTGTCTCCACCATCTTCACGACCTCGTTCAGGCCCTGTGGGTCGTGGATGTCGCGCTGCGTCGCCCATCGGTAGAGCGACTTCTGCTCACGAACGAGCCACGCCACGTGCTGTGCGTCGATCCCACTAAGCCCCAGACGGAGCGCCACACTTTCCGCGAAACGGGCGCCCGCGTCCTCTTGGTCGCGTCCGCGCGTGCGGCCGAGCGAGTGCAACAGCACCGCTAAGAACAGCGGAAGGCGCCTCGGTGCTTCCGCCGCAAGGCGAGCGGACAGCGCGCGCCCGCGGCTCTCCCCACGGGTCAACGCCTGCAGGTGCTCGAGCGCTTTGATCGCGTGTATGTCCGCGGTGTACACGTGAAAGACGTCATGATAGACGCGGCCCACCAATGGCTCGAACTCGGGGATCATCGCCGAAACCAGCCCGACCTCGTGCAGCTCGGCAACCGTCGATCCACTTCGGAATGGGGACTCATCGACGGTCTTGAGCAACGCCAAGAAGAGCTGCGTCGCTTCTTCGGAGTCCTGCAACCGAAGCCGCCATCGCTTGTCGGGCGCAATGCGCGCGATGGCGTCTAGCGCGAAATGATCGGGCCGTTTTTGGTGGCGCAGCGCTTGACGGTAGAACCGAAAGGCGAGCGCCGGATCGCCCTCGAGCCGTTGGGGCTTCTCCAACGTGATGGACTCATCGGCCAAAATGATCCCGTGTGCGAGCTTTCGGAAGGTGGTGGCTCGTGTGCGATTGCGCGGTCGCGCGCGCTCGAGCATGCGCTCCGCCGTGAGCGCCACGATGCGGGCGTGTCGGTAGTAGGCCTGCATGAACTGCTCGACACCCAGGGTGACTCCATCTACGAAGCCAAGCTCCTGCGCAATGTCTTCCTGATCCCCAAACGTGAGGCGGTCCTGTTGGCGGCCAGCGCGCAGGTGCAAAAGGTTACGGACGCGCCAAAGCATCTCGCGGGCGTCCTCGAGCTCCCTGACTTCGCGTGCCAGAAGGGCCCCCGTGCGCACGTAGTCCTGTTCGTTTCGCGCTCCCCATCGTGCCCGTGCGGCCCATTCGGCCACGTCCATGTCTCTCAGCCCGCCGCGGCCCTGCTTCACGTCGGGCTCGAGAAGATAGAGGCTGCCCCCGAAACGCCGATGGCGCGTTTCGGTGTCTTGCTCGAGCGCCGCGAGGAACTCGGCCAGGTACGGCTCGAAAACCTGCTCGCGCGCGCCGCGCTCTAGATCGTCGAGAAGGGAACCGCTGCCGGAAATGCGCCGGAAATCGATCAATGTGGTTGTCGTGCGGATGTCTTCGCGAGCCAAGCGCAGCGTTTCATCGACGCTTCGAACCGCATGCCCAATGTCCACGCCGAGATCCCACAGGGGGTAAAGCAAGCCCTCCGCGAGCGCACCGACGAAGGGGTCGTCCGAGTCGTCGCACAGAAACACGACGTCCACGTCGCTCTGCAGGCCCAGCGTCGATCGGCCGTAGCCGCCAACCGCAACCAAGGCAACGCGTCCTGCGGGCTCAGACCCCAGGGCTCTGGTCGCCGCGTCCGCCGCGCAGTACAAAGCACTCAGCAAACCATCGAGAGCTCGCGCGTGCGCACGTGCGGTGGCCACGCCTGGCTCCCCACGACGTACTGCATCCTCGAACGCTCGGCGGTATCCGCCGAGGTACCCGCTACAGGTCTTGCCGAGCTTAGGTGCAAGCCCACCTAGATCGACGACCGGACTGGATCCATCCGACAAGAGTCAACGAGTATGACCGTCGGCTCGCGGCCGGGCAACCTATCGGCCTACCGAGCAAGCAGATACGAGGCGATGCCGGACGCGATGCCATTTGCAAGCGCCCGGCGGTAGTTGCGGTTGGTCAGCGCGCGCGCCTCGGGCTCGTATGTCAGAAACGACGCCTCCAAGAGGACCGCTGGCATCCGGGCGCCCACCAAGACATAGAACATCGCGCTCCGCACGCCTCGATCCGAGAGCTTCGGAAGAACCAAGCGGCCCCGCTTCAAAGTGTGGCGTTGGATCTTGGCAGCGAGAGTGAGCGACCCTTTCGCTTGGGTCCGTCGATGATGTTTTGCGAGGAGACCCTGGATTCCGGTTACCTCGGCCACCCGCGTTCCGTTTTCGCGCGCCGCGAGTCGGAGGGCCTGGCGATCGTTGGTCGTATCGAGCACGAAGGTCGTGACGCCGCCTTTACGGACAGGCTCCGAGCTCGCGTTCAAGTGTATCGAAACGAACGCATCGGCCTCCATAGCGTTGGCAAGCGCGCATCGCTCTTCGAGCGATAGGTCGACGTCGCCGGAGCGCGTGAGCATGACGCGCGAGCGCGGCATGATCGCGCGCAACCGGTTGGCCGTGAGCTCGGCCAAATCGAGCGCCACCTGCGACTCCACGAGTCCGAGCTCATCGTTCGCGGCGCCCGGCTCGCCACCGCCGTGCCCAGGGTCCAACACCACGAGCGGCCTTCCCTTCTTGCGCGAGCGACTCGCTGCGCTGACGTCGACGACGATGCGATACGGATCGGTGAGATAGAAGATCCGGCCGGTCGCGCCCGGTTGAAGGTCCAACACGACGCGCGGATTGGGGGTGGCGAGGCGCACCCGCTTCAAGCCACCTCGCTCGACGGACTGGGAGACCGGAACGAGCTCACCCCACTCGGCATCTTCGAGCTGGATGGCAATACGAGCGGGCAAGATACCTTGCGCCGGGAGGTGTTCTTGGTGAAACAGCGGAGCGCCTTCGAAGACAAGGACCACGCGAGCCCCGGCGGCGTCCTCGGTTCCGACACCGTACACGTCGACGCCCACCAAACGGGCTTTGGGACGGTCGGGCCTGGCCGGCTCGAGAAGCTCAGGAAGCGGCTCTGGGAGCCTCCGACCGGGCTTCGAGGACGAGTCTCCCTGGCAGCCCACGGCGACCAGCAGCAGCCCGAGCAGACAGAGTTTTGATGTGTTCGCCCCGCCTCGAATGCACGCGTGTTTACGCGACGACCTCGAGGCCGTCAACGGAGCGCCGCTCGTTGACCCGCCCCAACCGATCGCCTAGCTTCCGCGGCATGGCGGGGTTGACCTATCGCGACGCGGGCGTCGACATCGAAGCTGGTGAGCAACTCGTTGAACGGATCAAACCGCTCGCGCAATCGACTCGTTCCGAGCACGTCCTCGGCTCACTCGGAGGCTTCGCGGGCCTGTGTTCCCTCCCGAACGACATCGAGGACCCGGTCCTCGTCTCCGGAACAGACGGAGTAGGGACCAAGCTGAAAGTGGCGTTCGAGCTCGACCGCCACGACACCATCGGCATCGACCTCGTTGCGATGTGCGTGAATGACATCATCACGACGGGCGCCCGCCCGTTGTTCTTTCTGGACTACTTCGCAACCGCGAAGCTCGACGTGGATCAAGGAGAGGCGGTCGTGAAGGGCATCGCCCAGGGGTGCCGCGAAGCTGAGTGCGCGCTTCTTGGTGGCGAAACCGCCGAGCTCCCGGGTTTCTACGCTTCGGGGGAATATGACCTGGCCGGATTCGTGGTCGGCGTCGTCAGCCGCAAGCACATCATCGACGGCAAGGCGGTTCGGTTGGGCGACCATTTGGTGGGAATCGCATCCTCAGGATTGCACTCGAACGGTTTCTCGTTGGCTAGGCGTGCCCTATTCGATGGGGATGCGCCGCTGTCGCTACAGGATCCTTTCGGCTCGGGTGGAACGCTGGGCGACACTCTGCTTCGGCCGACGAAGATCTACGTGAGGGCCGCGCGAATCGCGCTAGACCACGATGCGCATGCGATGTGTCACATCACAGGGGGCGGCCTGCCCGAAAACCTCCCCAGAGTCACACCCGAGGGTCTCGGGTTCGCCATCGATCCAAGCGTTTGGTCACCCGATCCCATCTTCGGTCTGATCCAGGAACGAGGTGGCGTCACCGACGCGGAAATGCGACGCACGTTCAACATGGGGGTGGGCTTCACGATGGTCGTGGATCCCAATCGCAGCACCGGTCTGGTCGACGCGCTCAACGCGAATGCAGAACGCGCCTTCGTCATGGGCGAGGTCATCGACCGCGAAGGCGTCTCGTTCCTGGCATAGAGTCTCTCATGGACGTCGTGGTTCTCGTTTCTGGTCGCGGCTCGAATCTGAAAGCGATCTGCAATGCGATCGATGCGGGCACGTGCGAGGCGAACATTGTGGGCGTCGTTTCCGATCGAAGAAAGGCAGCCGCGTTGGCGTTCGCCGAAGAGCGAGCAGTCCCCACCCGAGTGGTGCCGCTCCGCAAGGGCGATGACCGCGATTTGTGGAACGAATCTCTCACCGAAGAGGTGGCGGCGCTAAACCCAGACCTGATCGTCTTGGCTGGATTCATGCGCGTGCTGGGCCCGCCGCTGCTCGAACGATTTCCAGGTCGGATCATCAACGTGCACCCTGCCCTGCTTCCGTCGTTCGCAGGGCACAACGGACCGCAAGAGGCGCTCGATGGCGGCGTGCGCATCAGCGGATGTACGGTGCACGTCGTCGACGGAGGCGTCGACACAGGTCCCATCATTGCGCAGGCCGCTGTCCCGGTGCTCGCCGACGATACTGCCGATGCCCTTCATGCTCGCATCCAGATTCAGGAGCATCGGCTTCTGCCCGGCGTGATCCATCAAATCGCAATCGGCGCGATCACACTCAACCCACTGAGCGTGAACACCCCCGTCGCGGATTCGACTCAATCGCTTACCGTGCCGGACGCCTAGAGTCGTGCCGACCAGCTTCTACGACGTCGTCGTTCTAGGCACTCATCTCGAGCCGCTTCTGTGTGCAGCCTTGCTCGCCCGCGANNGTGCCCAATCCGTCGTACACGCTTGGCGACGTCGAAGTGGAGCCGCACGGGTTGACGATCGCCGGCGCACAGAGTCCCATTGTTCAGAACACGTTGGATGAGCTCGCGCTCAGGCAGGACGTGCGCCAACGCATGGATCGAGCCAACGTGTTTCAGCTCCTCCTTCCCGAGCATCGGATCAACGTCCATCCCAAAGCCGAGAGGTGGCTCGTGGAGCTTGCGCGGGAGCTCCCAACCGTGAGACGCCAGGCTGCCGACATCACCCGAACGCTTGCCGAGGTGCGAAGCGAGCTCGACGCGGTGACGGGCCGCGGGCTGGTCTGGCCTCCGGAGACGTTCCTCGAACGCCAGCAGTTCTCATTGGCGACCGCGGGGCAACGCTACGACCGACAGGGGCACGGCTGGACGTCGTGGAACCAGCTCGCGGTGCGACACCCCCTGCGCACTGCATTCGAGGCTCTCCTTCCTCACATCTCGGGTTTGCTGCCCGCACAGCATTCGGATGCTACGCGCGGGCGGCTGCATGACCACGTGCTTTGCGGCGTGACCGAGCTCACCGGTGGCTGGACCTGGTTCCGCGAGGCACTCTTTGCGCGCATTCGCTCTTGGGGGAGCGATGTCAGACCGCGCGACCACGCGGAATCCGTTCGCCACGAACGCCGGCACGGTCACACGATTCGACTCGGGCGGACCGATGAGGAGATCGGTTGCTCGCAAATCGTGCATGGCACCCCGATCAGCGAGCTCTCCGCGCTGCTACCCGAACGGGGCCCGATGACCGCCATGTTCGAGCGAGTGGGTGAGCCTCGCGCGCGCGCATACCGTTGCTCGGTGCACGTACTCGTCGACAAACGGGGTGTCCCGCAAGCCCTCGAACCTCTCGCTCTGCTTTGTAGGAGCGCAACCGTTGCCGAGGATGCGTTCTTGATGCGCTGTCACGATGTCGATGAGGACCGAGTTCTGCTCACGGCAAGCCGCCTCGTCGAGGAGCAGCTCATCGACACCGGCTCCTCGCCGCTCCGCTTCGTGCGCGAGGAAGCCTTGGATGCGATCCGTAGCGTCGTTCCGTTCTTCGACGACCACGCGATCTGGATCGACAGCCCCCACGACGGCCTACCTCCGCGCGCACTGCGAGGAGACACCGAACTTCCGTGCAGTGACCCGTGGACGAGAGGTCCCTACACGATGAAAGCAGTGTACGAGTATCCGACGCGACGCGCGCTCGGCGTATGTGCCTTGCCTACACGTACCCCCGTACGGGGAGTGTTTCTCTGCAACGAACAGGTGGCGCCTGGGCTCGGTTTCGAGGGTTCTTTTCTCGCCGCGACATCGGTCGCCAAGATCATCGGGTCGCAATACCGCAGACAAGACTGGCTGCGGCGGGGCCCTTGGGCGCGCCGTAGCGTTTAGGGCGTATCGGCCAGCGCTCTGATATGCTTTAGCCCATGGCTGCACCTCAGGAAGCACCGAGACTCACCCTTCGACAGTTGCTACGTCTCATGGTCGAGCGCGGCGCTTCCGACTTGCACATCACGACGGGCTCGCCGCCGCAGTTGCGTATCGATGGCTCACTCGTGCCCCTGCGCACGCCGCCTCTGAAGCCACGCGAGAGCAAGGCGCTTTGCTACGAGGTCATGACGGAAGACCAGCGTCTGCGCTTCGAAAAAGGGCACGAAATCGACTTCTCGTTCGGCGTCAAGTCGCTGTCGCGTTTCCGAGCCAACGTCTTCCTCCAGCGCGGCGCCGTGACTGGCGCATTCCGCGCGATCCCGTTCGAGATTCGTCCGCTGTCCGACCTCGGCATGCCGCCGGTCGTCGAAGAGCTCTGTACGCGTCCACGCGGCCTGGTGTTGGTCACCGGGCCCACCGGCTCCGGCAAGTCCACCACGCTCGCCTCGATGATCGACAAGATCAACAGCGAGCAACGCCACCACATCGTCACGATCGAGGATCCGATCGAGTTCCTTCA
>JABAOG010004014.1_pt2 | contig 14783 bp, 13 predicted proteins | sample 7062131 | NCBI WGS metagenome assembly JABAOG01 (sample SAMN14538629, study PRJNA623070) | marine sediment metagenome | biome: marine biome [ENVO:00000428]; feature: marine pelagic biome [ENVO:01000023]; material: deep marine sediment [ENVO:00002113] | place: India: Arabian Sea | collected...
CCGCCCTTCGACTTCGACTTCGACTCGTCGGCGTCCTTGGACTTGCCCTTCGATTTCGACTTCGACTCACCATCGTCGTCCGAGTCGTCGTCGCCCTTCGACTTCGAGCGCGAGCGACGGCGACGCTTCCTGCGGCCGCCCTTCTTCCCGCCCTCGTCGTCGTCCGAATCGTCGTCGTCGTCGTCCGAATCGTCGTCGGAGTCGTCATCCGAATCGTCGTCGTCGGAGTCGTCCTTCGACTTCGAGCCCCGCCCCTTTCGGCGCCGCCGACGGCGACCACCCTTGTCGTCGTCCTCGTCGTCGTCGTCCGAATCGTCGTCGGAGTCGTCCTCCGTGTGGCCGGGCCCATGGAGCCCGTCGAGCAGGTCCAGGTCGAGGGCGGCGAGGGGGAGCGAGTGGGTCACGATACCGATCCCGCAGCGCTCGAGCGCTTCGCCCAGACCATCGGCGTCGAAGAGGGCCACCGGGACGGCGCCCTCGACGTCGAGCTCCTCCTTCGCACCCCGGAGCAGCTTGCCGAGCGTGATCAGCCAGGCGGCCTGCGCGTTACCGTAGTGGTGTAGACCTCCGCGGAGATCGATGACGTGCTCCCGCCCGAGGTCACCGGAGCGGCGGACGAGGATGGCGACCGGGATCGAACGGGGACCCGAGCGCCAGGTGCCCGCCAAGTGGAAATCTCCAGCCGGGGTACCGGGCCGACGCACGCCACGGAGCTCGGTCACGCCTTCGGCGTTCAGCCAGGCCGCCACCAACTCGAGGAGGCCGGCGGCCGGCATCTGACCGATCCGATCGATCAGCGCGCGACGGATCTGCTTCCGCTGCTGCTCGGCGGCCGCGATGGCCTTTCGCTCCGCGTCGGCGGCCTGCTTCGAGGCGTGCCAGGAGAGCAGCTCGACGGAGTTGCCGAGCAGGCGAAAGCGCGGTGCCTGTCCCTCCCGGCGACGCTGGGCGGTGTCGCCGCGAACCGCAGCGGCGAGCGTGGGGGCGAGGGCCTTCGCGTCCCCTTGGAGCCGGCCTCGCTTCACGAGCTCGTCCGCCGCCTTCGTCAGCGCGGTCGGCTTCCGGTTCCGGCGCTCCTCGAGGACGGTGGCCAGCGCGTCGGCCAGCTCCTGCCCGAGCAGGTCCTCGTTTCCGGGCGTGCGCTCCCAGTCACCGTCGACGGGACCGGAGGACTTGCCACCGCTGCTGCGCCGCGACGAACGGCTGCTCTTGTCCTGCTTGGAGGAGCCGCCGTCGTCATCGCCCCGGCGACCGCGGCGGCGCCGACGACGCTTCCGTCGCTTGCCCTTGCCGCCGCCATCGTCGTCGTCGCTCTTCTTGCTCTTGTTGTCGCTCTTCTTCTTCTTCACCTCGCGCTGGATCTTCGCGAGGATGGGCTCGTCGTCCCCCTCCTCCTCCGGGAAGACGTCGGCCCCCGGGTGCGAGGGGCTCGGGGTGGCGGCGGCGCGCTTCTCGTCGCCGCCGTCGTCGTCCTTGGCCTTCCCCTTCTTCTCCGGGGGGAGCTCGTACTCGTGACCGGACTGGGACTTCGCGGCCTCGAGCACCTTGGCGTCGAACTCGCGCAGCCCGAAGATGCCGGGCTTGACCTTGATGATGGGGGCCTCGCCGTCGTCCTTTCGCACCATGGTCGCGAGGCGGGAGCTCATGGTGGTCTCCGGGGTCTTGCCCACGTGAGAGAGCAGATTTCGCTCGATCGCGATCTGCGTGATCTTCTTGTAGTGAAGGGGCTTACCGACGAGCCTCAACACCTCCGCGGCGGCTTCCGTGAACGTCATCTGTCAAATCCTCGAACGCTGATGGTTCCGTTCGGCCGGTCGCGGGACCACGCTGGTCCGGGGGCGACATCGGCCTATTGTGGCGCAGGTCCCGCGCGGAAAGCGTCGCTTCCGGCGTCTCGCTGCCATGAGTCCGTGTGGCTTCGAGCCAAGGGCCCGAGCCGGTGGAGCGGCCCGACGCCGTGATGGCGGGGGCCTGGTGAAAGGCGCCTCGGGGAGCGACGAGCGAAAGCTCGTCGTTTGCGGGCCGACGGGGCCGAAGGCCCGTGTTCCGATGGGTCATCGGGGTCTCAGCTCCCGGAACCCGGGGTCGGCGTCGCGAAGGTCATGAGGCGCTGGCAAACGAGTACCACCGGCCGCTGCCGCTGGCAATCGTCATGCACCTGTGCCGATCGCGCGGCCCTGCTATAGGGCAGCGGTGCGCTCGTCGCTCCTCGCCCTCTGCTTGCTCTGCGCCGCCTGTGAGGCGGAGGCGCGGATCGCCGTGCCAGATGTGGCGCTGACCAGCGACGAATGGCCGCCAGCGGCCCCGCTGCCGGACGCGGTCCCGGAAGACGAGCCCTTCGACGTACGCCTCGTTCGGCTCGATCCCGCGAGCCACGAAGGGCAGGAGCGCGTCTGCGATGTCGCCTGGGCCGGGCGCCTCGTCCGGCTCGGCGCGAGCGATCGCACCGGCTACCCGATCCCCGTGTCGCGCCGTCGGTTGATCCGCTGCCGGGCCGAGAGCGGTGAGGGCTGGGCCGATCTGGTCTTCGACTCGGACAGCGCGGCGCTGGCGAGCTACGTGGAGACCGGGGATCGGATCCGGGTCCGGGTGCTGACCGGACGGGGCTTCGAAGGGCACCCGCTGCTGGCCTTCGTGGCCGCGATCGACCACGTGGAGCTCGCCCCGCGACGCGATCGGGTGGTGCCGGTCGGCGCACCGATCGAAGAGCTGGCCCGCACCGGTGCGCTGAATCAAGTTCACCCCTGCGCGATCGCCTACGTTGGCGGGATCGAGGCCCTCCCGGACGCGGACGAGGACGCGGACAGAGACAGCCACTGGGTTCGGGTTCGCTGCCGCCACGCCGCCGGCGCGGACTGGCTGGAGCTGCGTTTTCCCCGGGTAACGGCGCCCTCGGCGCTGCGGCTCGAGCGCGGCGTGGTCGTGCCGGTCCGGCTCCTCTCGCTCGACGAGGGCGACGCGGGGCTGCCGACGGCCCGCTACGAAGGCCCCTGAGCGCTTGACCCGCCGGGCCCCGACCGCCATACGCTGCGCTTCCGAAGAGTCCGCGGCGCTTGCTCCTTTTTTGACCGGTACGAAGCGCTTCTGATAGCGGACGTGGCTGAGACATGACGCACACGTGGCACAGAGGACGCGGTTGGGGCGACGAGCCCACCGGAGGGCCCACCCGACGCGGAGAGACGCGCGGGGCAGGGAGCCGGCACGCTTCTCGCACATCATCGTCGCGCGTCACGGCTCACGGCTCGGGACGCCAGCGCAAGGAGCAGAGCGAATGACGACGAAGGAACGAGTGGGTGTGCTTCTCGGGGGAATCGGCCCCGAACACGACATCTCGATCGCCACGGGAGAGGCCGTGCACGCAGCCCTGATCAGGCAGGGCTACGACGCGGTGAAGGTCTATGTGGACAACGACATCGACCGGGTGCTGCGACAGAACCCGATCGATGTCGCTTTCATCGCGCTCCACGGCCCCTACGGCGAGGACGGCTGCATCCAGGGCCTGCTCGAGCTGATGGGCATCCCCTACACGGGCTCCGGCGTGCTCGCGAGCGCCCTGGCCATGGACAAGCTCAAGGCCAAGGAGCTCTTCCGGCTCTACAACGTTCCGACCCCGCCCTACTACGCCCTGGACGCCGGCGACCTCGATCGCCTCGAGGCCATCCACGGCTCCTTCGGCTATCCCGCCTTCGTGAAGCCTCGGCGGGCCGGCTCGAGCGTCGGCGCGGGCAAGGCCAGCAACCCGAGCGAGCTCTTCGAGCGCGCCACGGACGCCGCTCAGTTCGACTCCAGCATCCTCGTCGAGCGCTTCGTCGGTGGGCGTGAGGTCGCCGTCGGGATCCTGGACGGCCGGGCCCTCGGCGCCATCGAGATCGCGCCGCGCGGCCGCTTCTACGACTACAAGTCGAAGTACCAGCCGGGTCAGAGCGAGTACCACCTGCCGGCCCGACTCAGCCCGACCCGCTACAAGGGCGTGCTGAACCTCGCCGAGCGCGCGGTGCGCTGCGTCGGCGCGACGGGCGCGACGCGCGTCGACATGCTGGTGACCGAGGGCGAGAACGAGTACGTCCTCGAGGTGAACACCCTCCCCGGGCTCACCCCGACCTCCCTCCTGCCGAAGATCGCGGCCGGCTCCGGCTACTCCTTCGACGACCTCTGCGTCGCCATCCTCGACCGCGCCGGCCTGGGCATGAAGGCCAGCGTGCGCTCCCCGGTGGTGACCTCGGCCTCCGTCAGCGGCGGGCGCCCCGCGCTGGCGGACGCGGAGTAGGCGCCGCCTCGGCGCCCTCCCCCACGACGACCCACACGCGGCCGCCACCGACCGAGCCCAGCCGGGCTCGCGGGCCGCTCAGGCAGCCCTCGACCTGCCGCTTCGGCTCGGTCGGCCGACCCAACCAGACGCCGCGGGACCCCTCACCGGCCGTCACGCGGATCGGGATGCAGCCGTTCGCGTCGTCGGCCAAGGGCAGCTCGACGACCTCGGCCGGCCCGAGCGCGAGCTCCCGGGCGCCCGCCGGCGCCTCGGCGGCCGTCACGGCCGGAGAGCGCTCCCCCAGCCACAGCCCTTCTTCACCGCCGAGCGTCTGCCGGTCCGCTTCGTATCGCTGCACGCGAGCCTCCCCCGACTCGGTCGCCTCGAGCACCGCGATCAGGGTGCGGTCCCGGTCGTCGGCGCAGAGCTGCACGGCCTGCTCGCCCCCCGCGCCGTCTCTCGCGACGGGCTCGTCGCCCTCGAGCAGCACGAGGCTGGAGGGCGCGCCCCGCACGACCAAGGTCAGACAGCGATGGGCGGCGAGCGACACGGGGAAACGGGTCCGCTCCCCGGCGGCGAGTCGCAGCACTCGTTCGTCTCCACGGGGGGCGAAGCCCCGACGGCGCAGCGCGAGCGTCAGCTCGCCGAACTCCGGCGGCTGGGGAAAGCCGCGGGCGGCCGCGCGCTCACGGTCGAGCGAGAAGGCCAGTCCCCGCACGAGCCCGGATCCGAGCACCGAGACGTGCCAATACACGGTGAGCGGCCCATCGGTGGCGCAGGCCCCCACGACCGGAGGCTCGCCGCCTCGGCCGAGGTGCCTGGCCAGGCGCCGACCCTCGGGGAGGTAGAGCGCCGCGGCGGCCCCGGTGATGCCGCTCGCGCCCACCACCACGAAGGCGCGGCAGCTTCGCGCCGGGATGGAGACGGCTTCGACCGTGGGTCGATTCGCCACCGCGAACTCGGCCTCTCCCACGTGCTCGAGGGTCCACCCCTGCCGCTCCGCGGTGTGGACCGCGTCACGAGTCACCTCTCGAAGGACCGGGTCCGGCTCCGGCAGCGCCAGCGAAGAGCGAGGCTCCACGGGCGGACGAGCGCAGGCCGCCAGCACGAGCGAGAGCAGCGCCGTCGCCCACTTCATCGAGGCCACTCCAGGAGCCAGACCGTTCCGTCCCCGCGCGTCGCTCGCACCTCGAGGTCGAGCGGGCCATCGGGACAGACGTGAACGGTCGCCGCGGGGTCGGGGCTCCGGTCGTCGGGCCCTCCAGCCACACGCAGGCGCAGGTCGGCGAGATCCCCATCCGCCGGCACCGCCATCACCGTGGCGCACTCACCACCGACCGTGTGGGACACGGGCATCCGTTGGCCGGCGCGCAGGTGAAAGCGTTCGAGCACCCGCGGCTCGTCGACGGCGCTGGCGAGCGCCGCGGCTCCCGCGCTCGAGGGGGGTGCCCACGACGGCCGCGGGAGCTCGGCGATGGCCACCGCGACGGCCGCATCCCCGTCGCCACCGCCACCGACCGAGAGCTCGAGCATGCCATCGACCGAGGGACATTCGCGGAGGATCGCCCGCCGGTGGGGTGGCGTTCGCCACCGCTCGTCCCCGACGACGGCCTCCGCCACCACCGTGGCATCCGAGGACCGGACGGCGATGAGATAGCAGCGCCCCGCCTCCACCCCGAACGAGGTGCGCCAGCGCCGAGCCCGCAGGCGGCCGTGCTCGACCCGAGGGTGCGGCCACCCGAGCGCCTCGACCACGGCGGTCGCCGCGGCAGCGAGGGTGCGCTCGTTCTCGGGCGGGTTCCGGTGAGCCACCGGCTCGCTGGCCCTCCCCGGCTCCCCGGCGAAGCACTCGCCGACGCGCCGGCCGAGGTCGGGCCGCTCGGGCGGGGCTCCTTGCAGGACGACCAGAGCGAAGCGTCCGCGGGTCGGAGTCTCCACCACCGCCTGCACCTCCTGCCCGGCGACGCCGCAATGGGACGCATAGGCCCACGCCCGCGCGGCGGTGTCGCGCTCCAGCTCGAGGCCGCTCGGAGCCAGGACGCGCAGGTCGAGGTCCTGCTCGGCTCGGGACACCGCGAGGAACGCGACGCACGACTCGCTGCGATAGGTGTAGGGCTCGGGCTCCGATCGACCGGGCAAGGCGAAGTGCTCGTGGCGTTCCAGGACCGTCGCGCCGATGGCCTCGGCGGCGTCCTCGGCGCAACGCAGCGACTCCTGCGCGGCGACCGGGGTCGCAGCCACGGCAAAGAGAAGGGAGAGAGCGAATCGAGTCATCGCACGAAGTGGAGGAGGAGCACCGAGCCCTCGCCGGTGAAGGGTACGATCTCCAGGCGGGCCGCGCCGGTGGCCGGGGGATCGTCGCAGCGCTCGAGGCTCGCCCATGGCTCGGGGCCGGTGTCGGCGGTGAGCAGGCGGCCTTCCTCGTTTCGCAGCAGCAGGTCGATGTCGCCGAGCCCTTCGCCCCCGGCGGCCACGTAGGCCACGCAGCCGAGGGGCACCCGCCGCGGCTCCTCGACGAGCTCCCCCTCCAAGCGCTCTCCGTTCACCAGCCGGAAGCCCCGCGCCTCGAGGGCTGCCCGGGACGCCTCCGCTCGGAGCTCGGCGAGGTCCTCGATCTCCGCCGGGGCCCCGAGCAGGGCCAGCGCATATTGGCCGCGGCCATAGGCCTTGACCGTGAGACGCCGGGTCCGTCCCTGGTCTCCACAGGCGGCGACCATCGCCGATCGGCGCACGCGGGTGTCCCGGTCGACGATCCCTTCCTCGGTGGCCAGGTAGAGATCGAGATCCACCTCGCCGGGGCCAGCGGCGCCGAGGACGAGCGTGCACCCCGCGGCGAACGCCACCTCGTGAGTGCGACTCTCCCCCGGGCCGATGGGACCGTCCCGCACCAGGAAGATCGGCTCACCGTATCCGCGCGCGACCAGCGGCGCCGCGGCCGTGGCGAGCGCGGCGAAGGGCTCGTCGCTCGGCGTGGGCGCAGGGTCGTCCGTGTCCGGCGGTGGTCGTTGCTCCGGCCCCGGCCCCGACCAGATCACCCAGCCGACCGCGCCGGCCCCTTCGAAGACTCGCAGCTCGAGGGTCGCCCGGCCGCCCTGCGGCGGGCAGTGCTCGATCCGAGGAGCCGCGTCCGCGCCGAGGTCCCGCGCCACCTCGGCGCCACCGTCGTCGTAGAGGAAGAGGTCGAGGTCGGTCACGCCCTCTCCCGAGCGAGCGGCGACGACATAGCAACGACCGGCCTCGAGGCTCACCGGGACGCGCCGCGCCTGGCCCTCGGCGAGGGTCGCGAAGACCGGCTCCGACTCCGGGCGCAGCCCGCGTTCGCGCATGCTCGCGCGCACGCCAGCGAGCGCCTCCTCCGCGTCGAAGAAGGGGGCGACCGGCGCGAGCACACCCTCGAAGAGTCCGTCGAAGCCCTCCCCCTCCTCCGGCGCGTTCACGAAGGCCGCGAGGACGACCGCTCCGTCCCCGACCAGTGGCCGCGCCACCAGGTGGTGGGGCGCGATCGATCCCGGACCGGTCTCGGAAGGACAGACGTGGACCAGGCCCGCCTCCCCCGGGGCGCCGTCGATGGCCGCCTCCCGTCCGTTGCTGTCGTAGAGGGTGAGCTCGAGGTCGCGGATGGCGCCACCGCCGAGGGTCACCAGGGTCGTGCAGCGCCCCCGTGGGAGATCGAAGGGCAGCGCCACCCCGCGGCCCTCGAGCGCGAAGAAGCGCGTGGAGAGCGTCGCCGATCCGTAGCCCCGATTCTCCAGCCGACGCTGCAGACGGCCGAGGCGCCGGGCCAAGGCGTCGAGGGGCCCGATGTCGGGGAGCTCCGCCATCGACTCCTCCTCCTCGGGCGGCGGCTCGGCGCAGCCGAGAGCGAGGAGCGCGAGCAGCAGCCACCGTCGCCTCACGGCGCGGTGCTCCGGCCCGGCGGTGGTGGCGGCTGGAGCGCCTCGCTCGGCGGGGCGCGAAGATCGTCGAAGCGAATGGGCAGCCCCCGCGGCCCGTCGAAGCGCCGGACCGCGAAGAGACCGTCCCCCTCGGCGCGGGCCACCACGAAGTGAACGCCCGAGGTGGCGGCGCAGTAGCGCACGCCCCACTCGTCCGGCGAGCTGCGGACCATCTCGGCGCCATCGCCGTCGTGGACCGCCAGCTCCAGCGCGACCAGCTGCGAGGACGCCACCGCCACCAGCACCACGCAGCGTCCGCTCCGAACCGACACCCGGCGAGTGGCCGTCGCGCCGTCCACGAGGAACCCGCGCCAGGGATCGGCGGCCGGGGTGTAGCCCCGCGCCTGGACCCGCTCGGCGATCCCGTCCAGCTCGGCGTCGAGCTCCGGTGACACGTACTCGTCCGCCGGGCGCACCGCCTCTTCGGCCTCCGCGCTGGGCGGCGGCTCGGAGCAAGCCCCACCCAGGCCGAACACGGCCAGCAGCAGGGGAAGATGCGCTCTCGGGTCCACCGCATCCGACTATCGGACTGGCGGGCCCGGTTCAACCCTCGGGCCGATGCGGGCTAGTCGTTCGACTGCTCGCGACGCTCGCGGGCCCGCCGCTGGATGTCGCGGATCGCGCTGTCGATCGCCGAGCGCATGCGGCCGCGCTCGTCCGAGCGCTGGCGCCGGAGCGCGGGGATGGCGAGGGCGTCGCCCACCTGACCGAGCGCCTGGATGACGCGGAGCCGGACCCGGTCGTCGTCGACCGAGAGCAGGCGGGTCAGGGCGTTCACCTTGTCCGGCGACTCGATGGAGGCGAGCGCGTTGACGGCCTCGAGACGCTCCTCGTCCGCCTTGTCGTCGTTCTTGGCGACGTCGCTGAGCGCGGCCATGGCGCGGGCATCGCCGATGCGGCCCAGCGAGCGGATCACGTCGATGCGCACGGCGCTCTCGGGATCGTCGACGATCCGCAGCAGCGCCTGAGTCGCGCGCGGATCATGGATCACGCCGAGGGCGAGCGCGCCCCACTGGCGAGCGGCCGCGTCGCGGTCGTTCAACAGCTCGACGAGCGCGGGCACCGCCGCCGGGTCCGGCAGGCGCCACAGCGCCGCTGCGGCGACGACCCGTACCTCGACCTGTGGATCCCGGAGCGCGCGCACGAGATCCGGCACCGCCGAGCGAACGCTCAACCGACCGATCGCGCGACCGGAGGATGCGCGCACCCGCCAGTCGGGGTCGTCTCGGAGCAAGCGCTGAAGCCGCGGGGCGATCTGTCGCCGCAGCCGCCAGCCTCGGCGGCCGAGGATCTCCACCGCGTCGAGGCGCTCCTGCGGATCATCGCTGCCCAGCTTCTCGAACTGGGCCCGCATCTCCTCTTCGGTCAGCCGCTGCGCGGCGCCATCCGCCGGAAGCGCGAGCTGCGCCAGAAGCGCCACCACCATCGCGAAACCAATCTTTCGAGCCGACATCCCCCTGTCCCTCATCTCTGTGAAACCACCACCCGCGCGGGGGTGGCCTTCTTCGAGTAATTGCTGTGTTCCACGGTACCACAGACGGGTGAGGTCCCCGATCCATTCATCGTGGCCCGAGGTTCATCCACCGTGAGCGGCACGCACTTCGTCCCGCAGGTGAGAAAAGCCCATGAAATGCTTCACCACCGGGGACGCCCTTTGGACGATCTCGTCCAGCCGGTCCTGCAAGCGCCGATCGAGATTGCGCGCCTCGGCGCGTAGATCCTCCAGGTCGACTTCACTCGCCGCGCTGAGTCCACCGAGCCGCCCTTTGAGCTGATCCATCTGGAAACGCAGGTCCGTGTGCTCCCGCTCGAGGGTCTGCGCTCGAGCGCTCTCCTCGTCGATCGTCCGCTCGGCGTCGAGGCGGATCCGCGCCAGGGCGCCGGCCTCCGCGAGGGCCTCGAGGACCGGGGCATCGAGCTCCGCTCCCTGGCTCCAGGCGGGGATCGCCGACCACGCCTCGGTGAGCGCGTCCCCGATCTGCGCGATGCGCGCGCGGGCCTCGTCGAGCTTTTCGCGGGCCATCGCCAGCTCCCGGCCGGTGCGGGTGGCGTCCGAGGCGAGCTGGTCCAGCGCGTGACCGATCCGCATCTGGGCTTGGCGCGCCTCCTCCTGCTGCGAGCTCGCGACCGTGACTCGGTTGAGCAGGTCGTGGCGCAACACGTCCAGCGCGTCGACCTGCTCGGCGATGCCGTCCAGCGCGCTGGTGAGCCACTCGGGCGCGGCTCCATCCGGATGGGCCCGGGGAACGAGCCCCCGCAGCACCTTGACCCGCTCCCGCCAGCGGTCGACCAGTTGGGCGCCAGTGACCGTCTCCTGCGTGGGCTCCCCCTCGTCCTCCACCGGCAGAATCGACGCCGGTGCCGGCGACACCGAGGTGGCGCTCGACCGGTTCGCCTCGAGCCAATCCTGCATCTCGGCGGCGAGCTCGTAGGCGCTCGAGTGCCGGTCGGCGGGATCCTTCTCGAGGAGCCGGAGGATCATCGCGTCGATCTCCGTGGGCAACGTCGGCTCGTGGAAGCTCGGCGCCCGCGGCGGCTCTCGCAGGTGCTTGAGGATCAGATCCGGCGTGCTGCCCTGGAAGGGGAGCTGGCCGGTGAGCATCTCGAAGAGCACCACGCCCAGCGAATAGAGATCGGCGCCGGGACCGATGGGTGCACCCCGCGCCTGCTCCGGTGAGATGTACTCGGGCGTCCCGAAGACCGCGCCGGTGGCGGTCACCCGTAGCTCGCCACGCATGTGGGCGAGGCCGAAGTCGAGGATCTTCACGAAGTCGCCCTGATAGCCCTTCAACAGGTAGATGTTGTCCGGCTTCAGATCACGATGGACCACGTGCAGCTCGTGGGCTCGGGCCATCGCCTGGGCGATCTGGAGCCCGATGCGCATCGTCCGCTCGACGGGAAGCGGACCGCGAGCGATCGCCTCGTTCAGCGGCGTCCCATCCAGGAACTCCATCACCAGGTAGACCAGACCGTCGTCGGTCTCGCCGAAGTCGGTGATGTCGATGATGTGCTCGTGGTTGATGCGGTTGGCCGCCCGAGCCTCCCGGAGGAAGCGGGTGCGGTTGGCCGGCTCGTAGGCGAGGTCCGGGGAGAGGAATTTGATCGCCACGTCGCGACCGAGACCTCGTGCCGGGCGCGGTAGACCACGCCCATCCCGCCCGCGCCGATGCGTTCGGCGATGACGAACCGGCCGGCGACCGTTCGGCCCAGCAGCGGGTCCGGAAGGTCCACGAGCGCTCCCCCATCGAGGGGACAGGTCTCTGGATTCCCCCGAAAGCGCGCCCCGCAGATCTCGCAGACCCTCAATCGTCCTCCCCGGCCATCCTCTCATCCTCGGCGGGTCTTCGACAACGGCCACGCGAAGGAGGCTCGCCCAGAGCATTGTTGACTTTTCCGATGCATGATCACACAACGCCCTCGTGAAGCTCTCGAACAAGGCTCGCTACGGCGTCCGCGCCATGTTCGACATCGCCTATCACAACGATGGGTCGCCGACGCAGATCCGCACCATCGCCGAACGGCAAGCGATCCCTCCGCGCTTCCTGGAGCAGATCTTCCAAGACCTGAAGCGCGCGGGGCTGGTCACCTCGAAACGCGGCCCCAAGGGTGGCTACGCGCTCGCCCTCCCCGCCGAGGACGTGTGCATCGGCGACGTCATCCGTGCGGTCGAAGGGCCCATCGTGCTCACCTCCAGCGACGCTCACCGCCCGGGCGGCGACGCGACCAGTCGCCGCATCACCGAGGAGGCCTTTGCGGATCTCGGCCGGGAGATCGAGGGTTGCCTGGATGCGGTGACCCTCGCCGACCTCTGCGCACGCGGCGAGGCCGAGGGCGTGCGACGCAAGCCCCCTCGCCGCTACGTCTACTCGATCTGAGCCCGATCCATGCTCGCCCCCGTCGTCGACAGCGTCCTCGAACTCATCGGTCGCACTCCCCTGGTGAGGCTGCGCCGCCTGCCCACGGCCGGAGGCGCGACGGTCTGGGCCAAGTGCGAGCACCTGCACCCCGGCGGCTCGGTCAAGGACCGCATCGGCCTGGCGATGATCGAGCGCGCCGAGCGCGAGGGGCGGCTGAAGCCGGGCAAGACCGTCGTCGAGGCGACCAGCGGCAACACCGGCATCGGCCTGGCCATGGTCTGCGCCCGGAAGGGCTATCCGCTGGTGCTGACCATGCCCGCGAGCATGAGTCTCGAGCGACGGGCGCTCCTCGAAGCCTACGGCGCAGAGCTCGTCCTCACCGACCCCGAGCGAGTCATGGAGGGCGCGCTCGAAGCCGCCGAGGCGGTGGCCCGAGAACGGGGCGCGTTCATGCCGCAGCAGTTCGTGAACGAAGCCAACCCGGACATCCATGCCGAGACCACTGCCCGAGAGGTGCTCGAGGCGATGGGGGAGACGCCGATCGCCGCCTTCGTCGCGGCGGTCGGAACCGGCGGGACCGTGAGCGGCGTCGGTCGGGTCCTGAAGGCCGAGTCGCCGGCGACGCGGGTCTTCGCCGTGGAACCGGAGGCGAGCCCGGTGCTCACCGGTGGCGCGCCGGGACCGACCAAGATCCAAGGCCTCAACGCGGGCTTCATACCGGCGAACTACGACCCGGCCGTGGTCGACGAGGTCCTCCTCGTGGGCGACCGCGAGGCCTGGACGACGAAGCGCCGCCTGGCCCGGGAGGAGGGGCTGCTGGTGGGTATCAGCGCCGGTGCGAACGTGTCGGCGGCGATCCGCGTGGCCGAGGGGCTCGAGCCCGATCGGCACGTGGTCACCCTCCTCTGCGACACCGGCGAGCGCTACTTCAGCCTGGACGAGTACTTCGAATGAAGGCGATCGGCGACGCCACGATCCTGCTGGTCGGAGCCGGCGGCCTCGGCTGCCCGGCGGGACGCGCGCTCGCCCTGAGCGGGGTCGGAAGGCTGATCGTGGCCGACGACGACACCGTCGAGGGCACGAACCTGCACCGCCAGATCCTCTTCGAGGAGGACGACCTCGGGCGGCCGAAGGCGGTGGTCGCCGCCGAGAAGCTCGAGGCGCTCGGCCGAGCGCACGGGCTGCGGGCGGAGGCCCGGCAGACCCGCTTTCTCCCCGAGACCGCGGCGAGCCTCCTCGAGGGCATCGACCTGGTGGTCGAGGGCAGCGACAACTTCCCGTCGAAGTTCGTCGTGGCCGATGGCTGTGCGCTCCACGGCGTGCCGGTGGTCCAAGCCGGCGCGGTCCGCTGGGGCGGCTGGGCCCTCGCCGCGACCGCCAGTGGCCGGGGCGCGGACCACCGGACCTGCCTCCGCTGCGTCTTCGAAGAGGTGCCGAGCGGTCCCGCGCTCGACTGCGAGCTCGCCGGCGTCATCGGCCCGGTGGTGGGCGTCCTCGGCGCGCTGCAGGCCAAGCTCGCCCTGGCGCTCCTCGCGGACGAGGGCGGCGCGCTCTACAGCTATGACGGTCGGACCGATCGGCTGCGGCGGAGCGAGCCGCAGCCGCGCGCCGACTGCCCACACGCGCGGGGCGCCATCGACGACCTCGAGAGCATCGACTACCTCCCAAGCCCCGCGAGCGCGTGACGCTCGCCTGAACACACCGACCCACCTGGAGACAGACCCATGGCCGTGACCGTTCGTATTCCCCCCGCCCTCCGCAGCATCACCGAAGGCGCCGACGAGGTGTCCGTCGAAGGCGGCACCGTCCGCGCCGCGATCGACGCCCTCGAGGCCGCTCACCCCGGCCTGAAGGAGCGGGTGATGAGCGACGAGGGCAAGGTGCTCCGCTTCGTGAACCTCTTCGTCGGCGAAGAGGACATCCGGATGCTCGATGGCCTCGACACCGAGCTGAAGGACGGAGACGACCTGAGCATCATCCCCGCGATCGCCGGCGGCCGCTGACGCTCGTGGCGCTCTCCGACGAGGCACGCTTCGCGCGGCAACGGCTGGTCCCGGAGGTCGGCGACGAAGGGCAGGCGCGCCTGTGCGCGGCGACCTTCACGCTCGACGAGCTCGGGGCGGAGGCCGCCGCCGTGGCGCGGATCTACCTCGAGCGGGCCGGCATGCGGCTGGCAGCGGGGGCCGTCCCCGGCGGGCCGAGCCAGGACCCGGTCGAGGCCGCGCTCAGCGGCGCCCGCTTCGCGGTGCGCAGCATCCGCGACGCGCTGGAGAGCCCGTGACGGCGATCCGCCACCGCCGCATCGAGAGCGTCGTGGACGCCGTCGGCAACACGCCGATGGTGCGGCTGCGCGCGATCGAGAAGGACGCGCCGGGCGTCCAGATCTACCTGAAGCTCGAGTACGCCAACCCCGGCGGCTCGGTGAAGGACCGACCGGCGCGCCAGATCCTCCTGGACGCGATCGAGAGCGGTGCCTTCACCGAGGACAGGACGCTGATCGACGCGACCAGCGGCAACACCGGCGTCGCCTACAGCCTCATGGGCGCGGCCCTCGGCTACCGGATCGCCCTGGTGATGCCCGGGAACGTGACCAAGGCGCGCAAGGACATCACGCGCGCCTTCGGCACCGAGCTGATCTTCAGCGACCCGATGCTCGGGAGCGACGGCGCCATCGAGAAGGTGCGGGAGCTCGTCGCCGCCGAGCCGGAGAAGTACTTCTACCCGGACCAGTACTCGAACCCC
>JABAOG010014701.1_pt1 | contig 14768 bp, 14 predicted proteins | sample 7062131 | NCBI WGS metagenome assembly JABAOG01 (sample SAMN14538629, study PRJNA623070) | marine sediment metagenome | biome: marine biome [ENVO:00000428]; feature: marine pelagic biome [ENVO:01000023]; material: deep marine sediment [ENVO:00002113] | place: India: Arabian Sea | collected...
ATGCAGATCAAGATCGACTTCCTCTGCCGGGACTCGATCCTCGCCGCGCCGATCGTCCTCGACCTGGCGCTCTTCATGGACCTGGCGCAGCGCGCCGGCATGAGCGGCATCCAGGAGTGGCTGTCCTTCTACTACAAGAGCCCGGCGCACGCGCCGGAGGTCTACCCGGAGAACAACCTCTTCGTGCAGCTGGTGAAGCTGAAGAACACGCTGCGGTGGATGACCGGCGAGGAGCTCATCACCCACCTCGGCAACGAATACTACGACTGACGCCGCGCGCCCTACTCGGTGTGGCCGATGGTCTCGCCGTGCACCCACACCCAGGTGCCGGGGACCTCGTCGGTCGGGTAGGCGCTGTGCCAGCCTTCGTGTAGCGGCGGCTCGGCCCAGTTGAAGACGTGCCGAGCATCGAGGGGACTGAGGTTCACGCAGCCGTGGCTCTTCGGGCGGCCGAAGCGGTTGTGCCAGAAGGCCGAGTGGAGCGCGTAGGCGAGCTCGAAGTACATGACGTAGGGCACGTCGTCGACCGAGTACGGGCCATCGACCGCGGTGTCGCCGTCCATGGTGTCCGTGAGGTGCTTCGACTTCACCCGGAATAGGCCGGTGAGGGTCTCGAAATCCCGGTCCGGGAGGTTGCGCCGGTCGGGCAGCCCGGTCGAAGCCAGCGTCGCGTAGACCGGCGTGCGACCGTCGTAGAGCACCACCGTCTGCTCGGCGAGGTTGACGTCGATCCACTTGTCGTCCTCGCCGATGTCGCTCGGCGGCTCGACGATCCTCGCGACGCGCACGTCACGATCGCGGTACCAGCGGTCCTCCGCCTCTTCGCCCTCTTCCCCTTCGATGGTCTCGCGGAGATAGGTGTAGCGGCCGTCCTCCGCTTCCTCCTGCACGGAGAAGCCATGGTGGTAGTCGACCCGCCGGCCGCCGCGGAAACGCCCGTTGTCCCGCCGAACGTAGTAGCGGTCGCGGCTGGAGAGGGTCCAGGCGTAGGGGAGCGTGACGTCTTCGTTCAGCTCGACCCCCTGGAACTCGCTGCCGCTCCGGGTCATCACCGCCCGGTAGGGGACGAAGCCATTCGCCTGCGTGCGCCAGTAGCGGCGGCCGCCACGGCGGAAGTCGCGATCGAGGCTCACGTAGAAGCCGCGCATCAGCCAGCGCATGAGGATCGTGTCGTCCTCGCCCTGGAGGCTGGCGAGGGTCACCCCCGCGTCGACCTCGTCCTCGGCGAGCTCGGCGTTGCCGCCGGGAGCCTCGTCGGGCGCGCTCGGCGCCTCGTCCTCGGGGTTGGCCGCCATCGTCGGCGCCATCGGCGACGCCTCCATGCCCATCGGCGACGCGGCCATGCCCATCGAGGACGCGCTCATCGCGCTCTCCATCGCCGAGGCGGCCATGCCAGCGCCCATGGTGGCCGTCATGGCCGAGGCCGCCATCGACGCCCCATCCATCGAAGCCGCCATCGAGGCGCCGTCCATCGACGAGTCGCCATCACCGGAGCCGGGAATGCGGTAGCCCTCGTACTGCGCGGCTTCCTCGTCGCTCGGTAGGTTTCGGTATTGGGGCACCCGACGGCGCACGAATCCGTACTCGTAGGGGAGCGGATCGTCTCGATTGGGCTGCCGACCACGCACCTGCGGCAAGCGCTCGCCCTCGAAAGCGATCACCATGCGGCCATTGCAGACGAAGCCGCCGGTCGTAAGCTCGTACCACCCCCCGCGGCATCCCTCGTCGCCGACCGGCTCCCCGGTCTTGGCCATCAGCACCGCGCCGCCCCGCAGATACCCGATGCGATCCGCTTCTCGATTCGGCCCCGACCTGACCGGCACCACGAAGCGCTTGGCGAAGATCCGCTTGGGCGGACCGGTGTCCTCCGGCTCTTCCGGCTCGGCTTCCGCTTCGGTCTCCGCCTCGTCCTCCGAGGGCGCCGCGTTCGCTTCCGGCGGCTCCTCGGTCGACTCGTCGTTCTCGTCGCCCCCGCAGGCGATGGTGAGAGCCAGCGGGAAGGCCCAGAGCAGCGTTCGCGTTCGATACAGCACGATGTGGCTGCGTGATTCCATGGCTCCTCCCCACCGTCAAACCAGCCGATGGACCGAGAGAGCCGAGGATCGCGGATGAGCGGCCCTCCCGATCCCCGCGTCGGAACGGTGGGAGGAACGATCGCCTCGGTCGCGCTCCACGCCTTCATCTACTGGGTCATCGTCACCTACGGGACCGTCCCGGAGCTGGACTTCGACTTCGAGATGCCCACCGAGATCGAGCTGGGCATGACCGACGCGATGGAGGCGGCGGGCGACCAGTTCCAGGCGCCCGAAGAGCCTCCGCCCCAGTCCCAAGAGGCCGCTGGCGACGAGGGCACGGACGGCGATGGCGCGAGCGCCGACGCCGGGCCTCCCCGGCCGGACGCCGGGGTGCCCGACGCCGGACCGCCCGACGCGGGCCCACTCGTGGCCGAAACCGAGACCGAGGCCGAGGCCGAGGCCGAGGGAGAAGGCGACGACGAGTCGACCCTCCCCGCCGGCGCCCAGATCGCCATCCGCATCGACATGGCTCGGGTCCGCACCTCGGCGCTCGAGCAGGACGTTCGCCGGCTGATGGCGGCGATCCCCGACTGGCAGCTGCTCCTCGAGGGGTCGGGCATCGAGCCGATCGACGACCTCGACCGACTGCTCATCGCCTCGCCGAACCTGCAGCGCTCACAGATGGTTCTGGCGGGTCGGCACGCCCACCCCGACGAGGGCGCGCAGTACATCCGGGACGTGGTCGCCCGCTTCGCCGAGGCGCGGGGGGTCGAGGCGCGCTGGCGCCAGCGTCACGGGGTGCCGGTCGCGCCCTGGCCGAACGAGGACGCGACCGAGCGCGTGGTCGCCANNAGGGAGAAGCCTTCAGCGTGGAGGTGGAGGGGGCCCGCAACTTCGTCCGGGGGCGCGTGCGCCACATCCCGGAGCGACTGCGGATCGCCGTCTCCGAGGAACCCGAAAAGGCCGTGCTGAAGGGACGCGCGCGCTACGAAGACGAGGCGACCGCCGAAGCCGCCCTCACCTACTGGGAGGCGCAACGCGACCGCTACGCCCGCGCGCTCTTCGTCGGCGGCTACGTGCGCGGCCTCGAGCTCGAGGCGGACGGTCGCCACGTCGCCATCGAGCACCGGCTGAGCTTCGGCAAGGCCCGGCTGCTCCTGAGCTTCTTGCAGGGCGCGGTGCAGCGCCGGGGCGGCGGGCGCCGCTCGTCGACCATGGACGCGCCGAGCCCGATGGAGCCGACCGAGAGCGCGACGATGGAGTGACGCGCAACCGGCGAGCGCTCGCGGCGACAAGGGCCGCATGTCTCGCTCGCCCCTCCTCGCGCTCGTCTTCCTCGCCGCCTGCCTCGACCCGGTCGACCTCGGCCCGCCGGACGGCCGTGTGACGGTCGACATGCCACCCGATGCGCCGCGGATCCTGCCCGAGGTGCTCTCGGTGACCGCCACGGACTTCGACGGACGCCCCTGGCCCCTCGACGCCCTCCCCCGCCAGCCGATCCTCGAGGTGCACACGAGCGCGCCGGTGACCTCCAGCGACCCCTGGCTCTTCCTCTTCGAGGGCGCGCTCGACGAGGAAACCATCCTCGACGACCTGCGACGTCCACCGCTGCTCGTGCGCCATCAGCGCCGGACGGTGCCCATCGAGACCAACGGCGCGACGGTGCGACCCGGACGGCTCGAGCCGGGGCAGCGCTACACCCTCGGGGTGGCCGGCTGGGCGCGCGACGAGAACGACGCCCCCCTCGCGGCGCCCCACGTGGTCCACCTCGAGGTCGCCTCCGTCGCCGCGGGTGCGACGGTCACCGGTAGCTGGCCGGCGGACGGGACCGCCGGGGTGCCGACCGAGCTGCCGCTGATCGCCCTGCGCTTCGACGATCTGGTCCGGGGCGAGGACATCACGGTGGCCGGTGATGAGGGGCCGGTCCGTGGCCAGCTGCAGACCATCGCCTGCGAAGAAGTGGGCTGGGCCGGCGGCGACTGCCGGGCCTTCATCCCCGGTGGTGCCCTCCGTCCCTCCGCCGAGTACCGGATCATCGTCGGCGAGGCGCTCCTCGATCGCTCCGGGGCGCCGGTGGGCCCCTGGAGCGGGACCTTCCACACCGGCGAGGCGGCCGTCGCGCCCATCGCCTTCCTCGAGACCCCTTGCCAGATCGACGAGGTCCCGGCGGGCGCCGGCTGCGTGCTGGCCGACGACCGCTCGCTCACCTTCCGGGCGCGGACCACCGGGCCGGTGCGCGCGTTCCTCTCCGGTGCGTCGGTGCGGGACCGGATGGTGGCCAACCGCGGCGAGATCGCGCTGCGGCTCGAACCGCTGGTCGCGGGCTCCCGCTTCGAGGGTGAGCTGATGCTGATCGGCCTCGGTGGCGAGACCCACGTGGAGCGCCTCCCGCTGGAGTTGCCCGACGAGCTCTTGCCCCTCACCATCGCCGAAGTTCGTGCCAATCCGCTGGGTGCCGAGCCCAAGCAGGAGTACGTCGAGGTGCTAAACTTCGGCGCGACGCCGGTCTCGGTGGCGGGGCTCGCCCTCGCGGACCGGCCGGACCGAGCTGGCGACGTGATTTCGACTGCCCAGACCATTGCTCCCGGCGCCCGCGCCCTGCTCGTGGCCGATGCCTTCGACCCGCTGGACGAGGCGGACACGCTGGTGCCGCCGGGGGTTCCGCTGATCCGCATCGGCACCTCGCTCGCCTCCGCGGGGCTCTCCAACGCCGGCGAGGCGCTCTACCTGCGCGACGCCGAGGGGCGCCGGCTCTCGACGTCCCCGGCGGTCGAGACCGAGGGCGGCGAGTGCCTGATCCGCGAGGGCAGCGTGCGCAGCGGCGACGAGGCCGACTTCGCCATCGGCCCCTGTACGCCCGGGAGCCGGTGACGGAGCGATCGTGAGGAGGCAGGCCGCACCGCTCGGCGAGGAGATCCTCGAGGGCACCATCGACGACGTGAGCTACCGGAGCCCGGACGGGCGCTTCACCGTGGCCCAGGTCTCGATCCATCGGGCGGGGGGCAAGACCGAGCCGATGACCGCGGTCGGCGACCTGGGTGAGGTGGCCCCCGGCGAGACGCTCCGGATGCATGGCCGCCGCTCCCGCCACGCGAAGTACGGCGACCGCTTCCGGGTGCGCACCTTCACGCCGGTGATCCCGTCGACCACCAGCGGCATCGAGCGCTTCTTGGGCAGCGGGATGATCCCCGGCATCGGTCGGGCCCTCGCCAAGCGGCTGGTGAAGAAGTTCGGCGATCGAACCCTCGACGTCATCGCCACCGAGTCGGGCCGGCTCCGAGAGGTGAACGGCATCGGAAGGCAGCGCGCCGCCAGCATCAGCGAGGCGGTGAAGGCGCGCCGCGAAGAGGCGGAGCGCCTGGCCTTTCTCCACGGCCTCGGCCTCGGCCCCGCGATGGCGCGACGGATCATCGAGCGCTTCGGGGACGACGCCGCCCGCATCGTGCGCGACGATCCCTATCTGGTCGCCGAGGAGGTGCGCGGCATCGGCTTCCGCACCGCCGACGCCATCGGCCGCGCGGTGGGCATCCCCGACGACGATCCGCGCCGCGCGGCCGGCGTCGTGCTCCACGTGCTCGGCCGGGGCGCCGACTCGGGACACACCTACCTGCCGCGATCGGCGATCATCGACGAGGCGCGGCAGCTGGACGTACCCGCCGACCGGGTGAGCGACGCCGTCGACGCCCTCGCCGGTCGGGGCCTGGTGATCCTGGACGAAGTGGACGGGCTCGAGGCGGTCTACGCGCCGCCGCTGCTCCGCGCGGAGCGACGGCTCTCCGAGCGGTTGCGGATCCTCGCGCGGCCGCGCGCCGTGCCCGAGCACGCCGAGGCCGCCATCCGCCGCGCCATCGGCGACGCCGAGCTCAGCGCCGAGCAGGAGCGGGCCGTCGCGACCAGCGTCTCCCACGGGCTGATGGTCCTCACCGGCGGCCCGGGCACGGGAAAGACGACGACGGTCCGTGCGATCGTGGCGGCGCAGCGAGCGCTCGAGCGACGGATCGTCCTCGCGGCGCCCACCGGCCGCGCGGCGAAGCGGCTGACCGAAGCGACCGGAGCCGAAGCGAAGACCGTCCACCGGCTGCTGCAGTGGAATCCGCGGACCGGCGGCTTCGAGCGAAACCGCGAGGCACCCCTCGACGCCGAGGTGGTGCTGGTGGACGAGGCCTCGATGCTGGACGTGCAGCTGGGGAGCTCGCTGGTCGACGCGGTCGCGCCCTCGTCGCGGCTGATCCTCGTGGGTGACGTCGACCAGCTGCCGCCGGTCGGTCCCGGGCCGGTGCTCCGGGAGATCCTCCGCACCGAGGTGGCGGAGGTCGTGCGGCTGACGCAGGTCTTCCGGCAGGCCCAGAACACGCGATCCTCCACGGGCGCGCGCCGGAGCCGAGCCCGACCGGCGAGCCGAGCGGCGACGGCGACGTCTTCTTCGTTCGCGCCCGAAGTCCGGACGAGGCGCACGAGCGGCTGCGGCAGGTGCTCGAGCGCATCGTGAAGCGCTACGGCTTCGACCCGACGCGCGACGTGCAGGTGCTCTCCCCGATGCGCCGGGGCGGCTTCGGCACCGAGGCGCTGAACGAGATGATGCAGCGGGCGCTCAACGCGGAGGCCAACCCGAAGAAGCCCGGCGCGCTGAGCGTCGGCGACAAGGTGATGCAGCTCCGCAACGACTACGACAAGGACGTCTTCAACGGCGACCTGGGCGTGGTCTCGCGCATCGAGGGCGGGATCACCTACGTGATGATCGACGGGCGGGAGATCCAGTACGCGGTCAAGGACCTCGACCAGCTCGTGCTCGCCTACGCCACCACGGTGCACAAGGTGCAGGGGAGCGAATTCCCGGCGGTGGTGCTCCTGCTCCACGGCGCCCACCACATCATGCTGAGCCGCCCGCTGCTCTACACCGCGCTGACGCGGGCCAAGAAGCTCGCCGTCTTGATCGGCGACCGGCGCGCCATCGCGCGGGCCGCGGCGAACGCGACGTCCAACGCGGTGTACGCGGGCCTGGCCCACCGGCTCGCGGCGCCCGCGGACGAGGCCCCGGCCGACGATCAGCCGTCGTAGGCCGCCACGACGCCGTCGTGGAAGGCCGGACGGAAGGCGCGGATCTTCTCGTTCGCCCGGCTGGGATGGACCCGGTTCGAGAGCAGCACGACGACCAGCTCGCGCTTCGGATCGCAGAGCAGCGAGGTGCCGGTGAAGCCGAGGTGGCCGAAGGTCCCCTCCGAGGTCCGCTTGCCCATGGCGGAGTCGGTGCCGACCTTCGTGTCGAAACCCATCCGATAGCGATCGCCACCCGGCCGTTCGGCGAGCGCCATCTCCAGGGCGGACGCCGGTAGGAACTCCGATCGATCGGCGGCGACGTCGAGGAGCTCGACCCCGAAGCGGGTGACGGCCCGAGCGATGCCGAAGAGACCGGCGTGGCCCGAGACCCCCCCGAGGGCGGCGCAGTTCTCGTCGTGGACCTCGCCCCGAATGAGCCGACCGCGCCATTCGCAACGCTCGGTCGGAGCGGCGACGCGAGCGATCGCCGCCCGCTCGTGGCTGGCGAGCGCGCCCACGTACTGGATCTGCTCGGCGATCCCGAGGGGCTCGGTGACGTAGGTGCGCACCGCATCGGCGAGCGAGTCGCCGTGGGCGCGCGCGATCATCTCGCCGGCGAGCATGTAGCCGAGGTCGCTGTAGACGCACGCACCGTTGGGCTCGTCGTGCATCCGGCGCCCGGCCTCACCGAGCATCCAGCGGCGCGCGGCCGCGGCTCCGAGCTCCGGGGGCACGTCGAGGTAGAGCCCGCCCCAGGCGTCGAGACCCGCGCGGTGCGAGAGCAGGTTCTCGAGGGTCGCCCCGGCGGCGACGTTGCCGCGCAGGTCGCTCAGCTCCTCGTCGGCGCGCGCCGAGAGATCCAGGGCCTCCGCCTCGACCATCCGCAGCGCGGTCGTCGCCACGAAGGACTTCGTGAGGCTCGCCAGGTCGTAGATGGTCTTCGGCGAAACGGCCGCGCCACCGGCCTCGAGGGCGCCGGCCACACTCTCCACGAAGGTCCAGCTCCGCCGGTGACGGTACGCCACACACGCGGCGGCTCCCGGGAAGACGCGTCCGGACACGCCCGCCTGCAGAAGGCGGACGGACTCGCGGTGTATCCGCGCCTCTGTGGCTTTCGTCACCCGGGAAGGCCCCCTTTTCTAAGTATCGACAACGGCACCCTCCCGTCCATGAAATTCGGGTTCACGCGCCCGGTTCGGCGTCGCTTCTGCCTCAATCTCCAGCCTTCGCTTGCCTCCAGGGGCTTTGGGCACCATTCCGAGGCCGGTGAAAGCCCCCGACGTGACCAATCCCCCGCGCTGGCGGCCCGGAACGACCTTCGCGGGCGTCATCAAGCAGCAGCCCGAGGACTTCCGCGTCGACGAGGTCCCCGCCTACGAGCCCTCCGGCTTCGGAGAGCACCTCTTCGTCAAGCTGCAGAAGGTCGACCTGACCACCCCCGAGGCGGTCAAGCGCCTCTGCCGCGCGCTGGACACCCCGTTCAAGGCCGCCGGGTGGGCGGGCATGAAGGACCGACACGCAGTGACCACCCAGTGGGTGAGCCTGCACGAGGTGACGCCGGAGCAGGCGGCGGCGGTCTCGCTGGAGGGCATCACCCTCCTCGAAGCCGTGCCCCACGAGAAGAAGCTCAAGACCGGCCACCTGCGTGGAAACCGCTTCGAGCTGCGCATCCGCGAGGTCGCCGACCCCGACGGGCTGGTCGCCGCCTTCGAGGCCATCGAGGTCGTGCCCTCCTACTTCGGTGCTCAGCGCTTCGGCCGGGACAACCTCGAGCGCGCCCGAGAGTGGCTCGTGCTGGGCGGCCGGCCGCCCCGGGACCGGGTGCAGCGGCGCTTCCTGGTCTCCGCGCTGCAGGCGGCGGTCTTCAACACCGTGCTGGCCCGGCGGGTCGAAGGCGGCACCCTGGCCACGGTCATCGACGGGGACGTGCTCCAGACCACGCGCGGCGGGCTCTTCGACGCGGAGGAGGACGAGGACCCGCAGAGCCGCCTCGACGCGGGGGAGATCACCCCGACCGCACCGCTTCCCGGCGCCAAGGTCCGCTGGGCCAAGGGAGCCGCGCTGGCCCTCGAAGAGGCCGCCTGCGAGGCGTGGTCCGTCGACGAGGAGGCGATGGGGCGGATGGGCCGTCTCGGCCGCGGAACCCGCCGGGGGCTCTTCGTTCGCCCGCTGGGCCTGGAAGCCGCGCGCGACGGCGAAGACGTTCGGGTGGCATTCTCGCTGCCCTCTGGTTGTTACGCGACCGTCGTGATGCGCGAAGCGCTCGACGAAGCCCCCTGATCACCCCATCCCCCCGGAATGCATGGTGGAACGTGCAATCGAGCCGGGGGCTGCTAAACGGACCCTAGCGTTCGGCCCCCTCCGGGCCGAGCCCGAGACCCCCCACGAGAGAGAGATCCGCGAATGAACATCCAAGAGCGACTGACCGCGTTCGCCATGCTCGGCGCTGGCTGGGTGATGTGGCTGCTCGTCCTCCTCTCCGTGATCATCCTGGCGATCATCCTCGAGCGGGCTTGGTACCTCTGGAAGACGCGGACGAACGCCCTCGCGCTGCAGGAGGCGCTCCGCAAGAAGCTCGACGAGGGGGACTACGAGGGCGCGGAGAAGCTCCTGGCCGTCTCGCCGTCCTTCGAGGCGTCGATCGCCCGGGCCGGCGTCACTGGCGCCGACGGCGGCCCCGAGGTCGCCGAAGAGCGCATTCGCGGCGCCAAGGTCGTTGCCAAGACCCGAATGGAACGCAACTTGGCCTTCATCGGCACGGTCGGTAACAACGCGCCCTTCGTCGGCCTCCTCGGCACGGTCATCGGCATCATCCGCGCCTTCCAGGCGCTCCACGAGAGCCAGGGGCAGGTCTCCGAGGGACTGATGGCCGAGGTGGGCGAGGCGCTCGTCGCCACCGCCATCGGGCTGCTGGTCGCCCTCCCGGCGGTCGCCGCCTACAACTTCTTCCAGCGGGTCATCAAGGGTCGGCTCGCGTGGTCGGACGCGCTCGGCCACGACATCCTGGCCTCCCTCCGCGGCTCGAAGGGCAAGGACTGATGGCTGGCGGCTCCCTCGGAGACGACGACGACGATCTGATCACCGACATCAACGTCACCCCGCTGGTCGACGTCGTCCTGGTGCTCCTGATCATCCTGATGGTGACCGCGACGGCCATCGTCTCGAAGACACTGCCGGTCGAGCTGCCGAACGCGGCGACCTCGGAGAGCACGCCCGCCACCCCTCGAACGCTGGGCATCACCATCGACGAGGACGGCGACCTCTTCCTCGACCGCGAGCCCGTGAGCCTCGGCGAGCTCGAGACCGAGGTCCGTGCCGCCCGCGCGGAGGACCCGGACGTCCGCGCGATTCTCGCCGCCGACGGCCGCATCCGTCACGCGCGCGTGGTGCAGATCATCGATCTGCTCCGCCGTCTCGAGGTCACCAAGTTCGCCATCAACGTCCGTGAAGCCGATCTGGAGGGCGGAGGCGAGTAGCCACTGATGCGCGTGGTCACCCGGCGAGAAGAGTCGATGCTGACGGAGGACGATCGCGAGCGATGGTTGGTCCTCGGGCTCGCCGCGCTCTTGTCGGTGGGGGTGCACGTGNNGCCGGAGGTGGAAGAGCCCGAGCCGGAGGTCGTCCGCGCCCCCGAGCCCAACGACCCGGCCCCCGAGCCCCCGCCGCCGGCAGAGGAGCCTCCTCCGCCCGAGCCCCTCGACCTGAGCGGGACCGTGCTCACCGGTACCGGGGACTCCAGCTTCAGCGTCGTCCAGGGCGACGGCTCGGACCGCGAGGGCCCGATCGGCCCGCCGCCGACCCGGCGCACCGGCAGCCCCGATGGGGTCCCCGGGGGCACTGGCGGTGGCGGCATGGGAACGGGGAGCGGCCCGCGTGTGCTGCCGCTGGCCGATCTGAGCCGCCGCCCTGCCCCGCCGGATACCTCGACCATCACCGCCTGCCTGCGGAGCAACTACCCCGAGGTGGCCCACAACCAGGGCCTCGAGGGGGTGAGCCGAGTGCGGGGGCGGGTCATGCCCGATGGGTCGTTCACCCGTCTGCGGATCGCCTCCGAGTCCGTGCGCGGGCAGGGGTTCGGCCAGACCTGCCTGCGGTGCCTGCGCGGAAAAAGGTGGACGCCACCCCTCGGGCCCGATGGAAACCCCGTCGCCACCGACGTGGCCTTCAACTGCAACTTCCGCGTGGGAAACTGAGCGTCCCCTTCCCGGGGGGCAGCAATTTTCTCTCAGAGAAGAAAATACCGTTCTCCGTTGAACTACCGAGAACCTTTCGCTAGGCTCGCATTTACACCCTTTTCAGGTGGAAAGGCTCCGGGGAGGACCATGCGCCACCACGCACTGCTGCGGCTCACCATCGCTCTCGCGACCTTCGCTCTCTCGACGTCCGTCGACGCGCAGGACGAGGTACCCAACGACCGTTTCTCGGCCAACCGGTTCACGCCGGCGGTCGGACCGAACAACTATTTCGCTACCGAGGGCGCGAACCTCAGCGGGAACATGGTGCCGGGCGGGGGGCTGAACATCGACTTCATGCACCGGCCGTTCTCCATCTACCGGGCGACGTGCGCCGACGCCGATCAGACCGACTGCGAGGTCGAAAATCGGCAGACGGACCTGGTCAACGCCGGCGTGAACTTCAACCTGATGGGGTCGCTGATCATCGCCGACCGCATCCAGATCGGCCTGGTGCTCCCGCTCGCGCTGCAGGGGGGCGACGCGCTCAACATCGGCGGGCTCGGCGGAGAGGTCTACGACGGCGGCAGGAATTTCGCCATCGGCGATCCGGTGCTGAGCGTGAAGGCCCGCCTCTACGGTCAGGGCGAGGGGCTCTTCATCGGCGCCTCCGTCTTCGGCACGGCACCGGTCGCGCAAGCCATGGCCGAAGACTCCTTCATCGGCGACGAGAGCCTGCGGGTCGGCGGTCACGTGATCGTGGAGTTCGTGCACAGCGGTCTGCACGTCGCCGCCAACCTCGGTGGCTTCTACCGACCGGAGCGCACCTTCCTCTCCACCACGATGGGCTCGCAGCTGAGCTATCGGGCCGCCGTGGGCTACGACGTCACGCCGCTGATCCAGATCTTCGGCGAGGTCGACGGCTCCTTCGGCCTGAGCAAGGAGCTCGACCAGAACCCGCTCGAGGCGCGCCTCGGCGGGCGGATGCGCGCGGGTGACCTCACCTTCAGCCTCGGCGGTGGCGCCGGGCTCATCAGCGGTGTGGGCGTTCCGACCGTGCGGGTGCTCGCGGGCATGGCCTACGCGCCGCAGCGCGGTGACCGCGACGGCGACGGCATCGACGACACCGACGACGCCTGCCCGACGGAAGCCGAGGACGTCGACCAGTTCGAAGACAGCGATGGTTGCCCCGAAGAGGACAACGATGGCGACGGCATGCTCGACGCGGATGACCCGTGCCCGACGCAGGCCGAGGACATGGACGGCTTCGAGGACGACGACGGCTGCCCGGACGAGGACAACGACGGCGACGGCGTCCGCGACGGCTACGACTCCTGCCCGAACGATCCCGAGGACCAGGACGGCGACCGCGACGAGGACGGGTGTCCCGACGCCGACACCGACCGTGACGGCATCGACGACGTCAACGACCAGTGCCCGAACGAGGCGGAGGATCCCGACGGCTTCGGTGACGAGGACGGCTGCCCGGAGGAGGACTTCGACGGTGACGGCATCCCCGACAACGGCGACGAGTGTCCCGACCAGCCCGAGCTCTTCAACGGCATCAACGACGAGGACGGCTGCCCGGAGCCGGACGACGACTCGGACGGCATCGCCAACGAGAACGACCGCTGCCCCGATCGCGCCGAGACCCTCAACGGCCGCGCCGACGACGACGGCTGCCCGGACGGTGAGTCTCTGATCACCCTCGAGGCGCGGGCGGTCACCTTCAACGCGCCGGTGCACTTCGGCAACCGCGGGCGCATCCGGACCGCCACCCGGCGGCTCTTCGGCACGCTGGTCGTGCTCCTGAAGCGCAACACCGGCGTGNNCGAGGTCGTGGGCATCGAGGGCGAAGAAGCCTTCACGATGACCCGCACCGACGTGGTCCCCTCGGCGGAGTGAACCGAACGAAGCCGGGGCGGCGCTGGCGCGTCGCCCCGCTTTTTTGACCGCCGAGCGTGCGCCCCCGAGGGTGGAGCCATGCGCGCGCTCGGCTCCGGTCTGTTGCTCCTCTCCCTCTGCGCGGCGGCTCTCGGGCTCGCCTGCGTTCCCGAAGACGTGCCCGGAGAGGTGGTGGGCACCTACGAATTCCAGGGCCGCCTCGAGGTGAACGAGTGTGGGGAGGCAGCCTTCCCCGCGGTCGACCCGCTCGAGATGCGCGCCGAGCTCCGAAGGGACCTGGACATGGCAGTGTGGCGCGTGCCCCAGGCGCCCATCGCCTATGGCGTGGTCGAGGAGGACGAGACCTACGTCTTCAGCGGCGGCGGGACCCATCCGGCCTATGAGGGATGCACCTTCGTGCAGGAAGAGCTCATCGAGGTCGAAGGCGTCGGCGAAGAGACCACGACGGGCCGGACGGTGATCCGGATCACCACCGCCGCCGGGAGCGACTGCACGGCGAGCCATGCCGTCGCGGGCGGTCCCTTCCTCGCCCTGCCCTGCGAGATCCGCTGGACGATGGACGGCGAGTCGATCGACCCGCTCTTCTGACGCGCTCGACTACTCGTCGTCGTCGGCCGACTCGTCGTCGGCTTCGTCGGGCTCTTCGGCCTCTTCGGGCTCCTCGGGCTCNNACCTCGACCTCGTCTTCGACCTCGACCTCGACCTCCGGCTCGACTTCTTCGACCTCGGGCGCTTCCGCCTCGTCGCTCGCTTCTTCGTCGGCCGGCGCCTCGCCCTCGTCGGGCGCCGGGGGCGGGGGCGGGGCCTTCGCCTCGCTGGCCTGGCTCTCGCCATCGGCGGCATCGCCGCTGCCCTTCTCCTCCACGGGCGGCTTGCTCTTCAGCTCGCCCTCGGGGGCAGCCGCGGTGCCGGGCTTGGTCTCGGCGGAGGGATCGCCGCCCTCCGGCGGCGCGGGCATCTTCGCGGTGCTCCGCGCGGACGGCTCCGGTCGACGCTCCGCCAGGATGATCAGCTGCGGGGACGTCGCTCCGAAGAACACGCCCGGGGTCGCCTTCATGCCGCTGAGCGACGTGACGCGGAAGCCCTTCTGGTGGAGCAGCTGACCGATCTCGTGCGGCGCGTAGAGGCGTAGCGAGTAGGTGTTCTCGCGCTGGCGTCCGTCATCGAGGATCACCGTGCGCTTCACGTGGAGCCGGGAACGGAGATAGTCGAAGCGCGACTCCTCCATACAGACGCAGCCATCCCCCTCGAACCAGACGAGGTTCGGCTGGTCGGCGATGACGTGGTCCCGGTTCACGATGTCGAGGAGNNAGGAGCAGGAGCCCGCCCGGCTTGAGCGCGTCGAGGAGTCGGCCGACGACCTCCTTGTTCCCCTCGTCGTCGAAGTAGCCGAAGGTCGTGCCCCAACAGAGCACGGCGTCGAACTGACCCTCGAAGGTCATCTGGCGCATGTCGCCATGAAGGAAGTTGATGCGCAGGCCCTCGTCCTGCGCCTCGTCTCCGGCGCGGCTCAGCATCGGGAGGCTGAGATCGAGGCCGACGACCAGGTAGCCGCGGCGGGTCAGCTCGATGGCGTGCAGACCGAGGCCACACCCGACGTCGAGGATCGTCGTGCCCCGCGGCAGGTTGAGCTGGCCGA
>JABAOG010017771.1_pt1 | contig 14767 bp, 15 predicted proteins | sample 7062131 | NCBI WGS metagenome assembly JABAOG01 (sample SAMN14538629, study PRJNA623070) | marine sediment metagenome | biome: marine biome [ENVO:00000428]; feature: marine pelagic biome [ENVO:01000023]; material: deep marine sediment [ENVO:00002113] | place: India: Arabian Sea | collected...
ACCAGGGTGGACTTGCCGCCACCGCTGGCGCCTACCAGGGCCACTTTCTCACCCGGAGCGATATCCAGGTTTACATCATGAAGTACCCAGTCCGCCGCCTCGTTATAGCGAAAGTGCAAATCACGCACCGCCAAGCCGACAGTCGCTTTACCCGCGAACGGGTCGGCCAGGTGCGGATACTGAGGTTCTTCATGCAAGGAAACCAGGCGGTTGATGCGTCCCAGTGCCGCCTTGGCGCTGTAGTANNGTTCAGCATCTCCTGCACCGGCGTCATCATGAACCAGAGATAACCGAACACCGCCATCATCTGCCCGACCGTCAGGTCGGAGAACACCACCATCAGCATGCTCAGCGCGCGAAAGCTGTCAAAGCCAAAGAGGAAGATGCTGAAAGAGAAACGCCCCGCCGCCTCGCTCCGCCAGGCATAAGCAGCGGAGCTATCCTTGATCCCCTCTGCTCGCGCCCGAACCTTTGCCAGATAGTGCCCCTCACGGTTACTGGCCCGCATCTGCTGGATCGCATCAAGGGTTTCGGTCAGCGACTGCTGAAACAGCTCGAAGGCACTGTTTTCGCGCCGCTTCAGCTCCTTCACCCGTTTGCCGAAGATAACCGTGAAATAGATCACCACCGGGTTCATGAAGAGGATGAACAGCGCCAGTTGCCAGTGCATCCACAGCAGGATGACGCTGACGCCAATCAGGCTCAGCAGGGCAATCAGGGTCTTGCTCACCGAGCCGCCGATGAATTCATCGATGGCATTTAGATCGGTGACAAAATGGGAGGCCACAGCCCCACTGCCAAGAGTTTCATACTCTTTCATCGAGATGCGTTGCAGTCGTGAGAGCATCTCGCTGCGCATACGGTAGGTGACATCCTTCGCAATCAGTGTGAACTGGCGGTTCTGCCACACCATCAATCCCAGCGCGACCAGTCGCAGCAACACGGTAAGAAGTAACACCGCCAGGATATAGAGGATCGGTCCCTGCCAGCTTGGTGGAAACAGGGCCTGCATGGTCGCTACCAACTGTGCCGGTTGCTCAAGCAGCACCTCGTCAACCAGTAGCGGCATCAGTAGCGGTATCGGTACCGCCGCCAACGCCCCCAGGATCGCGACCACGTGCGCCAACACCAGTTCACGACGGTGCAGCAGCACGATATGCCATAAATGAGACCAGCTATAACCGGAGAAACGTGCTGTTTGCATAGGGTTTTCGAAAGCGCGCAAAAGTGCCCAATAAAAAGATAGCGACCATCATAGCAGAGCGATGCCAGGCGAACAGTGAGACGGGCGGGAGGCGACAAGGAGAAAAAATGGGCGGCAATCCATTGCCTCGAATACTGGAGGGTTCCCTTATAGGCAATCCATGCCGGAATATAGAGGGATTAATCGTAAAATCAGATTTTACACTGCTACCACAGAAAAAAACTCCTCCGAAGCCAGCCATTCAGCTGACTTCCAAGCGGCCCAGTGCAAACGGGGGAAAGCACGTAGCGGGCATGAGTCAAAGTATGCCTGTTAACTTGAAAAAGAAATATTGGGGAAAACCCTAATAGGGACGAAAATCGGCAGAAAACTCTTCATATTGTGACACAATGCCACATCTACTCAGAAGGCAGGAATAAAGATATTCTGTAAAAAGCCCTGCTGCCTTGCCCACAGTCTATTTGCTGCGCTCTTAGGGAGTCGCATCCCGAATCAGCTTTTTCAACCTCGTATCTTGCATCTGATTGACGCTCAGCGTCATACGCACCAGTTGCGACAGTGAATCGGCCTGCAACTTATCCATCACCCGGGCGCGATGGGCCTCTACCGTTTTCACGCTGACGCCCAGCTCATTGCTGATCTGTTTATTTGAGGCACCCGCGACGACCGACTCCAGCACCTCCTGTTCCCGTGGGGTCAGCGTATCAAAACGGCAACGCCACTCATCGATCTGAGCCAGACTTCGTCGCTGCTCCAAATCCTGCTCAATGGCCCGCTGCACTGTGTCGAGCAGTAGCTGGTCATTGAACGGTTTTTCTATAAAATCGAAGGCGCCGGCCTTGAGTGCACGCACTGCCATTGGTACATCGGCATGGCCGGAGATCATCACCAGCGGCAAGCGAAAGCCCTTCTCCTGCAAGATACCCTGCAGTTCCAGGCCGCTCATGCCCGGCATGCGAATATCAAGCAGCAGACAACCGGGGCGGTCCCCGCCAAAGCCCTTGAGAAAAGCATCAGCTGAAGGAAAGGACTCCGTGTTCAGTCCCACCGACTGCATCAGCCAGGAGAGTGAATCACGCACGGCTTCATCGTCGTCGACGATAAATACGGTACTCTGCTCGCTCACCCTTGCTCCTCCCCCTGCTCCACCGGCAGCACAATGCGTAGGCGCGCCCCCGACCCGCTGGACTGATCCAGCAGCAATTTGCCGCCATGCGCCTCAATAATACCGCGGCTAATAGAGAGACCCAGCCCCATGCCCTGCTCCTTGGTCGTGACAAAAGGCTCGAAAATCTTCTCGCGAAGCGCCCCGCCGATGCCCTGCCCACCGTCCTCGACCACCAATTCCACCCCGCCCTGAACCAGAGAGGTACGAATCAACAGATGCCGCTGCTCAGGAGGAACATCCTGCATCGCTTCAATGGCATTACGGGTGAGATTGAGCAAAACCTGCTCGAGCTGGATATCGTGTGCCCACAACGGCGGCAAGCCATCGAGCATCTGCAGCCGTAACTGCACTTTGGCCTTGCGCAATTCCGGTTGGAGAAAGGCGACCAGTTCATCGATCAGACGATTCAAATCGACCCACTTGCGCTCCGGCTCCTCCTTGCGGATAAAACGACGCAACTGGCGAATAATCTCGCCGGCACGCTCCGCCTGTGAAGCGACCCGCTCCATCACCTCGATAAGCTGATCACGGATCCCTTCCTTGTCGCTCTGCAGCATGCGGATGGAGCCACGAGTATAGTTGCTGATAGCCGATAACGGCTGGTTGAGCTCATGGGCAATGCCCGAGGCCATTTCCCCCATGGTGCTCAGNNGAAAAACCACTACCGCACCGGTGGCCTTACCGTACTCGTCCCGGATCGGATTACTTGAATACTCCACCGGAATGCTGCTTCCGTCACTGCACCAGAAGATATCATCGTCCACATACCGCGCCTGATTGTCACGAAAAGTGTGATAGACCGGACACTCATCACCTGGATGGGGAGAGCCGTCGGCACGGGTGTGGTGCAGCAGCCAATGCTGATTCTTGCCGATAATCTCCCCGGCTTTCCAGCCGGTGATCTCCTCCATCGCCCGATTGACAAAAGTGGAGTTACCTTCCAGGTCGACGCCATAGATACCGTCCGCCACCGAATCGAGGATCAGTGCATGTTGCGCCTCCAGGCGCTGTTTGGCATGGGATAATGCCCGGTTGAGCCGCCACACCCAGGAGATCATACCCCCCATGAACAACAACAACAGTAAGCCGCCAAGCAGCCAGGCCCAATAGCGCAACAGCACATCCAGCAGGGTAAAGCGCTGCGGATGCTGGTACGGTGGCAATAACAGTTCGCGCAACAGGTTATGGACCGGCTGGTAATCCAGTGGAATGGTCCAGCCGGCATAATTACCGGCAATAGCTGCCGGGGCGTCCTCGGGCATCGCCGCCAAGGCGATGGAGACCTGATGGGCCAATTCATTAGAGGTAAAGCGAACCTTGCTGAAGGGCCACTCCGGATAGAGCCGGGTGCTGTGCAACAGTGGAAAATCCGCATAGTGCTGTTGCTCGACAATACGAAACTCGCCTAACCGGATTTGCCCCTCATCCGCCATGCGCTCAAGGATATCGCTACGCACAGTACCGGCGTCCACCCGTCCCTCACGCACGGCCATCACCACCTCATCATGCGTGCCGAGGAAGCGAAGCTCCTGAAAGTCCCGATAGGGATTCACCCCTGCAGCCTTGAACTCACGCAGCGCCATCAGAAAGCCACCTAGAGAGGTCTCATCCACCGCGGCGAAAGTGCTGCCCTGCAGGTCATCCAATGTATTGAGGTCATAGCGTTCGGCACGCGCAAAGATCACGCCGGCGAAAATATTGAACACTTCGCCGCAACAACGATTCTTGAAGGTGGCGAGACGTGATACCCGATGGCGTGCCTCAAGATTTACGTATATGGCGGGATTGACCAGAATGAAATCCACCATGCCATTGCCCACCGCCTCATTTACCTCATCGAAATTAAGCGGATCGATATAAAAACGGTAGCCCGGCAGGGTACGACTGAGATAGTCGGCGGTTTTGGACCAATGACTCAGGGTGGCCTCATCCCCCCGGTGGCTGAGTACGCCGATACTCACCGGCTGGGCAGCCTGCCCGTTGGCCACAAGCCCCAGCAGACAAAGAGCACCCAGCCTGGCACGCCATGACAACCGGAGATCGCGCCGTAAATTCATGCCCTTATAACAAACGCCAAAACACCCATACCGATGCTGCGCCAACAAGCATTAATGCCATCCAGCCCCGGAGCGGGGAGGGCCCCTCATACACCGGTAACAGATAGCTGTCTTTGGCCGGATTGATGTCGCGAGCACGCTGAACGACCTCCTCCCACGCCTGTTGATACGAGGGCGCAACTGGCTGATCGGACGCAACACTCTCTGCTGCACCACCCAAATCTTCCAGCGTCCAAACCCCCTCTGGCTTGCCTTTGGGGAAGCTGCAATCGCCCATGAACAGTGCTTTGCCGTCTACCGTCACTTTTGGCAGATGATAGCGCAGGGTCGCCAGTTGGGCTTCCATGTCATAAAGAGGATTGTTGAAACGGATGGTACGCTTGCCCAGAACCTGTGCCCAGGTGTCCATACGCTCACCGGCGAAAATAATTCCATCACGATAGTTGGAAAACAGCACGAGAATACCCTCCGGCGCCAATAACAGGCGCTCAAAGAAACTCTGTCCGCCCATACCGTCATCCAGCAACACATTTTTCAACTGACCGACACCAAGCGAGGCAATACGCTTCTCCATGCGCCACTTCTCCAGCCGACGCTGCAGCAAAGGCTGCACAAACAGCAGCGCGCCGAGCATCAGCACCAATGGAACACCCCAGGTAATGATTAATTGAGACTGCACGATAACTTCCTCTTTATTGCCGACGCCAGGTCGTCCCGCCACCGGGCGTGTCTTCCAGCACAATGCCCTGGGCCTTCAACTCATCACGGATACGATCGGATTCGGCCCAGTTCTTTTCCGCCCGTGCCGCCAGTCGCGCCGCGATCAGCGCCTCAATGGCAGCATCATCCAGGGCGTCTTCACTTACCGCCCCCTTGAAAAAAGCCTCCGGATCGCGCTGCAACAAACCCAGCAGTTCCCCCAATCGGCGCAGCTGCGCCGCATGCTGCAGGGCCGTGGCGGGTTCGTCACTGCGGCAGCGGTTGACCTCACGGGCCAGTTCAAACAAAACGGCAAGGGCTTCCGAAGTATTAAAATCATCGTCCATCGCCGCGTAGAAGCGCTCAGTGAATGTACTCTCCTCTACCGTGACCGATACCGGCTCCAGTCCGCGCAGTGCGTTGTATAGGGTGGTCAGGGCGGCCTTGGCATTGTCCAGGTGCTGATCGGAATAATTCAGCGGACTGCGGTAGTGGCTGGTGAGAATAAAATACCGAATCACCTCCGGATCGTACTGCTTCATCACATCCCGGATGGTGAAGAAGTTGCCGAGGGACTTGGACATTTTCTCATTGTCCACCCGCACAAAACCGTTGTGCAGCCAGTAGTTGACGAAAGTACAGCCGCAGGCGCCCTCGCTCTGGGCGATCTCGTTCTCATGGTGGGGAAACTGCAGGTCCAGTCCACCGCCATGTATATCGAAATGTTCACCCAGCGCCTGGGTCGACATCGCCGAACACTCGATGTGCCAGCCGGGACGCCCTGCGCCCCAGGGGGAGTCCCAACTCGGCTCACCCGGCTTGACTGCCTTCCAGAGCACGAAATCGAGCGGGTCATCCTTGGCCTCATCCACCGCCACGCGCTCACCGGCGCGCAGATCGTCCGGATTCTTGCCCGAGAGCTTGCCGTAGCCTTCAAATTTTGAAACATCGTAATAAACATCACCGTTAGCCGCGGCATAGGCGTAACCCCTGGCGATCAGCTTCTCGATCATGGCCAGGATTTCGGGCATATGCAGGGTGGCGCGCGGCTCAGTGTCCGGCCGTTGCACACCAAGGACATCGGCATCCTCGTGCATCGCTTCGATGAAGCGGCCCGTCAATACGTTAAAATCCTCACTGTTTTCATTCGCCCGGGCGATGATCTTGTCATCGATGTCGGTAATGTTGCGCACATAGGTAACAGCATCCTCGCCGTAGATGTGGCGCAGATAGCGATTGATCACATCGAACACCACCAGCACTCGGGCATGACCGATGTGGCAGTAGTCATAGACCGTCATGCCACAGACATACATACGCACCCGCGCCGGATCGATGGGCACGAAACGCTCTTTCTGCTTGCTCAGATTGTTGTGGACCTTAAGCTCGTGTTGATACGCCATTCATTCTTATCCAGTTCAATAGTGCCATCACATGGCCCAGCCGCGCATGTTAGCCCAAAAGCCCCGACCTCGACAAAGGCTGGCGACGAACTCGTCCTCCTTTTCTCGAGCCGCCCAAGCCGATATCATGGCGCCTTTCAACCTAAGTACAGAGGAAATCCGCCATGAAAAAGTTGAGCTTTATCCTGCTGGCACTGGTGCTTGGCGCCTGCAGTGATCAGGGACAGAACACCAACACCCCGGCGGCAACAGAGAAACCCCGAGTACTGATGCAAACCACCATGGGCGATATCGTTATAGAACTCTATCCGCAAAAGGCGCCCCAAACCGTGGCCAACTTCCTGCAGTATGTCGATGACGGCTTTTACAACGGCACCATATTCCATCGTGTTATCAACGGCTTCATGATCCAGGGAGGCGGCTTTACCGAGGAGATGACCCAGAAACAGACCCGGCCGCCAATCAAGAACGAGGCCGACAACGGTCTTCGCAACACCACCGGAACCATTGCCATGGCGCGCACCATGGACCCCCACTCTGCCACTGCTCAGTTCTTCATCAATGTGAACAACAACACTAATCTCGATTTTCGTGAAAAAACCCCACGCGCCTGGGGTTATGCAGTATTCGGCCGCGTGATTGACGGGATGGGTGTTGTCCAGACGATCAAGAGTGTCGAAACCGGTACTCGCGGCCCCTTCCGTGATGTTCCGACAACCAACGTTATCATCAAGAAGGTCTCACGCCAGAATGGTGCGGCGGCCTCCAGCAAGGAGTAAAACATGGTCAAATTTCACACCAACTTCGGCACCATCACCCTGGAGCTGAATACAGAAAAAGCACCTGTCACGGTTGAGAATTTCCTCAACTACGTCCGCTCCGGTTTTTACAACGGCACCATTTTTCACCGGGTAATCAGCAACTTCATGATCCAGGGTGGCGGCATGGAACCGGGAATGAAGGAGAAAGCCACCAACGCGCCAATCAAGAATGAAGCGGACAACGGTCTCTCCAACGAGCGCGGCACCATCGCCATGGCCCGCACCATGGAGCCCCATTCCGCCTCAGCGCAGTTTTTCATCAACGTCAAAGACAACAAATTTCTCGATCACCGCTCCCCCACTCCCGACGGTTGGGGCTACGCCGTATTCGGTCGCGTGGTTGACGGCATGGATGTAGTGGACAAAATCAAGGAAGTGGCCACCGGCAATGCCGGCTATCACCAGGATGTCCCGGTGGAGGATGTGATCATCGATTCTACCGAGGAGATTCCTGAGGAATAAGGGAGAAATACCGGGTGCCGGCCAGTCATCCTGAGCCGGCATCTTCCCTGATTTTATTCGTCCCGATCCGTCACGCCCCTGCCGAAGCTCTGAGCCCGGCAAGGCCGCTTGGACCTGCTCCCTCACCACCGGAAATGGCATTACCCATGGCTATCCTGTTCATCTCCGATCTACACCTGAGCGCGGAACAACCCGCCACCATTGAGCTGTTTCTCGACTTTCTCTCTCACCAGGCACCGCAAGCCGAGGCGCTGTATATCCTTGGCGATTTGTTCGAGGCCTGGCTGGGCGATGATCTGCCCCTGCCAGGTTACGGCCAGGTAGTCACGGCGATGAGACGACTCCGTGACAGTGACACCCCCATTTACGTCATGCACGGGAACCGCGACTTTCTACTGGGCGAAGATTTTGAGAAACAGAGCGGTGCCACCCTGATCGCCGATCCCACTGTGATCGATCTCTACGGCACCCCCACCCTGCTGATGCACGGTGACCTGCTGTGTACCGATGATCACGCTTACCAGACCCTGCGCCAACAGTTACGCGATCCGCAGTGGATCGCTCACTTTCTGGCCAAACCGGCCCAAGAGCGCATCGACATTGCCAGTGAGCTGCGGGCACGCAGTAAAAAAGAGACCGGAGAGAAGAACGAAGCCATCATGGACGTCAACACCGAGGCGGTCATGCGCACCTTGCGGGAACACCGGGTGCGCCAACTCATCCACGGGCATACCCATCGTCCTGCGGTACACCATTTCGAACTGGATGGTCAGACGGCAACGCGTTACGTTTTAAGCGACTGGTACAACTATGGCGGTGTGCTGGTGTGCGATGAAGAGGGCTGTGAGTTACAGACCCTGTAAGACTTCCCCAACCATCCTGACAAGCACGTTTTCCCCTCTCACACAAGGCTATAGTTCAGAACCCTGTCACATTATAATGGCGCGATGCGAACAGACGTCTCCCCCAGAGTGCTCGTTATGCTGTTGCTCTTACTCACAGCAGCATGCAGTGGGCCGAAGAACGAACTGCAACGTATCCAGCAAGAGGGCAAGCTGGTGGTGATCACTCGCAATGCCGCCACCACCTTTTTCGAAGGTCCGAACGGCCCTACCGGTCTCGAATATGACCTGACCAAAGGCTTCGCCGAAGTACTCGGCGTGGAACTACAGATGATCGTTGCCAGCAATGTCAGTGAAGTGCTGAACCTGCTGGCCGATGGTAAGGCCGACATGGCCGCCGCCGGCCTGACCATAACCGAATCACGCGAACAGTGGGCACACTTCAGCAGCCCGTATCAACAGATCACTCAGCAACTGATCTACCGTAGCGGCATGCGACGTCCACGCAATCTCGCCAAACTCGATGGGCAACTGGAAATCATTGCCAACAGCAGTCACGCTGAACAATTACTCACACTCAAAAAAAAATACCCCAAACTGAACTGGGTGGCGAATAGTGAAGCGGAAAGTGAAGAGCTGCTCAACCTGGTTTGGGAAAAGATACTCGACTATACCGTAGCCGATTCCAATGAGGTGGCGATGAACCGCCGCTTTTACCCTGAGCTGCGTGTCGCCTTCGATATTTCCGAGGCACAACCACTGGCCTGGGCCTTTCCCAAGAGCAGAGACAACAGCCTGCAACAGGCGGCCAATGCCTATTTTGCCGATCTGGAAACCAGCGGGCGACTGGCGCAACTTATCGATCGCTACTATGGCCACCTGGAGGATTTCGACTATGTCGGCACACGCACTTACATGCGCCACATCCAGCAACGCCTACCCGAATACCGTGCCATGTTCGAATACTCCGGCCAGGAGTTCGGGGTAGACTGGCGAATGCTTGCTGCCATGGCCTATCAGGAATCCCATTGGGACCCGGATGCGGTATCACCTACCGGTGTCCGCGGCCTGATGATGCTTACCACCGCCACCGCATCGGAACTCGGCGTGGAGCAAAGAGCCGATCCGGTCCAAAGCATCCGCGGGGGGGCTCTCTATTTCAGCAGGTTATTGCAGCGACTGCCGGAAGGCGTAGTGGAGCCTGACCGTTCCTGGTTGGCCCTGGCCGCGTACAACATCGGCTATGGACATTTGGAAGATGCGCGCATTATTACCGATCAGCAAGGGGCCGATGCCAATAGCTGGAAAGAGGTCAGGGAGCGCCTGCCCTTACTGCACAATCGCAAGTGGTATCGCAAAACCCGCTATGGATATGCCCGTGGCAATGAAACCATCCGCTATGTAGAAAACATTCGCAGCTATTACGATATCCTGGTTTGGGTCACCGACCGGGAAAAAAACCAACCATCTCTCCCAACCAAGGCGCTGGAAATCGCCAATCCTGCCCTATAGAAACGCTATGGTTCCAACAGGCGCCATCCCGGACAACAGACGGCGCAACCTATTCACCGAAAACCTCATTCTGCATCGACAGATAGACCTGGTAGGCATTACGTCGATTGGCCTCATCGAAGGCCGGTAATTCCCTGAATTCAGACCAATCGGTGGCCGCATAGGCCTCATCAAAGGGCATCAACTCATCCACTGCTGCACCCATTGTTTCTCGCAGATAATGAAGGATAACGGTAAGTCAGACCCAGTGAGGAAACCGGCGCAGCCTGGTGATGACCATGACCGGGGACTAGTGCTGCCGGATCACTACTCTCCATCCGTTTCAGGGCATCGAGCCAAAGCCTGGTATTGCTGCTACCGAGAAACGGCAGCCGGCCTTCAAAAATCACATCCCCGGAATAGAGTACCCGCTCATTTTCCACGTAGACGGTCATATCCGCATCGGAGTGTGCATCCCCAACCCGCATAAGATGGAATCGGGTATCGCCGACCTGAAGTTCCATCGCTCCCTCAACGTAGCGATCAGGCCACACCAGAGTGGTGTCGTCATTAACCCAGGGGTCAAGCGAAAGTCGGCGCTCCTCCAGCCGCTCCTCGGAAGCCGGTGAATTGAGATATTTTTCCGCCCCGCTTGGAGCGATTATCTCAGCCCCCTGCTCCTTGAAGTACTGCAGACCCAACACGTGATCCGCATGGTAGTGGGTGACGATAACCTTCACCACCGGCTTGTCGGTGAGAGTACGGATTTGCTGCATCAGCTGTTGTGCCAAAGAGGGGCTGCCCAGGGCGTCGATCACCACCACTCCGGCGTCGGTCACCACTACGCCGGCATTGGAAATAAAGCCCTCATTTTCGGTGGCCGTACCCGACTGGCCCTGCACGTAATAACAGTCTGGCGCCACCTTCTGCAATGACATCTCCACTCCCGAGGGTGGATAATCACCGGCCTGCAGGGGGCTCAGGGAAAAGAGCAACAGAAATAAAAAAGAAAGTATTCGCGCCATGACATAATCCCCGTGAGTCACTGTCAGGTAATCATAACCAGAGATGCCGGTGCGTTATAGTCGGGTATACCCTAAGTGTGAAACTTCCACAATCACGGTCTCAAGGTTATCGTCGAGGGGATTGAAAACGAGCGCTTGCTGGATATCGCACCCACTACGATTGCGATCAGGTGCAGGAATCTTTATTCGGCCCCGACCGATCAGACGCTTGTTGATTTTCTGGAGAAAAACGCCTGGCCACACCATTCCGTCGGGCTTCAGCCAGCAAAACAACCTGTTTGAGTCCGTTCGCTCAGCGGCGGGAACGAAAAAAATCACGTAATAACCCGGCGCTCTCACCAGCCAGAACGCCGCCCTCTACCTCACAGCGATGATTCAGCTCATTACTCTGCAGGATATTGTATACCGAACCGGCGGCACCAGTACGCGGGTCAGGAGTGGCAAACACCACCCGCCCGACACGGGCATGAACAATCGCACCGGCACACATCGGGCAGGGCTCAAGGGTGGCATAAAGGGTTGTGCCAAGCAGGCGGTAATTGTTGAGTGCCTTTCCCGCCGCACGCAAGACCTGGATCTCGGCATGAGCAGTGGGGTCGTGATGGCTAATCGGCAGATTCCAGCCTTCGGCAACGAGTTGGCCCTCTTTAACCAACACCGCACCGACCGGTACCTCGCCGGCCTGGGCTGCGCGCATCGCAAGCCCCAGGGCGTGTCGCATCCAGTGGATATCAGGAGATTCGAGTTCGACAGTCATCCGCGTATTGAACCATATTTCGCGGTACTGCCCCACGGGGTTCCTCCGATTCCCTCTACAAATACGGCAAAATTCAAAGAATAGAGGCGCGCACTCACCTTAAGGGAAAGCACCTCAAAGTGTGTGGCCGGGGTATGATGCGTCAGGAAAACCAGCGCAGAAACGCCGCAGCAATCAGCGCCGTTACAGCTAACACAATCAAACCGCTCCAAATCCGCCGCAAGCGATGGTCAACCCACCTCGGTTGATACCGCAGAAACATTACCGCCAGGAGGAAACCTCCGGCCGCACAGGCGATTTTCAGGTAGAGGGCAATCAGTGCGATACCGTGGATATCCGGAAATTGTCCGTAATAGGCATAGCTGATGGCGCCGAAAGCCGCCCCACTTGTCCCCTGTATCACCCAGCCAAATACAATCAGCCAGGCCAAGCGACGCCTCAGGGAGGGTAACGCCGACTGAGGCCAGCATCCCAGGATCGCCCCGCCGGTTACCGCCACGGCGCCGAAATTATGGATGACCTGGATCAGTGCGTAGGCCAGGCTTTGCAGATCCATTCTATTGCAAGGTCACATTGATGCACTTTTCCACACCTGTGGGCGTGTGATTCCGGTTCACCACCTTAATGCACAGTTCATGTTTCCCCTCGGCAAGGCTCCCGAGGGTATAGCTGCCAGTGAGCTGACGCAGGATAGCGGCCTCCTCACCATCGACATAGAAATGGACATGGTGGCCGTGCGGTCCGGGCACCACATCATATTCGACCCGGTTCTGCTCCATCATATCCAGCGTAGCGCCATCGACAGGCGACTGAATGGTGACCACCGCTTCAGCGGCCACCGCCGCATTCCCGATGGTCAGAATCAAAGGCAATAAGAGAACAAGCTTATGGAAGATTTTCATAACAGCCTCCAGCACAGGAAGATGAATACACTGTAGCAGGAGCCCGGAGCGGTGCCACACTCACGGCAGGGAGTTAACTGCCCACTAATCGCGGCCGGTTCACCAGTGACACCAATACAAAGCTGATAAGCATCAACAGATACCAGGCAACGATCTTCTGCCACCCGACCATCATCCATTCACCACTTTGTGACGGATAGATCCAGACTTGGGCATAAGTTGCCAGGTTTTCCGCGATCCAGATAAACAGAGCGACCAGNNCACCAACCACCAGCGAATGTCATACAGGTAGTGATGACTGAAGAAATTGATATAGACCGACAACGCCAGCAGTGCCGTGGTCCAAAGGGGCGGATAGGCGGAGAAACGAAACTCGAAGATACGCCAGATACGGGCAATATAACTACCCACTGCGCTAGGTTCATTCACTTCCAGGATCGCGTCTATGTATCGGTGATATGTGATTTATTCATCCGCCAGGATAACGACCGCCATGGATCTTGCTAGTTCTGCAGATTGATTCAGACCATGAGTCCTCACTCTAATCCATCAGGGACTTTAGTTCGTCCTAGGGCGGAATCGAGGAAAGAGCTTAATTACAGGATTAAATAATAAATTGAATCCGCCAAATATTTTGTCGAGCAGTCACAAGATCTAAGCCAACAAATTGCCATTGTGAGCAAAAGTAATCAAAGAATCTACCAATAATTCATCGTTATAAAAAATCAGAAAAAGCCATGAAACCCACCCGTTCTCGGCAAAATATAATTCAATCGTGTAGTCTTTTCCTACTTGATCTATTTTTTTTGCAGGCATCATAGTAGTAGATCTTGAGGCGGGGCAGCGAACTCAGTACACTCAGCACTAACAAAATCACAGCCAACATCAAAAACCAGAAAACCGGCAATAGTGCGAACAAAACTAGGAACAATACCAGTATGCCTATAGCCAGTGAGGCGAGCCCTACTACAAAGCGGACAAATGGATTAGCAGTTTCCTTATGGTTAATTTTTAGTTCAAATCGCATTTATGAGCTATCACTATCGTGTTTAACCGCTTTCAGGTAGTCAAATTTTAGCTGGCTGGCCGATTCTCCCCGACCCGTCCGCTTTCTGACCCCTAGCCAGGTAAGTACCTTACCATTGTACCAGCGTGTACGCTGAAAGCTCTGACGAACGATAATCCCTGACCGCGGCACCTCTTCTTCGTGCACGAAATAGCTCTTTTTATCTGTCTGATCCAGACCATGTCGTAACAGGCTGGTACGCGGCTTTATCTTTTCGATCGGTGCGATATCGCCTTCGATGATTCGGGGCATGGAACCGCGCTGCAGCTGACGTTTACGCCGGTTGCCTTCGACGTGCGTAGTAATGAACGGAATCCAGTTTTCGGGAACGCTACTCATAACCCTGTACCTGAGCGGCGCGCTGGGTTCCACCGGCTCGCTGACCGCCGCATCACCAACAAGGCGCTTGATGTGATTAACAGTATCGCGTGCTGCCTCTGACCCGGGTGTGCTCTTGCCACTGGGCAGCGATACCCTGGTTTCGATACCCCAAACCATGTTGGCCATTTCGTCGCGCGTCAACTGCACTTCTTCCAACATTTCGCTCTCCTGTATCTTGGGCACGGATGGCACCACAACCAGACTCAAGTCGGCAGCGCGCAACTCGTTTCCGGCGACGTCCAGAGAATACATGGTCCAACGATTGGCTGCATCGTCAATCCCCCGGCCCGTGGCTCTGAGCCACAGGTTTTCGCCAAACACGTTCTGCACCGACAATCCCCGGACATTCAGGATACTACCTGCCGGCATGGTCACCGGTAAAAGATACCAGTCGTTGGCGTAAATCAGACCAAATTCCATTAGCAGCAGCTTGTTCAGGTCGGTGGTATCGGGATTGATATCGCCAAAATTTGTTTTACCGTCCTCGAA
>JABAOG010004667.1_pt2 | contig 14746 bp, 12 predicted proteins | sample 7062131 | NCBI WGS metagenome assembly JABAOG01 (sample SAMN14538629, study PRJNA623070) | marine sediment metagenome | biome: marine biome [ENVO:00000428]; feature: marine pelagic biome [ENVO:01000023]; material: deep marine sediment [ENVO:00002113] | place: India: Arabian Sea | collected...
GATCTCGCTGCTGTTCGGCTTCTCCGATGGGCTGGGGCTGTTCATGCAGCAGGCGCTGCCCTCGCAGTTCACCTCAATGGTCCCTTACGTGGCGACTCTGATCGCCCTGTTCGTGTACTCGGTTCGCCGGAAGGAGCGTGCAATCCTATGACGCAGCAAGCATGGCAGCGTGAGCGCGCGCTGCGCGATTCAGCCGTCCCGCTGGACCGCCGCCTGCACGATAGCCACTGGTTCGAAGCCGACTTCGAGCCCCCTTATGGCGACGCGCTGATCGACCTGTTCTGGAAGTCGAGCGTGCCCGGCTCGGGCGCGCCGGAGATCCCGTATCAGGAGATGGTGCAGGCGAAGGGCAATCAGGGCTACGACGTCAGCCGCGCCGAAGCCCTGCTCAACGAGGGGCTTGCCCTGCACGCCGCGGGCGACAAGGACGGGCTGCGCGTGCTGACGGCACGGCTGATGGCTGCGCTGCACGATGCGCCGCTCGACCCCGGCCACCCCTACCACGGCTACGACCACCCGGAGACTTGGGAAGCCGTGCGTGCGGCGATGGCGGATGGCGTCGAAGGGGAAGGGGGCGGCTGGCAGGATGGGTTCGCGGAGCGTATCTATCAGGGCTGGCTCGGCCAGCTTGCCGGGGGCGCGTTCGGCACCGCCATCGAGGGCTACACCGGGGCGCAGATCGAGGGCGTCTACGGGCGTGTCGAGGGCTACATCACCGAGCCGGAGACCACCAACGACGACGTGGTCTACGAACTGACGCTGCTCGACGTATTCGAGCGTATGGGCCGCGCCGTCACCTCCGAGGCGCTGGCGCTGGAGTGGGTGCGACAGATCCCGTTCGGCTGGTCGGCAGAGTGGGTGGCACTGCGCAATCTCTCGCTGGGGCTGATGCCGCCGGAGTCCGGTGCGTGGAACAACCCGTACTCGGACTGGATCGGCGCGCAGATGCGCGGCATGGTCTGTGGTCTGCTGGCCCCCGACGAGCCGCTGGAGGCGGCGCGGCTGGCCTGCCTCGACGGTGTGATCTCGCACGCCCGCAACGGCGTCTACGGGGAGATGTACGGCGCGGTGCTGACTGCGCTCGCCTTCCGCGAGAGCGACTCGCGCAGGCTGCTGGCGCTGGCGCTCGACTACGTGCCGCAGGGCAGCGAGTACGCCGCCGTGGTGCGGGCGGCGCTCGACGTGCTGGCCGCTGAGGACGACCCCGCCGCGGCGTGGCCCCGCATCGCCGCGCAGCTCGAACGTTACAACTGGATTCACGCCTATCCGAACATCGCGGCGGTGTGCTTCGCGCTGTGGTACGGCGGTGGGGATTTCGGGCGTTCGATGGCGCTGCTGGCGCAGGCGGGCAACGATGTGGACTGCAACGCCGGGCTGGTCGGCACGGTGCTGGGTGTGATCGCCCCGGTGCCGCAGGCGTGGGCCGAGCCGATCGGCGATCTGCTGGAAACGTACATCAGGGGCAAGGAGCAGCTCTCGATCCGCGAGCTGGCGGCGCGCACCGCCCGGCTGGCCGAACAGCACCAGCCGGGCTAAAGAGGCGCAGGTGAGCTAGCGTACCTTGACGAAGAAGGCTGCGACCGCGNNGCGGCGAGCGCGCACAGCGGGACCAGCCAGTCCCCGGCGGGCACCCAGCCCATCGTCTCGACCAGCTTGCCGAACAGCACCGGGCCGACCGTCATGCCCGCATTCTGCCCGACCGAGAGAATGGCCATCCCGACGCCTGCCAGCGCCGGGGTGGCCATCACCTCCGGCACCGCGGCGAACGTCGACGTGGGGATCGCCCCCACGATCAACCCCATCGTGATCATGAAGGCGTACAGTTGCCAGCCGTCGATGCGGAACCCCCAGCGCAGCATCACCGCCACGATCAGCGACGCCCCGACGATCAGCCAGCGCCGCGTGCCGAGCTTGTCCGAGAGCCACCCCGCCAGCGNNCATCGTGGAGAGGCTGGCGACGAACGCTGCCTGCCCCAGCGGAAGCCCGCGCACTTCGCTCAGGAACGTCGGGTAGAACGAGCCGAACGCCAGAAATACCAGGTTGAAGAAGCCGAAGCTCAGCGCCAGCAGCCAGATCGACGGGTTCATCATCGCCCGCCCGAGGCTGGGCGGTGCGGGCGCAGGGGGCAGCGCGTCGGCGGAAAGCGGGTCGGGCTGAGCCTGGTCGGGCATGCGCATCAGCCATGCGAACAGCATCAGCGCCACCAGCGCGAAGCCCGCGCCGCCCCACCACACCGCCTGCCAGCCCATCGCTTCGCTGATCGCCGGTGCGAGGTTGTACATCAGCACGTTGCCGACCGGCACCCACGTCGCCCACAGGCCCATCGGCAGGCCCTGCTTCTCCCGCGGGAACCACATCGCGATGATCGCCGGGGCCACCACCGTGATCAGCCCCATGCCAACGCCTTCGATCACGCGGCTGGCCAGCAGCACCAGCGCGCTGGGGGCCAGTGCGCCCGCGGCTGCGCCGATCACCAAACAGATCATCGCGACCAGCCCGGTCGTCTTCGGGCCGAGCCGCTGCATGATGAACCCGGTCGGCAGCGCGAGGATCAGCCCGGTGATCGCAAACACCGACATCAGCGCCCCGGCCTGTTCCAGGCTGAGCGCGAACGCGCCGCGCAGCACCGGCATCAGCGGCGGCACCTTCGCCATGTTCAGCGGCGCGGCGACGCTCATCAGAAACACCACGAACAGGATCACCCACGCGTAGCGTTCGACAAGCGGCTCCTCATGCGGTGCGGGTTGAAAGACTCCGTCAGATTGAGCCACACAAATTCTCCTGATAGGGCAGGTCAGGCCAGAAGCGGTCTGTTACTTTTCCCACGATTCGCCGTGAACGGCGTGGTTGTCTCTTACGCGTCGCCGGGTTCCGGCGGCTTGCCTGCCTCAGCCCAGCGGATGACGCCGTTCGAAAGGCCCGCCAGAACAGCCAGCCCAATCACCAGTGGGAAGATCGTGCCATTGTAGCTGCGCCCGATCAGGGTGCCCAGCAGCATGGAGATCAGCGTCGAGAACGAGCCAATTGCTGCCGCACCGACCCCTGCCAGGTGCCCCAGCGGCTGCATCGCCATCGAGTTGAGGTTGCCGAATAGAATGCCGTTGCAGAAGAACGCCACCATCAGGAAGGCCATCAGGCTCCACAGCGGGGGGTGGCCTGCAAATACGACAGATACGCCGACGAACAGAACGGCCAGAATGACCTGCGTGCCGAGCGCCCAGCGCACCAGCTTGCTCATGCCATAGCGCATCACCAGACGGGCGTTCACGAAGGCCGCCGTCCCCAGCGACAGGGAGATGATCGCGAAGAACAGCGGGAACAGCTCACCCAGCGCGTACTGCTCCTGAAAGATCTGCTGGGATGAGTTCAGGTACCCGATGAAAACGCCGTTCATTAGGCCCGCCGTCAGCGCGTACCCGACCGATGGCCGGATGCTGACGATCTCGCGCACGGCGCTGAGGATGCGTTTTGCCGAGAAGGGACGGCGATCCTCCGGCGTCAGCGTTTCGGGGATGCGAACGGCAAACCACGTGACGGTGATCAACGCGACCACCAGAAAACTGCCGAAGATGCCGCGCCACCCGGCTAGCCGCAGGATGCCCTGCCCGATGGTGGGGGCGATCATCGGCACCAGGATAAAGATCGTCATCACGAAGGACATCACGCGGGCCATCCGGCGGCCCTCGTATTGATCGCGTACCAGCGCCAGCCCGACCGCCTGCGAGGCGGAGATCCCCAGCCCCTGCATCACGCGCCCTGCCAGCAGCATCGGGAAGCTCGCTGAGAACATCGCAACCAGCGACCCGACGATGAACAGGCTGAAGCCAGCGTAAACCGCGGCCTTGCGCCCGGTCGTGTCAGACAGCGGCCCCAGCAAGAGCTGGCCGATGGCTGTGCCGAGGAAGATGATGCTGACCACCAGCTGGCGGTCGTTGGGGTTGGCGACGCCGAGATCGGCGCTGATGTGCCCCAGCGCGGGCAGCATCGCGTCGATGGACAGAGCCGTCAACGACATCATCATCGAGAGGATGACGACGAATTCGGCCAGTGAGGGCGTCGCCTTGCGTTCCAGTGCGGTGGCTTGAAGTTGGCTTTCTGCCTGTGTCATTTATTCGACTCTTTCCAGATGGCCGTATGCCCAACCGGGCAGACGTGTACAACGCACTTCAAGCCGCTGCCGAAGTGCGTTGTACGCGAGATGGGAGAGGCGTTGGCCCGGCCTTGCGACCGGCCAGTGCCTGCCTGTATGGGCGCGTTAGTGGGCAGCCTGGTCTTCGACTTCCGCGTCCATCGAAACTTCAGGGATGGTGATAACCATCAGCAGCGAGATCGCCATGCCGATGCCACCCACCAGATAGATCAGCTTCAGACCCGCCTCTAGCGTCGCGGCGCTGTTCTGCGCGAGGCCCAGGATGGCCGGGGCGATGGCCATGCCCATCATCACCACGAAGAAGATCGCGCCGACCGCCACGCCGAGCAGACGCTTCGGCACCGCGAACTGCGCGACCAGCGTGTTGATGGTCGGCATCACGCCGTTGGCGAAGCCAACCAGCCCGGTGATCAGCACGAACAGCCAGATCGGCGTCTCAGACGAGAACTGCCACATGACGAACAGCGCGACGGTGAGGATGGCGTAACCGCCGATGAACATCCACTTGTACTTCTTGGTCTTGGCCAGCAGGAAGCCTGCCGGGACGCCCATGAAGGCGAACAGCATGCTGAACGGGGTGAGCATCGAGCCGCTGACCGCAGGGCTGACACCCATGACTTCCTGTGCGAACACCGGCCCGTAGATCATCACACCCAGCAGCCCGAAGAACGACATGAAGCCGGCACCTGCCGCGGTGATGAACGTGCGGTTGAACAGAACCTGCGGGTCGAGGATGGGGGCTTCGGCCTTGTTTTCGACGGTGACGAAGATCGCCCACGCGATGACCGAAACCACGATCAGAACGATGCCGATCACGCGGCGGATCGGATCGCCCAGCCAGGACACGCCGATGATCAGCGTCGCCGAGGCGATCACCATCAGCAGGATGCCCACGAAGTCGATCTTCTGCTCGACCTTTTCCTTACGGCCTGGGATGGCGAAGGCGACCAGTGCGCCGGAGATCACCACCAGCGGGACCATGATCCAGAACAGACCGCGCCACCCGAACTGGCTCTCGGTGATCAGGCCGCCCAGCGTCGGGGCGATGGTCGCGGCGATCCCGGCGGGCACGTTGAGCATGCCGCTCCAGCGGGCGCGCGCCGCGGGTTCGAACAGATCGCCGATGACCGAGAAGCACAGCGGGGCCAGTGCGCCCTGCCCGAGGGTCAGAACGATACGGGCCGCAATCGCAAAGCCCATTGTGGTGCTGATGGCCGAGAGGATCGAGCCGGCGACGAACAGCGCCAGCGAGATGAGTACGACGATGCGGCGGCCGTACATGTCGGAGAGCTTGCCGCCCGTCAGCGTGGCGACGGCTGCGCCGAGCGCCGGGAGGGCGATAATCCATGAGAACAGCGCCATCCCGTTGAGGTCGGCGACCTGGATGGGCTGGGCGATGTTGACCGAGTTCTGGAAGAACATCGCCGTGAAGTACGTGATGAAGACGGCCCACAATCCGAATGCCACACGCTGCTTGGCCTGCGAGCTCTGTTCGAGCGGCACTGCCTGTGACTGTGCCATGATGGATCTCCTTTTACGAAAGGGGTCCGGGCGCCCCGCGGGGCGCCCGGAACGTCGAGGCAAGGTTACTTCTTAACCGAGTCTATGTAGGCGCGCAGCTTATCGGCGGTCGTCATCTCAAAGCTGCAGCCAAAGGCCATCATGTACCCGGGGGCATCGTCGAACAGTTCCACCAGATTGTCACAATAGGCACGTACTTCATCCGNNTCTCAGGCATCTCGGCCAGGTTTTCGAGACGGTCGTTGTACGAGCCCTCGACGAACAGGTAGCTGGTGATGCCCTCTTCGTACAGGCCCATCATCACAGCCTTCCACGTCGGCCAGTAGAACTTCTCGAACTGCTTCTGCGACATGAAGCTGTCAGCACCCTTGTGCAGCACGTACATGGCCGCGGGTGCGCCGCTGCGGTCGCTTGCGCCGACGATGGCATTGATCAGCACCGGTACGTAGGCTTCGACGGCTTCCAGCAAGTCGTCCGGGCGGCGGTACATGTCCGTCAGGATGCCCTTGGTGCCGCGCAGCGTGTCGCCGAGGTAGTCGAACGGCGTCTTGACGATGTTCAGCCCCATGCCCGGGAAGCCCATCCCGGCGATGATCGCACCGGTCTGCCCGACGACTTCGAGCATCTGGAGCACCGAGGTTCCCGCTTCCATCAGCTTGTGCAGCATCTCCTGGAAGGGGGGCAGGCCGAACGGCAGCACCAGATCGATCACGTCCACGTTTTCCGAGACGCGTGGCAGGGCGGCCATCATCGCCATCGGGCCGAGCGCGCCGAATGCACGCGGCAGATACGTATTCATCCAGAACGCGGTTGGGTCGGCGCTGAAAGCCTTGTATTCGTCGCCCATCATGTACTCACCCTCGACGGCCTGGATCACCATGTCGTCGGGGAGCTTCTGCCCGCCCCAGATGTAGGTCTTCATGTCGAGCAGGTCGAACGCGCGCCCCGGGTAAGGCAGCATGCCCACGGAGAGGTCCGGCTGGAACTCCTCGTGGAATTCGATCAGCGGTTCTCTCAGCTTCTCGTGGTTGTAGACGATGTCCTTGCCGGTGATGCCCTTACGGCGCAGCGCGAACTCGCCCGCGCCCATGCCTACGTCGGCGATGATGCGGTCGGGGTGCTCCAGATCGTAGGTCTTGCGCAGGCGCTCAATGCGCTCCTTGTAGTTCGCCTCAGCCTCGGGGCTGGCGAACTCCACCGGCTTGTTCTGCCAGTGGTCGAGGCGAACCGCTCGGCGTTCCAGCGGGGACAGCTCGTTCCAGTTATCAGGCCTGATAAACATGTCTTTCCCTCCCTATGCCCACTGCTTGGCCAGGGCAACAGCCGCCATCGCGTCGTCGCCGTATGCGTCTGCGCCGGTATATTCACGGATCTGCTCGTCGATCTGCCCGCCACCGATCATGATCTTCACGTCGCCCAGCTCGGCTGCCCGGATGGCCTCCACGGTGTCCTTCATCGGGTCGAATGCCAGCGTCAGGAAGCCGCTCAGCCCGACGATCTTCGCGCCGCTTTCCTTCACGGCTTCCACGAACTTCTCAGGTGCGACGTCCACGCCGAGGTCGATCACTTCGAAGCCGTTGAGTTCCAGCATGAAGCCGACGATGTCCTTGGCGATGTCGTGGATGTCGCCCTGCACCGTGCCCAGCACGTAGGTGCCCAGCTTCTTGCCGTTGCTCTCTTCCTCGGCCATGCGGGGCTTGATCACATCGGTGATGGCGGTCATCATCTCACCGGCGAGGATCAGCTCGGGGATGAAGCACTCCCCCTCCTCGAAACGCTTGCCGATCACGTCCATCGCTTCGCGGCAGGCGTCGAGAACCGCCATGGGTTCGGCGCCTTCTTCGAGCAGGGCGTTGCTGATGGCGAGGGCGTCGTCCTCGCGCATCTCCGTAATCGCGTCGATCAACTTCTGTGTCATGATGGGTTTGCTCCTGTGGTTTAGTGTAGGGTGCTGGGCTCGCCTGCCCGGCAGGCGAGCGCGGATGGTACCGGGTTCGTGGCCCTCAGGGTGCCGCACGCGGCCTGACGCCGGGGCCGGTAGAGGGGGATCTGCCGGTTTTGCTCCTTTTCCGTGCTCGGTGTCAGTCGAACAAGCCTGTGCGGGAGGCCCGCACGTAGTTCAGGCAGTGCCTGTCACGGCCGAGCACCAGCTCGGTCGTCAGGATGGCGGCTCGCAGGTCGCGGTCCAGCGGATCGAGGATCGCGCTGTCCAGCCCGGCCTGCATCGCCAGTGTCAGGAAGGTGCGGTTGATCTGGGAGCGCGCAGGCAGCCCGAACGAGATGTTGCTCAGGCCGAGGATCAGGTGCGCCTCCGGGTATTCCTCGCGCACCGCGCGCATGGTGTCCATCGAGGTGACTGCGCCGTCGGTGCGGGTGCCCAGCGTCATGGCCAGCGTATCGACGTATACGTGGTCGTCGGGCACGCCCGCTTCGCGGGTGGCGGCCATCACCTTGTGGATCACCGCCATGCGCTCGGCGGCAGTCTCCGGGATCTTCTTGTCGTCCATTGCCAGCGCGATCACCTGGCAGCCGTGCTCCGCCACGATCGGCAGGATGTTGGCCAGCCGGTCGGGTTCGCCGCTGATCGAATTGATCATCGGCGTGCGGTCCACCGCCTGGATCGCCGCATTCAGCGCGTCGGGGTTTGCGCTGTCGAGGCAGATTGGCGTGTCGGTCACGGTCTGCACCTGTTCGATCAGCCAGATCAGGTCGTCCGCTTCCTGCCGGGGGTGCGTCCCGGCGTTGACGTCCAGCCATGCCGAACCTGCCTCCGCCTGCCGGGTCGCCAGGCTGCGGATCGCGTCTGCATCGCGCTCGCCGATCGCCGCCGCGACCCGCTTGCGTGTTCCGTTAATCTTCTCGCCAACAATCTGCATGGGGGGTTATTCCTTCTCAGTCGTCTGTCGCTGTGGGGTGTCGTCAGGGAAGTACATGCCTTCCGCGAATAAGCGGCTGAAACGGGCATGGGTGGTGAGTTCGGTATAGCGTGTCTGTTCGGCGATGTGTTCTGCGCGGCGGCGCTCGTCCTGTGAGACCAGCGTGCGCTTGGCGCCCTGCACCGCGGCGTTGCCGACCTGCCGGTACGTCGCGTTGGGGAAGCGGGGTAGCAGCCCCATATCCAGCGCGCTCTGGATGTTCAGGTAGGAGCCGAACGCCCCGGCGATGATCACGTCTTCGACGTCTTCGGGGGTGGTGCCGGTCACGTCGAGCAGGATGTCCAGCCCGGCGCGGATCGCGCCCTTGGCAAGCTGGATCTCGTTCACGTCCTTCTGCGTCACCACCACGTCGCGCCCGCTGCCGCTGCGCTCGGCGGGCACCAGCAGGATCTCCGGGCCGTGACGCCCCTCACGCACGCGCGGGTGTGTCCGGTCGAAGCGGCCCTGCCGGTTGATCACGCCCCACCGGTACAGCTCGGCGACCACGTCCACGATCCCCGAACCGCACAGGCCAACCGCGGGCATCTCGTCAATCGTCTTGACCAGAATCTCGGTCGGGTGAAAGCGCACTGCCTCGATGGCCCCCGCTGCGGCGCGCATGCCGTCGCTGATGTGCGCGCCTTCGAATGCCGGGCCGGATGCGCACGACACCGACGACATAAACGGTTCGCCGGGGCGGGCCAGCGCGATCTCGGTGTTGGTTCCGATGTCGATCCCGATCGCGACCTTCTCGGTGCGGTCGAGCTCGGTGGCGAGGATCATCNNAATGCAGGGCAGCAGGTGCACCTGCGCGCCCGGTGCGGCGTGCAGGCCCAGATCGCGTGCCGGGATGTCGAGCGGGGCGTTGGTCGCGGCGACGTACGGCGCGGTAGCCAGCTGCCCGACCGGCAGCTCCACCAGCAGGTGGGTCATCGCGGTGTTCCCCACGATGCAAAGGTCCGCGACCTGCTCGCGCAGCGCCCCGGCTTCTTCCACCAGTTGGCCCAGCAGATCGTCCAGCTCGGCGCGAATCAGTCCGGACATCTTCTGCGCGCCGTTGTCGTTGCGCCGGGTGAATACCAGGCGGCTGATCACGTCCTCGCCGTACCCGATCTGCGGGTTGGGCGCGCCAGCCGCCGCGAGCGTCTCCCCGGTGGCGAGGTTGACCAGGTAGGCGGCGAGTTTGGTCGTGCCCATGTCGACCGCCATCCCCAGAGGGGGGCGGCCTGCCGGGACCACGCCCACGATCGTGTCACCACGCAGGTACGCGGCCATGCGCCAGCCGTATTCGCGGGCGCGCTCTGCGATCTGCGTCACCACGGCGGGCGGGGTGGTCAGGCGCGGCAGCCCGTGCTGCTTGCGCAGCGCATCCACCACGCGCTCGGCGTCGGCGCGCGGGTCTTCGAGCGTGGGCGCAGGGGCGGAGGCAGGGTACGCGAGGATGAACGGCTGCACCTTGTGCGCCTCGCCCTCACCGCGGATCTGGAGCCGCTGGTTGGTGATCAGCGAGCGCGTGGGGATTGTCACCTTCACGTCCCCCTGCGCGTACGTGCAGCAGGCCAGCCGTTCGCCCTGGTACAGTTCAAGGTCGGTTAGGATGAACGTCTCGGAAGAGATCGGCGGGCTGACGTCGCCAGTCACCACGGTGACGCGACACTGTCCGCAGCTGCCCTCGCCGCCGCAGGCCGACGCCAGCTCGATGCCGGCGTCCCTTGCCGCGTCGATCAGGGAGGTCCCGCGTGCCACTTCGACACGCTTGCCCACCGGTTGAAAGTCGATCTCGAATGAGTTTTGTGGGGTCATAGGGCCTATTCAGGGGTGGTTCGGAGTTGGAGGAGGTCGAAATTGCTGGTGCTTCGTGCCGCAGTCTGGAAGGATTCGTAGCTGACCTTCTCGTGCGGCGGGACGACCACGAACGTCTCGTCGTCCCACGGGCCAAACATCATCTGCCTGACCAGTTCGTTAGACCCCGGGATCTCCTCGTATCGCAGGTCGAACTGCCGGGCGACCTCCTGCGCGTAGGCGCGGTACTTCTCCTGATCCTTCAGACCGGTGTCGATGTACGCGATGCGCGTGTAGTTCTTCAGCATCAGCTTCATCATGCGGCTGGCCTTCTCCGCACCGTAGCGTGCTTCCATCCGGCGGTACTCTTCCAGCGGCGTGTCGTTGACTTCGATCCAGCCTTTGGTCAGGTAGTAGGTGCCGGGCTCCGCGGCTGTCTGCTGCTTGTAGGCCGTGCGCGACCCCAGAAAGATGCCGATGCAGTCGTCCATGCGGGGGATGATCAGCGTACGTTCTCTGGATTCCAGCCCCACCACCGCCATCGAACACAGCCCGTAGCCCAGTACGATGTTCTCGATCGCCGGGTCTGACGCGTCGATCGCTGCCTGCAGCGCCTCTTTGAGCGTGTCCGGCGACAGGTGCAGGCCGAAGTCCAGCACCTCGTACAACATCTCCGGCGTCAGGAACGGCAGCATCTCTTCGATGACCGTTTCACACGCGATGATCTTGGTGATTCCGGTGGCTGAGTCAGTCACCCGCGATCTCCTGCAAGACTTGTTGTATACTTATATAGGGAAGTTGCCCACCACAAGATTATACTTCTATAGGGAAGTTGTCAAGCGCTTTGACATTCTGACCGGGAATGGCATAGAATTCTGCTCGGCGCGAACCGCCGGATCGCGCCACCTATCTACGGCGAAGAAGACGACTCATGAGCCCAAAGACTCGTTCCAACGATCTGGATACCATCGACCGCAGCGCATACGAACCGGCGTATTCGCAGCTGGCGGGTATTCTGCGCCGCAAGATCGCCGAGGGCGCGTACCGCCCCGGCGACCAATTGCCGTCGGAGGCGCAGTTGTGTCGCATGTTCGACGTCAGCCCGATGACGGTTCGCCGCTCGATAAACCTGCTGGCGGATCAGGATGTGGTGAGCACCGCGCAGGGGCGCGGCACGTTCGTGAAGCCGCTGGAGCTCAGCGCCGCCACCTTCGACCTCCAGACCCTGCACGATCTGTTCACCAGGGCGCAGGTGAAGCTGCTCGACGCGCGCATCGTATCGTCGGACGGGCGCACGGCCCGCAAGCTCGGGGTGCCCGAGGGCGAGCACGTGATCTACATCCGCCGCCTGCTCACGCGGGAGGGCGAGCCGATCTTCTACCACCGGGCGTATCTGGTATACGACCCCACCCGCCCCATCGTCGAAGCGGAGATGGACGTCACCTCGTTGCAGGGGCTGCTGGCTAACGCCAACAACGAGATGCTGAAGTACGGGCGGCTCACCATCGAGGCCACCCTGCTGAATGAGCAGGAAGCGCAGATCCTGCACACCGATTCCCCTGCCGCCGCGTTCTACCTCGAACACCTATTCCGGGATTTCGGCGATAACCCGGTGAGCTGGGGCTGGTTCATCTGCCGCAGTGACAAACTGAGCTTCAGCACCCACATCGGCCTGAGAGAGCCAGCGCAGGACAAGAGCAAATGACGCAACACGACGACAGACTGCTGCTGATTGACTACATTGCCGACCTCAAAGAGCCGGAGGTCCTCGCGCTTGTGGCGCAGCGCCTTCAGGCGGGGGATGACCCGCTGCAGATCGTCCAGGACTGCCAGGAAGGGCTGCGGCAGGTCGGCCTGCGCTACGAGGCTCAGCAGTACTTCCTCGCAGGGTTGATCATGGCGGGCGAGATCTTCCGGGGGGTCATGGAGCTGGTGCAGCCGGTGATCGAGGAGCTGCACAGCGGGAACGACACCGGGCTGATCCTGCTCGGTACCGTGCAGGGCGACATCCACGACATCGGCAAGAACAACCTGACCCTGCTGCTGCGCAGCCACGGCTTCACCGTGATCGACCTCGGTGTGGATGTCGAGCCGGAGGCGTTCTACCGGCAGGCGATCGAGATCCGCCCCAACATCATCGGCCTCTCCGGGCTGCTGACCTCCTCCTACGAGGCGATGGCTGAGACCATCCGCCTGCTGCGTGATGATCCGTCCGGCACGCTCAACGGGGTGCCGATTCTGATCGGCGGCAGCCAGGTCAATGAAGCGGTGTGCAAGTACGTTGGCGCGGATCATTGGGTGACCAACGCCATGAGTGGCGTCCGCCTCTGCCAGCAGCTGCTCTCCGACGAAGCCTAGCCCTACGCAGGCGGCTGTATCCGCAGCCCCCTCCCGCCCCCGCGACGGGAGGGGGCTGTTTGGGTTATTTTGCCCGTGGATGGACTTCTGATGGAACGCTGCCGGGTTCCCTGCGTATCTAGTGGTGACGCGTGATGAGATGGTTTACAGGTTTGCGTCACTGAAAATCAGGGGTTCTACGGGATGTCGGAGCTTATCGTATATACGGGTACTCAGGGGCGCGCCCGCGGGCGGCGGGGCGTGCAGCTTGCCGAGTCGATCACGTGGCAGGCGAGTAAACAAACTTACGGCACGGTGCGCTTTCTGGTGGACCGTGACCGCGTCGCCGATGCCTACCGCGCTTATGCCTATTTCCGCTGGGTGGATGATCGCCTCGACTCCGACGAGTTGAGCGCGTCGGATCGGCTGGCCTTCGTCAGCAGCCAGCAGGCGCTGGTCGAGCACGTGCTCCGCGGCGGGGTGAACGCGGCAGCGCTCTGCCCGGAGGAGCAGCTTCTGGCGGACCTGCTGCGGGGCAGCCGCGCCGAGGATGCCGGGCTGCGCGCCTACGTGGTGAACATGATGGCGGTGATGGCCTTCGACGCCGAACGGCGCGGGCGGCTGATCACCGAAGCCGAGCTGGCGACCTACACGCGCTGGCTGGCCACTGCCGTCACCGAGGCGCTGCATTACTTCATCGGGCACGACTGCTACACGCCGCGTGGCCAAATGCGCATACTGGCCGTGACCGGCGCGCACATCACCCACATGCTGCGCGATACGCTGGAGGACATCGCGAGCGGCTACATCAACCTCCCGGCGGAGGTCGTCGCCGCCGGGGTTGACCCTGCCGACGTGAACGCCCCGGCTTACCGCGCGTGGGTGCGGCAGCGTGTCGATCTGGCCCGCAACTGCTTCTTCGCCGGGCGCGCCTACCTCGAACAGGTTGAGAGCCTGCGTTGTCGGCTGGCGGGCTACGCGTACACTGCTCGCTTCGAGACGGTGCTCGACGCCATCGAGCGCGATGGCTACCGCCTCCGTGCAGACTACCCCGAGCGCAAGACGCCAGCCGCTGCGCTGCGGATGGGCTGGGCGGCGCTGCGGCAGTCCGCGCGCCACCCGCAGGTGCTGCAGCCCGCGCCTCGCATGCCGCTGGCGGAGAGCTAAGCTGATGAAGACTCCTTCCGCAATTGTAATCGGGGCCGGGGTGGCGGGCATCGCCGCGGCGGCCCACCTCGCGCAGCACGGCGTGCGCGTCACCGTGATCGAGAAGAACGCCCGCCCCGGCGGGCGCTGCGACCGCTTCAGCCGGGACGGGCATCACTTCGATACCGGCCCGACGCTGCTGGTGATGCCGCTGCTGTTCGAGGCGGAGTTCTCGGCACTGGGCGTCCCCCTGCGGGAGGCGCTCGACCTGACCCGCGTCGACCCGACCTACCACCTGATCTTCGACGACGGCAGCGGGCTGGCCCTCACCTCAGACATGCACGCCATGCAGAGGCAGCTTGAGGCCATCGAGCCGGGCAGCTACCACGGTTTTCTGCGCTACGTTGAGGAAGGCCACCGTCACTATCACCTCGCCACCACGCGCCTGGTCGACCACGACTTCCGCCACGCCGCGGACTTCTTCAACCTGCGGAACGCGCCGCTGGTGCAGCAGGTCAAGCCGCTGGTCAAGCATTATGCGCACATGGATACCTACTTCGACAGCCCGCGCCTGAAGTCAGCCTTCACATTTCAGGACGTGTACATGGGCCTCAGCCCATTCGAAGCCCCCGCCACGTTCTCGATGATGTCTTATACCGAACTGGCCCACGGCGTGTGGTACCCGAAGGGCGGCATGTACAGCATCGTCGGGGCGCTGGTCGAGATCGCCCAGGCTGCCGGGGTCGAGTTCGTGTTCGAGACCACGGTGGAGCGCATCGAGGTCGATGGGGATCGCACGAGCGGTGTGCTGCTGGAGGACGGGCAGGTACTGAGGGCGGACGCAGTGCTGGCGAATGCCGACCTGCCCTACGTGTACCAGTCGCTGCTGCCTGC
>JABAOG010006932.1_pt2 | contig 14711 bp, 15 predicted proteins | sample 7062131 | NCBI WGS metagenome assembly JABAOG01 (sample SAMN14538629, study PRJNA623070) | marine sediment metagenome | biome: marine biome [ENVO:00000428]; feature: marine pelagic biome [ENVO:01000023]; material: deep marine sediment [ENVO:00002113] | place: India: Arabian Sea | collected...
TGATGCCTCCTGTTGCGCCGACACCGGCAACGACAAGCAGCGTCCGCTTGCGGTCGCGCATCAGCCGCCGCCTTCGTCCTCGCCAGTGTCGGCAGTGTCCTCAGTGTCGTCCCTGCCGCCCCGCCGCTCGGCCATCTCGTCACGGAACCGCTCGAGCTCGGCGCGGTGATCTTCGACGAACTCCTCCTCGAGCTCGAACCGGACCTCCTCGGCGACGTCGTTGTAGTGCTCCTCGCGGCAGTCGAAGTCGGCCCGGGCGAGGGTGAGCTCGTAATCCTGCAGCTCCTCGAGCTCCTCCGGGTCGATCTCCTGCGGCTCGAAGACCGGCGAGCCACCGCTCTCGTCGCCCTCGCCGGCGGCGCCCTCGCCGCGCTGCTCCGCCGGCACCGGCGCCTCGGTAGGCGGCCCGATGCCCTGGAGCGCGTTCATCCGCTGGAATACGGACTGCTCCGCGTCGCCGACGCGCTCGAAGTCGGGATAGCCCGCCTCGGCCATGCAGCCCCGCCACTGCTCCGTGGCCTCGACCACGCGGGGGTCGTCCTGCAGCAGCTGGCTCATCCGGAACAGGTCCTCCATCAGCCCGTCGAACTCCGAGGACGGCCCGGCGAACATCTCTTCCTCGTCGATGTCGAAGACCTCGGAGCTGGCCTGCATATAGCAGCCGCGATCCTCGATNNAGACCTCGGCGCTGGCCTGCATATAGCAGCCGCGATCCTCGACCGGCGGCGGTGTGGGCGTGCTGCCGGCCGGCGCGGTGCCTTCGGTCACGACCGCGCCCCTCATGTCCCCGAACAGCGCCTCCTCGTACGCCTCGCGCGCCTCCGGCGAGAGGCTGTCCCGGATCTCCTCGTTCGGATCCTCCGGCATTTCGACGTCCTCGGGCCGGAGCGTCGAGACCCCGTAGCCGTACTGATCGGCGAACTCGTCGGGAGGCAGCGAGTAGGCCTCCTCGAACGGCGACGTGAACTCGTCCGGGCTGACCACGTTCGGTACGTACTCGAAGCCCTGCTCGGCCATGCAGGACGCCACGTGCTCCTCGACCTCACGCTGCTGCTGCAACTCCTCCTCGGTCGGCTCGTACGGCTCACCGCCGCGGCCGCCGAACGACGCGCTCATCTCGCTGCCCGCGAACGAGACGGCGCCTTCACCGAGGTACTCCTCAAGCGGACTCTCGTCGCCGGACGCCGACCCGCCGTCGCCGGACGCCGAGTCGCCATCGTCACTGCACCCGGTCGCCACGAGGATCGCCGCGCTGGCCACCGCTGCGCTCGTCAGTCTTCTCGTGAACATTGTCGGGCCTAGCTTCGGCGGGTCTCGGGGCGTCTCGTGCCCGGTATGCGCACACTCCGGGCATTGACGCAGGCGCACGCTAGCGAACGCACGGAACGATCTCAAGGCTCGCGTCGGCAGCCCCCGACGTGTCAGGACCGGGCGATGGCTAACAGCCGGCTCAGCTAGTCGTCCGGCCGGACAGGTCGCGTGGGCGGGAGCGCATCATGCCGCCGGCCTCCAGGCGGCCGAACAGGGCGACGAACGGGACGAGGAACAGCGCGGGGAGCACGACCCACACGAAGCGCTGGTCCCACCACAGCGCTGTGGGCTCGGCCAGCAGCACCCCTCCGACCGCCCGGTACAGCACGAGCACGATCAGGGCGGCGGTCATGTGCCAGACGAAGATGGTGAGGATCACCGAGTTGGCCGCCACCACCGGACGCCAGGCCTCCGGTTGGCGCAGCCACCGGTTCATCCGGTCACGTAGCAGCAGGATCAGGCCGAACTGGAACAGCGCCACCGCGGGGATGGTGGCCGTCGTGGGCAGGATGTTGCTCAAGTCCTGCTCGGACGTCGCCACCATGGAGCCGGGGTACGGCCCGAAGGTGGTCATCGCGGTGAGCAGCGCCAGGCCGGCGACCGTCAGCGCCACCCCTGCCGGCCGGCCCATCCGCGGCAGCGTGCCGTCCTGGTAGAAGTAGCCGAACTGGTGGATCAGCACCCAGACCAGACCGGTGTTGACCCACGCCATCGCGCCGACGTCGAACGCGAAGCGTCCGATGTCCGCGACGACCACCGCTCCGGCGAGGGCCGCGAGGGTCGCTTGCGGAGCCCGCGCGTGCAGCGTCGCGGTCACCGGCACGAGCAGCACCACGCCGGTGTAGGCCCCGATGAACCACAGCGGGGTGAACACGATCCACGCGTACGACAGCACGCCGGGGTAGCCCGGAACGACCAGGTGCATGACGACCTCGAAGGCCAGCCACAGCCCGGCGAAGACGGTGACCGGCACCAGCAGCCGGCGCAGCCGGTGCGCGAGATAGCGACGCCAGCCGTCACCGTCGCGCCGGGCGGACGCCCAGGAGGCGTTGTTGGCGTACCCGCCCACGATGAAGAACACCGGGACGATCTGCAGCAGCCAGGTGTACAGCCAACCGCCGGGGACGTGGTCGATGGGATTCGGCATCACGAAGCGGTCGCCCGACCAGTGGACCACCGAGAGGCTCCAGTGCCAGAGGATCACCACGCCGATGGCGAACACGCGTAGGAAGTCGACCCACCGCTCCCGGTCGGCGGGAGTGGCGGCGACGACCGCGTCGAGTTGCCGGCGAATCCGGCGCAGCGTCCGCATGGGCCCATCGTCCCACGCCCGCCGGTGTCGCGACCGATCACCGGCCGGTGGCCGCCGTGGGCCAGACTGGGACTCATGGCAGCGGCGGTGCGGACCGTGGCGATCGTGCTCGGCGTCGCGCTGGTACTGCTGGCCCTGCTGTGGCTGTTCCAGCGGCGGCTGATCTACCAGCCGGACACCGGCGCGGTGCCGCCCGCGGCCCGGGTGCTGCCCGGCGCGGAGGACGTGACGCTGACGACCTCCGACGGCCTGCGGCTCGGCGCCTGGTACGTGCCGGCCGCCGCCTCCACGTCGTCCGCGTCGTCCCCGTCGCCCCCGTCGCCCCCGTCGCCCGGGGTCCGCGACGTCACGGTCCTAGTCGCGAACGGCAACGGGGGCAACCGGGCGGGGCGCGCCCCGCTGGCACGGGAGCTGTCCGCCGCGGGCTTCGACGTCCTGCTGTTCGACTATCGCGGGTTCGCCGACAGCGACGGCAGCCCGCACGCCGACGGCCTGGTCCGGGACGCGCGGGCCGCGTACCGCTACCTCGCGGAGGTACGGGACGTGCCGCCGGACCGGATGCTGTACTTCGGCGAGAGCCTCGGCTCCGGCGTCGTGATCGGCCTGGCCCGGACGCATCCGCCGGCGGGCCTGCTGCTGCGCTCGCCGTACGAGTCGCTCGCGGCGGTGGGCCGGCACCACTACCCGATCGTGCCGGTACGCCTGCTGCTGCGCGACGACTTCCGGGTGGCCGAGCAGATCGCCGGGCTCGACGTCCCCACGACCGTGGTCTACGGCACGGCGGACGACGTGATCCCGCCGGCGCAGAGCCGAGCCGTCGCCGCGGCGGCCGCGGGACCGGTCGAGGTGGTCGAGCTACCGGGCGTGAACCACAACGACCCGGAGATGTTCACCGGCACCGAGCTAATCGAGGCCGTCTCGCGGCTCGCCGAGCGCTCAGTACGCCCATCCGGTCCATGACGCGACCGCGATGTCGATGACCGGGCCGTCCGGCGGGCTCTCCCGGTACTGGGCGTACTTGGCCGCGAGCCTGTCGGCGGCCGCCCGCACCGCGGCGTCGTCGGTCGCGATCGCGGCCCAGCCGTCGGCGCGCACCCACCACAGCTTCGTCCAGTCGTCCTCGTAGTGGTCGACCAGCACACTCACCTGCGGGTTCTCCGCGATGTTCCGCAGCCGGCGGAGCCGGGTCGTCGACTTGGGCTTGCGGTCGACCGCGGTCAGCAGGTGGTCACCCTCCAGCGCGAACGTCACGGGCACCAGGTGCGGCCGGCCGTCGCCACCGGTGGTCGCGAGCCGGGCGACGCGGGCCCGGGCCACCCGGTCGCGGCATTCGGGCTCATCGAGCCGCATCGGCCCGGCGCCTCCCCGGTGTGCCCATGGCGGTCGGCCTCCGCGTCGTCGCCCACGTCCCCGCCCCCATCGTCGCAAACACCGGCCGGGGAAGGCGGTGGCGACGTGCCCTCGCCCACGGCTCGCACCGGGGACGAGACACTGTGGGGATGGACGGCGAGCGAGTCCGCAAGCGGGTCGTCGTGCACGGCAGGGTCCAGGGCGTGTTCTTCCGCGACACCTGCCGGCGGGAGGCGGCGCGCCGCGGCGTCACGGGCTGGGTGACCAACCGCTCGGACGGTGCGGTCGAGGCCGTGTTCGAGGGCCCGCCGGACCAGGTCGAGGCGATGGTCGAGTGGGCGCACAGCGGCCCGCCCTCGGCCGTGGTCAAACGAGTGGACGTGCTGGACGAGCCGGCGGACCTGCTTGGCGTGGTCAACCGGCGAGCAGCCGGAGCGCGGGCTAGCGGACGGTGACGGGCATCCGCTGCACCTGGTTGTTGGCCATGCCCTGCCGGTTCCACGNNGCCGGCCCGAGCGCCGCGTCCGACCAGGTCGCACCGCCGTCCACGCTGACCTCCACGCGGACCACGGTCCCCCAGCCGGACCACGCCCGCCCACGCAACTCGTGCACGCCCCGGTCGAGGATCCGCGCTCGGCTCTGGAAGTCGGGGAACCCGGGCGGCTGGATGAGCGCCTTCGGCAGGATGCGGGTCACCGGTTGGCCGGGCTCGTCCGCGTCCTGCTTCACCCGGTAGGCGACCGCGTTCTGGAAGCCGTCGAACGGCCGGTCCAGCACCTCCACCCCGACCAGCCACTTGACGTGGGCCATGCCGTACCAGCCCGGCACCACCAGCCGGACCGGAGCGCCGTGCTGGGGCGGCAGCGGCTGCCCGTTCATCTCGTAGACAAGCAGCACGTCGTCGCGCAGCGCCTCGAACAGGGAGAGGCCACGCTGGTAGTCCTGCTCGACGCCCCGCTCGATGCCGTGATCGGCGCCGGTGAACGCGACGTCGACCGCGCCCGGGCGGATGCCCGCCTCGTACAGCAGCGGCGCCAACGGGGTTCCCGTCCACTCCGCCGTACCGACGGCTTCGTCCAGCCAGGGCTGGCTCACCGGCCTGGGCAGCATGCGGGCGCGCCCGTTGCCCGCGCACTCCATCGTCACCCGGCGGGTCACCGCCCGCCGCGCGCGCAGGTCGTCGAGCCCGATCCGGAGGGGGCGCGTGACGTGGCCCTCGATGGTCAGCCGCCACTCGGCGGGATCGAGGTGCGGGATGTCGTAGTGGACCAGCAGGTAGTGCATCCCCACCGGCGTGACGTCGTCCCGCATGCCCTCGAGCGGCATCCCGTGGTTGCGCGCCGCCAGCCGCAACTCGTCGACGGAGATTCCCTCGGACGGTTCGGCCACCCGCGCCGGCGCGCTCACCGACTCATCGATCGTCACGAGCCTCACCCCCTTACCAGGTGTCAGGCGCCCATTATCCGCCTATCCGCGGCGCCACAGCAGCACCAGGGCGCGGTCGTCGACATCGGACTCCGACACCGAGTCGATCAGCCGCCGCGCACCATGCCGGAAACCCCGCGTCACCAGGCGCTCGGCCTCGCCCTGCAGCTTGTCGATGCCGTCGGACAGGTCGCGGCTCGGCGTCTCGACCAGCCCGTCGGTGTAGAGCAGCAGCGCATCGCCGGGAGCCAGCCGGCCGACGCTCGCCGGGTAGTCGTCCTTCTCGAACACGCCGAGCAGCGCACCGGACGAGTCGAGGATCTGCCACTTGCCGGAACCGGCGCTGAACCGCACCGCCGGCGGATGCCCGGCAGACCGCACCTCGTACTCGCCCGTGTCCAGGTTCATCACCAGGTGGATCGCCGTCGCGAAGCCCTCGCCCCATTCCTGCCGGAGCAGGTAGGCGTTGGCCGCGGGCAGGAACTCGGACGGCGGCAGCGAGCCGAGCAGCCCGCCGAAGGCGCCGGACAGCAGCAGCGCGCGGGTGCCGGCGCCGAGCCCCTTGCCGGACACGTCGACCAGCGCGACCTCGAGCAGCATCCGGTCTGCGGACCGGGTCGCGACCAGGAAGTCGCCGGAGAACGTCTCACCGCCGGCGGACCGGCGCACTACCTCGGCCTCCCAGCCCCGCGGCAGCCCCGGCAGCTCGCCCTGGGCGTGCAGCCGGTCGCGCAGGTCCACCAGCATGGCCTCGCCGACGGTCCCGCGCACGCCCAGCCGGGCCCGGGAGCGCGCCGTGCCGAGCCAGACGGCCGCGGTGGCCGCCGCCGTGCCGGCGGCCGCGAGCAGCCCCATGTCGGCGCCGTGCACGCCGCCCACCGCCAGCAGCATGAGGCCGGTCACCGACACCAGCAGCACCAGCGACGGCAGCGTGAGCACCAGGCCCCCGACGAGCAGCGGCAGCACCAGCAGCACGGCCAGGTCGGGCCATTCCAGCGCCAGCGCGAACAGGCCGCTCGCGGCGAGCAGCAACCCGATGAAACCGGCGGGCTCCCGTACCGCGCGACGGCCGATCCGGGCGAGCAACCGCCGGCTGACAAACCTGCCCCGCCGCTCGGATGCCCACCTCACGCCGCGACAGTATCGACCTTGGGGAAAGCCGGAAAGGGCCTTCCCGCGATCGCCCCGCCGCACACGACCCGCAGGCGTGCGCGAGGTACCCTGCCGGACATGGCCGGCAAGGGAAAGCTGTCCGGGCGGCGGCTCGACCAGGTCGACCGGCGGTCTCAGGTCGGGGTCTCCGGAGCCACGCGGGCCCGTGACGTCTCGCGGCCCGACGAGGACATGATCGCCGAGGCCGAGCAGAAGCTCACCGAGAACCGGCGAGCGGCGGAACAGCCCCCGACTGCTCGTACCGACTGATCATCTCGATCCGGCGGGCGTGCCGCTCATCGTTGCTGTAGCCGGTGGTGAGGAACGTCTCCACGAACCGCCGGATGTCGGCGGGCGCGTGCTGCCGTCCGCCGACGGCGAGGACGTTCGCGTCGTTGTGGGAGCGCGCCAGCCGCGCGGTCTCGTCGTTCCATCCCAGCGCCGCCCGGACGCCCCGCACCTTGTTCGCGGCGATCTGCTCCCCGTTGCCCGAGCCGCCGAGCACGATGCCCAGGCTGCCGGGATCGCGCGTCACCGCCTCGGCGGCGCGCAGCACGAACGGCGGGTAGTCGTCGTCGCGCTCGTACCGGAAAGCCCCGTGGTCCACGACCTCGTGGCCGTCGGCCCGCAGCGACTCGGCCAGCTCGTTCTTGACCTCGAAGGCGGCGTGGTCGGCCGCGACGTGGACCCGCATGCGCCAATCCTAGGGACGGATCAGTCGAACAGCGGCGGCTGCGTCCTGCTGCGCTTGATCTCGTAGAACCCGTCGTAGGAGCCCAGCGTCCGGACGGCGTCCCACAACCGGCCCGCGTGCTCGCCCTTCGGCGCCGGCGTGAACACGGGCCCGAAGAACGCGTGCCCGTCCACCGCGATGACCGGCGTGCCGACGTCGTCGCCGACCTGGTCCATCGCGGCGTTGTGGCTGGCGCGCAGCGCCTCGTCGAAGTCGTCGCGCTCGCCGTATTCGATGAGCTCAGCGGGCAGGCCGAGCTCGTCGAGGGCGCCCGTGACGGCCTCCCGGTAGTCCCGCTGCTTGTCCAGGTGGACGCGCGTGCCGACGGCGTCGTAGAGCGGCTTGACGTACTCCGACCCGTGCAGCGTCGCGGCGGCCGTGATCACCCGGACCGGCAGCCACGCCCGCTGCATCCGCTCGCGGTAGCTGTCGGAAAGCCCCTCGCGCTCCGCGTTGAGCATGGACAGCGACATCACGTGCCAGGTCACGCCCACCGGACGGACCTGCTCCACCTCCATCATCCAGCGGGAGGTCAGCCACGCCCACGGGCAGACGGGATCGAACCAGAAGTCGACGGTCTCGCGGGTGCCGGGGGCAGGCGTCTGCTCGGCGGTCAGCGTCACGGTGTACTCCATCCTGACGTCCCGGTTGTTCTGCCAGCAATCAACGGCGTCATGATGCGCGGCATTCCGCCGGAATCTCTGCCAGGATCGAGCGTATGCCTGGCACGAACCTCACGCGAGACGAGGCCCGCGAGCGCGCCGGCCTGGTGCACGTCGACTCCTACCGCGTGGACCTCGACCTGACGACCGGCCAGACCGGCTTCGCCTCGACCACCACCGTCAAGTTCCGCGCCAAGCCCGGGGCCAGCACCTGGCTGGACCTGGTCGCGATCGCGGTGCGCAAGGTCGTCGTCAACGGCGAGAGCCGCGACCCGGAAGCGGTGTACGACGGGGCGCGCGTCGCCCTCGACGGCCTCACCCAGAAGAACGAGGTCACCGTCGTCGCGGAGGGCGCGTACAGCCACACCGGCGAGGGCCTGCACCGGTTCGTCGACCCGGTCGACGACGAGGTCTACCTGTACAGCCAGTTCGAGGTGGCCGACGCCCGCCGGGTCTACGCCTGCTTCGACCAGCCCGACCTGAAGGCCACCTTCCAGCTCACCGTACGCGCGCCCGAGCACTGGCAGGTGGTGTCCAACTCCCAGACGCCGCGGCCGTCCAAGGCGGAGCACGGGGCCCGGCGGTGGAAGTTCGCCGCGACCCCGCGGCTGCCGACCTACATCACCGCGCTGGTGGCCGGTCCGTACCACGTCGAGCGCAGCAAGTACCGGGCCGGGGACCGGACGGTGCCGCTGGGGCTGTTCTGCCGGAAGTCGCTCGCCGAGCACCTCGACGCCGACGAGTTGTTCGACGTCACGCGCCGCGGGTTCGCCTTCTTCGAGGACCTGTTCGCGCGGGCCTACCCGTTCAAGAAGTACGACCAGCTGTTCGTCCCGGAGTTCAACGCCGGCGCGATGGAGAACGCGGGGTGCGTCACCCACCACGAGGACTACGCCTTCCGCAGCAGGGTCACCGACGCCGCCCACGAGCGCCGGGCCGAGACCATCCTCCACGAGATGGCGCACATGTGGTTCGGCGACCTCGTCACGATGCGCTGGTTCGACGACGTCTGGATGAAGNNGGACGACCTGTGGCTCAACGAGTCGTTCGCCACGTGGGCGGCGGTGCTCGCGCAGGCGGAGGCCACCCGCTGGACCGAGGCCTGGACGACCTTCGCGGTGTCGGAGAAGCTGTGGGCGCTGCGCCAGGACCAGTTGNNGCCAAGGGCGCCGGCGTGCTCAAGCAGCTGGTCGCGTGGGTGGGGCGCGAGCCCTTCCTGGAGGGGCTGCGGGCCTACGTCGACAAGCACGCCTGGGGCAACACGACCCTCGCCGACCTGGCGGCCCACCTGGAGCGCACCAGCGGGCGGGACCTGTCGGACTGGAACGAGCAGTGGCTGCAGACCGCGGGCGTCAACACGCTGACGCCCCACGTGGACGTCGCCGACGACGGCACCTACACCTCGGTCACCGTCGAACAGGGCACCGACAAGGAGCACTCGACGCTGCGCTCGCACCGGATCGCGATCGGGCTCTACGACCGGTCCGGCAACCGGCTCGTCCGCCGCGACCGGGTCGAGCTCGACATCACCGGCGAGCGCACCGAGGTCGCGGAGCTCGCCGGCGTCCGGCAGCCCGACCTGCTGCTGCTCAACGACGACGACCTGACCTTCGCCAAGATCCGGCTGGACGAGAGGTCTCGCCGCACCCTCGTCGGCGGGATCGGGGCGCTCGCCGAGTCGCTGCCGAGGGCGCTGTGCTGGACGGCCGCGACCGACATGCTGCGCGACGCCGAGCTGCCGGCGCGGGAGTACATCGAGCTCGTGCTCGGCGGCGTCGAGGCCGAGACCGACATGTCGGTCGTGCAGACGGTGCTGCGGGCCGGCCGGAACGCGATCGACCGGTACGTTCACCCGCCCGACCGGCTGCTGCTCGCGGCGCGCTGGGCGAGCGCGCTGCACCGCATGGCGCACGACGCTGCGCCCGGCAGCGACGCCCAGTTGGCGTTCACCAAGGCGTGGGCGTCCTCGGTGGCCAGCGCGGAGCACGTCCACGAGGTGCGCGGTCTGCTCGCCACCAGGGACGGCGGCGACATCCTGCCGGGGCTCACGGTGGACACCGACCTGCGGTGGTCGCTGCTGCACCGGCTGGTCGTCATCGGCGAGGCCGGGGACGGATCGATCGACGCCGAGCTCGAGTGGGACAACACCGCCACGGGCCGGCGGCACGCCGCGTACGCGCGCGCCGCGCGTCCCACCACCGAGGCCAAGGAGGCCGCCTGGGAGGCGACGGTCGAGTCGGACAAGCTGCCCAACGCGGTGCTGGCGGCGATGGTGGCCGGGTTCGGCCAGCCGGAGCAACGCGAGCTTCTCCGGCCGTACGTCCAGCCGTACCTCGACGCCGTTCCCCGGCTCTGGGAGGAGCGGACGCCCGACACCGCCCAGCGGCTCATCACCGGGCTGTTCCCCCGGGAGCTGCCGGAGACGGAGACGGCCGAGGCCGTCCGCGCCTGGCTGGACGCCAACCCCGACCTGCCCGCCGCGCCGCGGCGGCTGGTCACCGAGGGCCTCGCCGAGATCGACCGCGCCCTGCGCGCCCAGGCCCGCGACCGCGAGGCCGCCGAAGCCGATTGATCACGTTCGGCAGGGCCGGCCGTGCCGCGGCAGGCCCGCGGGCCTGGTGGCGCGTCGCCAACCCCTCCGGGGCACGGGTCGGCCTACCAGACGGGCGGACGCACGGCGTGCCACGGCCGCGCGGACTCGAGCTGAGCGGCCAGCGACAGCAGCGTCTCGTCGGCGCCGAGGGCCGGAACGCCGAGCATGACGCCGACGGGCAGCGTCGCACCGTCGACCTCGGCGCGGTGCAGCGGCAGGCTCACCGCGGGCCAGCCGGTGAGGTTCCACACGCTGGTCCAGGGCGTGAACTCGGTCTGCGCGCGGAAGTCGGCCGCCGGGTCGTCGTCGTCGCGCAGCGACCCCAGCGGCGCCGGAAGGCGGGCCAGCGTCGGCGAGAGGATCACGTCGTATTCCGCCCACTCGACGGCGGCGTCCCTGGTGATCGTCTGGACGGCGGACACCGCCTGCGCGTACTCCAGCCCTGCCACCGACCGGCCCTTGTCCCGCAGCCAGCGGGTGAGCGGGACGAGCGAGTCTTCGGCGTCCGGCGGCACCCGCGCCGTCAGCGCCAGGACCGACCAGAGCGCCTCGAACGACGCCCACCGCTCGGCGGGGAACGGCACCGGCGCCGGCTCGACGTGGTGCCCCAACTCGTCGAGCAGCGACGCCGTCGCGGCGACCGCGTCGAGGCACGGTTGCTCGACGGAAGCGTCGGCGGCGACGACCGGCCTGGTCAGCACGCCGACCCGCAGCGGTTCCACCGGACGGTCGCAGGCGTCGAGGAACGTCGTCCGCGGCGGCGGCAGCCGGAACAGGTCGCCGGGCCAGTGCGCAGTGATCACGTCAAGCAGGGCCGCCGTGTCCCGGACGTCGCGCGTCAGCACCCCGCCGATCGCCAGCGCGGCGCCCTCCACCCCGTGCGGCCCGGGGCTCACCCGCCCGCGGCTCGCCTTGAAGCCCACCAGCCCGCACGCGCTGGCCGGTATCCGCAGCGAGCCGCCGCCGTCCGAGCCCTGGGCGGCCGGAACGATGCCGGACGCGACGGCGGCGGCCGCTCCGCCGCTCGACCCGCCGGCCGACCGGCTCAGGTCCCACGGGGTACGGGCCGGCGGGGCGATGTCCGGCTCGGTGTAGCACGGCAGCCCGAACTCCGGCGTGGTCGTCTTGCCCACCATGAGGGTGCCGGCCTCGCGCAGCAGGGTCACGATGCCGTCGTCGACGGTGGGCACGAAGCCCTCGATGGCGGCGCTGCCGGCCGACATCGGCACGCCCGCGACCATGGTCAGGTCCTTGATCGGGCACGGGACGCCGAGGAGCGCGGCATTGCGAGTCGTCGGGCCGGACGACTCCCCGACTTCGGACGGGACGGCCGCCGGCCCTGACGGGTCGCGCAGGGCACGCTCCGCCTCCTCGGCCTGTCGCCTCGCCAGCTCGGGTGTGAGCGTGACGAAGGCCCCGACGCGGTCGCCGAGACTCTCGGCCCGCTCGAGCGTGTGGTCGGCCACCTCGACCGGGGACACCTCCCGCCGCCGGACGGCGTCCGCCAGCTGCAGCGCGGTCAGCTCATGGATTTCGGCCACCGGAACCCTCAGCCCTGCCAGGCGGCGACCACGCCCGCGGCGCGCCGCTCCAGCTCGGCCCAGTTGCCCGCGTCGACCGTCGCGGCGTCCACGAGGGCGCTTCCGATGCCCACGCCGGCCGCGCCGGCGGCCCGGAAGTCCGGGATGTTCGACGCCGTCACGCCGCCGGTCGGCACGACCCTCAGGTCCGGCAGCGGCGCCAGCACCTCGCGGAGGTAACGCGGCCCCACCGCCGAGGCCGGGAAGAGCTTCACGTAGTCGGCCCCCGACCGGTGGGCGACGTCCAGTTCCGTCGGCGTCAGCCCGGCGCAGATGACCGGGACACCGGCCTCGCGGGTGACGTCCACCACGTCCACCCGCGTCGTCGGCGTCACGAGGTACTCCGCCCCCGCGTCGAGCGCCCGCCGTGCCTCGGCCGGCGTCCGCACGGTCCCCACGCCGACCGCCAGGCCGTCCAGCCCGGCCTCCCGGATGGCGCCCACGGACGGCAAGGCGCCGTCCGTGGTGAGTGTCACCTCGATCAGCCGGATGCCGCCGGCGTGCACCGCGGACGCAACCGGCAGCGCCGCTTCGGCGGAGGGCAGCCGTACGACCGCGATCACGGGGACGGTCGCCATCGCCGCGCCGAAGGCTTCCTGGGTCTGTACGGTCTCCATCGGGGCCGAGGCTATCCCACCGCCGTGCGGCCGAGCGGCCGCGCGGAGGCTGCCTCCCGCAGCGGAGCGGCGTGCCGGTCCGGACCGCTCAGCCGTCCGGCTGCTCGTCGAACAACGCGAGCGACGCGGTGAAGGCGTGCACGAAGTTCCTCCCCCCGACCGGGCCGAGCTCCCCTGCGGCGAAGAAGCCCGCCAGGGGGACGTCTCCGAGCAGCTCCCCGGCCAGGGACGCGTCGTGGTCCGGCTCGCCGAACATGTTCCGGCCCCGACCGTTGCAGGTGAACAGCAGCGCGCAGGCCGGGCGGCCGTCCTCGAGCGCCGCGGTCAGCGACTCCCGCAGGTCCTCGTCGGCGGTTGCGGCGTCCCTGACATGGAACTGGACGGTGGTCCCGACCTCCACCGGCTCGCCGATCTGGATGGAGCCGGCCTCATCGTCAGCGGCGACGACCGAGCGGACCAGGAAGTCGCCCCGCCCGAGCTCCGTCTTGTACTCGTCGAGCGCGATACCGAGGTGCACACCCGTGCTGATCAACTGCTGCTCGTGCGGCGGGAGGCCAGAGACCAGCGACTCCAGCAGCCGCAGCGGCGGCCGGCCGGCAAGCTCGGTGATGACGCCGTCCTGCGCGCCGGTCACGGTGTACGGGTCGCCGACCGGACGGCAGCCCTGCGAGACGACCGGCCGTACCGCTACGCCCGGCAGCCGCACGCCGACCGCGCCCGACGTCAGCACCTTGGTGTCGCGGAACAGCGTCGTGCGAGCGCGTCCGCTGGCGAACCCGCCGAGCACGGGCGTGCCCGGAGCGTGCCGGTTGAGATGGGCGAGCAGCACGGACGCGGGGAACGAGTACGGATCCGGCACCAGGAGGTGGGTGTCGGTGCCGCGGGGGTCGAACTGGTAGCCGCCGAGGACGTCGCCGGCCGACGTGCGCACGTACTCCATGTGGTACGTCTCGGCCGGCTGCGGCAGCTCGGCGAGCCAGACCGCGACGGCCGGTCCCTCGTCGACCTCCCGGCGGCCCGCGACAACCGCCTCCGTGGCGCACCCGACGAGGGACTCCGGCGCCGCCGCCTGGTGAACCGCGTCGACCACCCGCTCGGCCCGGCGGGCGTGGTGGTGTGAGACCACCAGCACCGCCAGCGTCGCGGGTGCCTCCAGCCGTTCGGCGGCAGCCCGGGCGGCTTCGTCCGCCGCGGCCCGCGGATCCGGTGACGTGGACATGCCCACAGCGCATCGCATGGCACCATCCTGCGTCAGGGCCGCGCCCTCCGGCGAGCCAGGGCGGGCACCCGGCCGGCTGCCGCGGCGCCATGAGTCGACGGCCGCGGACATCCGTATGACCGCTAGGCTGTTGATCGCCGGTACGAGGAAAGGAAGCCGATGACCACGCCACCATCTGACCCGTACGGCACCCCGTCGTCCGGCGGCGACGACCGCCCACCGCCGCAGCCACCGCCGTACCCTGGCCCGGCCGCCGGCCAACCGCCCTCGTGGCGTGAGGATCAGCCGACTGCGCGGCCGGAGCCGCCGTCGTCCATCCTGGCCGCCGTCCGGCTGATGTACGTCGGCGCGGGCCTGCAGCTGCTCGGCGTGATCTTCGGTTTGCTGACGCGTGACGAGGTCCGGGAACAGCTCGCTGAGCAGCAGCCGAACCTGAGCGAGAGTGAGCTCGACACGGCGGCCACCATAAGCCTGGTCTTCGTCGTGCTCATCGGCCTGCTCGCCGTTGCCATGTGGCTCTGGATGGCTCAGGCCAACAAGCGCGGCTACGGCTGGGCCCGGATCGTCGCCACCGTGCTGGGTGGGCTCAACATTGCCTTCACCTTCNNGCGGCGGCGAGCCTGTTCCTGCTGTACCGCCCCGACTCCACCGAGTACTACAACGCGGTGTCGCGCCAGCCGCGGTAGCGACGTCGGCCCGATTGATCACGTGAAGGGGGTGCGCCGGCGCCGCGGCAGGCGCACGCGCCTGCCGCGGC
>JABAOG010023929.1_pt1 | contig 14708 bp, 13 predicted proteins | sample 7062131 | NCBI WGS metagenome assembly JABAOG01 (sample SAMN14538629, study PRJNA623070) | marine sediment metagenome | biome: marine biome [ENVO:00000428]; feature: marine pelagic biome [ENVO:01000023]; material: deep marine sediment [ENVO:00002113] | place: India: Arabian Sea | collected...
TGTTCGGCGATCGCCGTGAGCGGGAAGGTGAAGTTGCCCGATCCCGCGTAGAGCTCGACGATCGATGCATGCGGCACGGCCTCGAGCCATTCGACGATGACCTTCGTTACCTGTTCGTTTTGACCCGCGTTGACCTGCGAGAAGTGAGGGCCGGTGCCCAAGCGCAGGCCCACGCCGCGATCGCGTGCGCGGTACTCGTCGCGATGTTCATCGAGCATCGCATTGAGCCGTTCATCGGCGATATAGCACCGCTCGAACTCCACGACTTCCTTTGACTTGGGTCGGTAGAATCCCACAGCCCCCTTCGAATCCACGTGCAGCTGCATGCGATTGCGGTAGTTCCACTCATGGGGCGAGGGCAGCGTTTCGAGGACGTTTGGTTCGCTGATCTTGCCGATGCGCTTGAATGTTTCGGCAAGGATCAGCCGNNTCTCGACGAGGATGAGCCGTTTCCAGCGAAGCTGAGCTTCGTAGGAGAGGTGCTGCCATTGGCAGCCGCCGCAGATGCCGAAGACGGGGCAGACAGGCTGGACGCGGTCCGGGGAGGGCTCCCGGATCTGCAGGATCCGCGCTTCCGCGTAGGATCCGTGGTCCTTCGTGATCTCCACGTTGAGCACATCGCCGGGCGCGGCAAAGGGGACGAACAGTTTTTTGCCCTCCGCCTCGCCCAGACCCGCGCCGCCATGCGTGAGCTTGTCTATTACCGTGCGTGTCATCGGATCTTCTTGAGCAATTCGCGGTGAACGTGGATGAGGGGGACCCCCTTCTTCTTCGCCAGCTTCTTCATATCCTCGTATTCGGGTATGTGCTTCACGATGCCGAACTCCCGGTCGGTTGCCACCTTCACGCGAATGGAACCGTGCTTTGTCCGCACCGTCTTCATCTCGCGCGTCATCACGCGCCGATCGACGGGATAGTAGCGCACGCCGGTCGTCGTCGTCTCGCGCATGATGATCTCTACCGCTGCGTCCTTGTCGCGCCACGGCATCTGACAGGAGATGACGGTGCCGGGCCGGTTCTTCTTCATCTGCAGGGGCTGGAGCGAGACGTCCAGCGCGCCCGCCTCGAAGAGCCGCTCCATCACGTACTCGAAGACCTGCGGGTTCATGTCGTCGATGGTCGCCTCGATGACCACCATCGGGAATCCGACGCCGATCATGAGGCGCAGGGCGTTCGGTATGCCCGGAAAGACCTTGTCGCCATAGCCATACCCCACCGCCTCGATGCGCTGGAGGGGGCAGGCGCCGAAGTGCGTCGTGACCGACGCGAGGATGGCGGCTCCCGTCGGCGTGACGATCTCGTCGTTCACCGGCGAGGGTTCGAGCGGGATCCCCTTGATGATCTCGAGCGTCGCCGGCGCGGGCACGGGCAGGATGCCGTGCGCACAGGCGATCGTGCCGCGCGTGATGGGCAGCGGCGAGGCGGCGATCGCATCGAAGCCGAAATAGTCGATACCGATGGCGGCTCCCACGCAGTCCACGATGGAGTCGACGGCTCCCACCTCGTGGAAGTGGACGTCGGCGATCGGCACGCCGTGGACGCGCGCTTCGGCGGCGGCGAGTTTTTCCATGATTGCCAGGCTCAAGGCCTTGACCGCGGATTTCAGTTTGGAGCGCTCGATGAGCCGCTTGATCCTCGCGTAGCGTGCATCGGGGAGCTCCTTGGCGACGCGGACGTGGAGGTTGGTTCCCATGATGCGTCGGGGTCCGCGCTGCCGCGCGCGCTGAATCGTGTAGCCGGCGAGCGTAAGCTTCCCGAGTTCGCGTTTGAGGACGGCGAGCGGCAGGCCGGCATCCACCAAGGCCCCCAAGACCATGTCGCCGGCCACGCCGGAGAAGCAATCGAAGTAGGCAATGCGTCCCATGTCACTCCTTGGCAAGGATTTCGATCTCCTGGACGACGCGATCGCTCGCGCGGCGAACCGTATAGATGAATTTGCCGATCGTGATGCGCTCGCCGCGCTTGGGTATATGCTCTAAGCGATGGATCATCAAGCCCGCAATGGTCTCGTATTCGCCGTCGGGGATTTCGAGCTTGAGTCTATCGTTAGCCTGTTCGATCTCCATGCGCCCGTCGACGAGGTAGCGCCGGTGTCCGACGCGCTTGTACAGCGGCCTGATCTCATCGTGTTCGTCCTCGATTTCGCCCACGATTTCCTCGAGGAGGTCCTCGGTCGTGACGATTCCCGTGGAGGCGCCGTATTCGTCGACCACGATCGCCATGGGTTCGCTCCTGCGCTTCATCGCCACCAGCAGATTGTCCAGGGGCATCTCCTCGGGCACGAAGTAGGCGGGCTTCACCAGGTTGCGCACGGCGCTGTCCTCGCCGCCGAAGAGGAGGGCGTCGTTGGAGAGTACGCCCAGGATGTTGTGAATCTGCTCTTCGTAGACGGGCACGCGCGAAAACTCGTATTCCTCCATGATGCGCGCGGCGTTTTCACGGGTCGAGTCAAGCGGTATGGCCACGACGTCGACCAGCGGCGTCATGATGTTCTCCACCTTCTTTTCCGCCAGGTCGAAGATGCGCGAGATCATCGTGCGCTCCTGGGGCTTCACGTCGCTGGCGTCGCCGGCCGCGATGTCCATCATCGTCTCCAGGTCCTCGCGGCTGATGGGCGCTTCGTCGCCGGAACGCTTCTTGATCCCTCCCAGGAGGATTTCGGTGAGCTTCGAGAGGAGCCACACGAGCGGATGGAGTGCGTAGGACACGACGAGCAGCACGGGCGATATCTTGAGGACGACGCGGTCGGCGTGGTGCTGATAGAGGCTCTTGGGCACGATTTCGCCGAAGATCAGCGTCAGCGGCCAGTAGAGGATGGCGAACGGCGCGTATCCCTCGNNTAGGGCCGAGCGCGCGCGGCGGGAGCCCTTGTCGGTCTTGATCGCGAGCTTGTACCGATCCGCGTTCACCAGCGCGATCTCGGAGCCCGAGAAAAAGCCCTCCGCGAGCAGGCAGCACAACAGCGTTATGACGAGCACGGCTACGTCCATGCTTATTCGAGCTCCCCGAACAGATCTTCGAGCACATCGTCCATGGTCACGACCCCGGCAACAAAACCATCGGGGTTCTTGACGATCGCCATGTGGACGCGTCTCTTTTGAAAATTGTAGAGCAACTCCTCAAGCCGGTCGGTCGGCTTGACGAAGATGGGTTCGATCAGAATCGATCGGAAGTCCTGCTCGCCGCCGGCCTGTCGTTTATGGTCGAAGGCGAAGATATCGCGGAGGTGCAGGATGCCGACGACGTTGTTCGGGCTCCCCTCGTAGAAGGGCACGCGGCTGTAGCGGTTTTCCTTCAGCCGATCGAGCATTTCCTCGTAGGGGATGTCGACGGGCAGCGAAAACGTCCGTTCGACGGGGGTCATTATGCTCGCGACCACCTTGTCGGAAAACTCAAAGATGTTGTGGATGAGCTCGCGCTCTTCCTCGATGATCGCTCCCTCGCGCTGTCCCATGTCGACCAGATGGCGGTACTCCTGCTCCATGATCATGGGGCGGTCCGTTATTTCGCCGCCGAGCAGCCGGATGAACACGTCGGCGATGGCCGTGAGTGCCGCGCGAACCGGGCGAGCCACGGTCGAAAAGATCTTCAAGGGGATGATGGCAAACAATGAGTAGCGGGACGCATACCTCAGGGCCAAGTTCTTCGGTACGATTTCTCCCAGGAGCAGCACCAGCGGGGTCACGATGGCAACCGCGAGCAGCGTTTCTACGATCGGCCCCCGCGTAAATGTTCGCGCGATCAGCGTAGCGCTGAAGACGGATATCGAGACGTTGATGAGTTCATTGCCCAGGAGGATCGTGATGAGGATCTTGCGCGGCTCCCTGAGCGCTTCGACGAGCATGTGCGCGGCGCGCCGCTTGGTCTCGCTCAAGTTGTGCAGTTGCACGCGCGAGAGGGAAAATAATGCCGTCTCGGAGGCCGAGAAGAAAGCCGAGAAGCAGACCAGAATGCCTATGGCCAACAGCGATGTCGTCATGGAGCCGTAGAGCCTCCCCCAAAGTGATCGTAGCCGCGCGCCTTGATCTCGACGAGCGATCCATCCGCGGCGATGACCGCCTGCCGTGCCGCGTCGCCCACCACCGTGCCGACCCGCGTGATGGCGTGCTCGAAGGGCAGCGATCCTCCATTCAGCAGCGCTGCGAATTCGTTCGTGCGCGATCCATCGACGGTGAAGGCAAGCTCATAATCGTCCCCCCCGCCAAGAAGGATATCCATCGGATCGACCCCGGCGATCTTCGCGACTTCCCCCAGATCGGGATGGTGCGGCACATCGTCCACCATAATCTCATAGCCCGTTTCGCTCGCCGACGCAAGGTGCCCCGCATCGGCCAGCAGGCCGTCACTGATGTCTATCATGGAGGTCACCATGCCCGTGTCGGCGAGCCATCGTCCTGCGGCGACGCGCGGTTCCGGATGGTGNNGCGGCGACGCGCGGTTCCGGATGGCGGTAGCGCCTGATGAACGGAGCTGCGGCTGCTGCATCGCAGCCGGCCTTGAGGCATGCCAGGCCCAGGGCGCCGCCGCCCAGCTGACCCGTGACGTAGATGGCGTCGCCGGATCGAGCTCCTGCACGACGGATCGCCGTTCCGTGACGGGTCTCGCCGATGAGCGTTATCGCCACGGCGAGCTGGGCGCCCGCGGTGGTATCGCCTCCGATGAGCGCGACGTCGTGAGCGCCGGCGTGTTCATACATTCCTTCATAGAGCAGCGCGCACTGCTCGTGGTCAACGTGAGGTGGCATGACGAGCGCGACAAGGAAAAAACGCGGCGTGCCGCCCATGGCCGCGATATCGCTTATGTTGACGTCGACCATCCGGCCGCCGAGCGACTGCGCATCCGTATAGCGAAGATCGAAATGCACGTTCTCCACGAGGGCGTCGGTCGTGATCAGGAGATCTCGCGCGCCATCTTCGATGATGGCGCAATCGTCGCCGACGCCGCATGCGAGATCGCGCGTTGATCGAGGAGCGCGATTCGTGATTCGTCCTATGAGTTCGAACTCGTTCATGTCGCGTCATGATACATCATTCATTTGTGAAGGCAACTTCGGTTATTCCTTGAGATCACATTATTTTTTTGCTATATTCCTCACACATTTCGAAAAACCACCAACGAGGAGGGTATCATGAAAGGATGTTGCGGACCGATGAAGAGGAAGAAGAAGAAAGTAGCCAAGAAGAAAGTCGTGAAGAAAAAGAAGGTCGTGAAGAAAAAGAAGGTCGCGAAGAAGAAGCCGGTGAAGAGGAAAAAGGTTGCTAAGAAGAAGGTCGTGAAGAAAAAGAAAGTAGCCAAGAAGAAGCCAGCGAAGAAGAAAAAAGTAGCGAAGAAGAAACCCGCCAAGAAGGCCAAGAAGAAGAAGGGCACCACGACGCGTAAGCGCCGCACGACCAGAAGAAAACAGCCCGCCATCACGAGCCTTTGGTAGGCGAGCAAAGCGATGAACGCACGAACGCCCGTCGGTTATCCGACGGGCGTTTTGTTATGACGGCGTGTCTCCGTCGCTCAGTCCACTTCGCGCGCGGAGCCTCCCTTGATCCGCATCACCTTGAGGGTTCGCTCGATATCACCCCGCTCGTCGACCGACATGCGGCCGGTGACACCGGGGTAATCCTTTGTGCCCGCNNACCGGGGTAATCCTTTGTGCCAGCGAGCGCATCCCTGATCGTCGAACGCCCGTGTGCTCCCTGTGATGAGGCCTTGAGGATCATCTTCATGGAGTCATAGCCCAACCCCTCCAGCAGGGTGGGCTCTTTCCCGTAGGCCCTCGTATAGCGATCCACGAAATCGTGGACGTTGCTATCCTTGCTGTCCTTGTCGAATGCCTCGACGAACACCGCTCCATCGAGGTACTTGCCGCCCCGCTTGATCAGGCCCGGGTCGTTCCAGCGCATCGTCCCGAGGAGCTGGACGTTGTCCATGCCCATCATGGCAAGCGTCGGTGCTATGAAGGCGGCCGTCCACGAGGAACCCGGAAGGAAGAGGGCGTCGAAGTTTCTCTTGCCTCCCTCCTGCGTGAGGTCGATCTGGCCCGACTGCATGTGTATGCCGCGCACCTGCATCGCCAGGTCCTGGCTGCGCGGGTTGTAGCTCTTCGCCGATACTACGCGCCCTCCGGCGGCGCGGACGCTTTCGGAGAAGAGATCTTTGAACTCAATGCCCTTGCGGTTGTCGGGATAGAAGATCGAGTATCGCTTCAGCTTGCGCTTGCGAGCCGCGTAGTCGACGAGGCTGTCGACCTGAGAGCGCGAGGTCACTGAATTGCGGAAGATGAAGTTGCCGATGCCTGCGATGCCTTCGCGCTGCGAGAGCGTGATCATGGGTATGCCCGACGATTGCGCCTTGGCCGCGGCGCTTGCGACGGTCGCGGACAGCAGCGGCCCGATGATGATCTGTGCGTCTTCGTTTGCCAGTTGCGTTACCGCCTCGCTGGCGACTCCCGGGTTGCCGCGCGAATCCTTCACCACCATCTGGATATCCTTGGGCCCCTGGCACGGCGCATAGATTCCCAGCGCGCATTCGAGGCCGTGGAGCACGGACTCCCCGTAGATGCGGTAACGGCCGCTTAAGGGAAGGATGACGCCCACCTTGAAGCGCGCCGACCCCGACCTGACGGTTGCTTCCGCGAGCATGGCCTGCGCCTGCTCATAATATTCGTTCTTCGGGTAGCCGCGCGTGAATTTCTTGAGCAGCGCAGTGGCGCCCTTGAAGTCTCCATAGCGCTGTTTCACCAGCGCCTGTTTGTACAGGTAGTATCCGCCCGACGGCTTCTTGGCGTACGCCGTGGCGGGCAGCGCGCTCAGGTCGCCTTCGGTCACGGCTTCGTCCTTGACCCAATAGCGCACGAAGTTGAGCGCGACGTCGCGGGCGATGATATCGGGTTTGCCCGCGAGTTCGTTCGTCGCACCTCCGAGGTCGATATAGTCGTCCACGAGGAAGAGGGCGAAGCGCGCGATCTGTTTGCCCGACCACCCCGCCTTGCGCGCCGCGAGCATGCCCAGCGAGTCCGCCTGGACCAGCACGGCGGGTGCGGTGCTCGCGCGGCTGATCTTTGAGATTGCGTCGATGGCCTCGCCGTAGCGCTTGAGCTTGTAGAGGCAGAGGGCCGTTTGCAGATAGGCGCGCGGGGAGATGGCGGGGTTGTATACGCCGCGCGTCGCCGACTGGTAGAACGAGAGCGCGTCAGCGTACCTTCCCTTCGTATAGCGGATCTCGCCCCGCTTGAAGCGTGCCTCGTCGGTGAGTTCATTGTATTCGAATGCGCCGATGAAGTCGGCAAACGCCTTGTCAGCCGCATCCATCTGTCCCGCGCGGTACAGGTTGTCCGCGGCATTGTAGCGCTGCTGGACTTCCGGCGACATCCGCATGGGATATTTCGGGCGCGCCGCGCCGCCGGTGGCCTTGCATGACGTTATGACGGCTGCCGCCATGATGACGACGATTACGAACGCGTAGAGTCTTGCTTTCACGTATCCCCCTATCATGTTGCTACGGNNGCGCGGAGCAGCCGATCGTTGAGCACGTATCCCTTGCGGTGAAGCGCGGTGATCGTATTGGGAGCGGCATCGGCTTCGGCATCCGTCGCGATCGCTTCGTGCACGTTGGGATCGAACGGATCGCCGGGCGCGCCCACCTCCTTGAGTCCGAATTTGCCGAGCGCGCTCACCATGTTCTTGTGCACCAGCTTTACGCCGTCGGCGATGGCCTTGACTTCGGGATCGGCGTCCTCGGGGAGGTGGTCCAATACGCGATCGAAGTCGTCGAGCACGGGCAGCAGGTCGCTGAGGATCTTCTCGTTGCTGTACTGGAGGTGCTCGGTCTTTTCCTTCTCGATGCGCTTCTTGAAGTTCTCGAATTCCGCCATGACCCGGAGGAGCTTGTCGTAATGGTTCTTGGCCTCCTCCTCGGCCGCCCGGATCTGCTCCTCGAGCTCTTCGGTCGTTCCCTCCGCATTGTCCGGCGATTCCTTTTTCTTGGCCGCGCGCGCTTCATAGGCCTTGCGCAGCTCATCGACCTTGGTTTTTTGTTTGCGTGGATTCATGCTCCGTCACCTTTTATGCATCGATTAAGTCGCTCACCAGCTTCGCCGTAAAATCGACGACGGGAATAACCTGCGAGTAGTCCATCCTCGTCGGGCCGATGACGCCCAGCGTGCCGATGATCCGGCCGCCCTCGCGATAGGGGGCGGTCACCAGGCTCACCCCTTCGACCGGCATGCCCGATTTCGAACCGATGAATATCTTTACCCCCTCGCTGTCGAGACAGCTGTTCAGGAGTTTGACTATTTGGCGCTTTTCGTCAAGGGCGCTGAGGATGCCCTTGAGATCGTCTATCTTCGAGAACTCCGGGGTATCCATGAGCTGTTGTTCGCCGTCGACCATCAGATCGCCATCGGGTATGTCCCCCAGCAGCGCCCGGGACATCGTCATCGCCTGCTTGAGCAGGCGGTCGTACTGCGCCTCTTCGTCGAGGAGCTGGCGTTCCACCTTGTCGCGCGCATCGGAGATGGTCAGGCCCACGAAGGCGCTGGCGCAGAAGTTGTTGATGTGTTCGAGTTCGGGATAGGTGAATTCGCGTTCGCACTCGATGATGCGGTTCTGCACGAACCCGTTCTGCGCCACGAAGATGCCGAGCAGGCGCTTGCGCGACAGGGAGATGAATTCGATGTGCTTGAAGACGTTCTGTTCGGCACGCGGGCACGTAACCAACCCCGCATAGCGCGATATAGTTGAGAGCGTGGTGGACGTACGCCGCAGCATCCTCTCGACGTTGGGATCGACGCCCTCGTAGCGTTCCTTGATGCGTTCCCGCTCGTCCTCATCGAGCTCTCGCACCTTGAGGATGCTGTCCACGTAGTAGCGCATCGCGTGCTCGGTGGGGACCCGTCCCGCGGACGTGTGCGGTTGCCACAGGAAGCCCTTTTCCTCGAGATCGGCCATGACGTTGCGAATGGTCGCCGGGGAAAGGTGGGCCGAGTAGCGCTTGGCTATCGTGCGCGAACCGACCGGCTGCGCAGACGCGATGTAGTCGGCTATGAGTATCTCCAGGATGTCGCGATCCCGTGCGGACAGTGTCATAAAAGTACCTTAAAACAGACAATTAGCACTCAGCTGCACCAAGTGCTGGCCACCCCTATCAATCCGATCCGCGGGTTGTCAATGTTTCAGCCTCGCCGGAGGTGTCAAAAATATGAACAGTCGCATTTCGAGAGAGACGGGAATGTTATAACTATTTGTATTTATTGTATATATACGGCTCCATGGGTGGCATGTTGTATGCAAGGTTAAGTCCATGGTTTCTACCTACCGGAGGGAGGGTATGAATATGAAGCGTGCATACATCATTGCAGGGGTGGTGATCTGTATCCTCGTCGGAGTGCAGGTGGCGTCCGCGGAGGAGATAGCGGTCGGTCCGACGCTCGAGAAATCGTCCTTCAAGCCCGCGCTGCCCGCGCCGTTTCCTGCCAAGGATTTCCTGACGTCGCTTGTGGGATTGGTTCCCGACAACCTGGGCATCGTTGAGACCAAATTCTGGGAATCGCCGGAGTTGCACAAGCTCTGCAGCAAGCCGCGCGTCATCGGTTTTCCCGAGAAGGATCTGCGCGGCGCGCGCTTGAGCGAATTCAACTGCTTCGTTTTCTTCGACGGCGATGTACAGCGACTCAAATCGCGGCGTTCCGACATGGAGCGCCTGAAACACCGGGACATGGAGTTCGACGTGCCGCGCGATGCGACGCTGATTTTGCTCGGCGGCTCGTTTGTCGACAACATACCGCGCGCCATCGCAAACGCCGGCGGCGCGCAGTCCTGCGACCGTTGTGTTACCCGGGAGGGCAGCAAGGATACCACGTGCACACTTACGGATCTGCCGATCAATCCCGTCTGCAGCGTCACGCAGTATATGGATATCAAGGCGATGGTCATATCGGGCATGACCTACCAGCGTTCGCTCACGGGCTGTAGCTGGTACGTCGAGGGGCCGTGGTCCGGGACCGCCGACGTGTGCTTCGTCAAGGCGAGCGGCGGCGGCAGGATCAACGCCGACTGTTCGCGGCGCTTCGGCGTCGACGCCACGGACGGCGATTTCACGATCTTCCTCGGGAGCGGCGACGGCTTCGTCGAGGCGGACACCGGCGATACGATTTATGTCGGCGATGGCGTCGACCTCTTGTTCATCCACGACAAAGGCGGCACGGCGAAGGTGGTCAAACCGCGCGATGCGATGCCGTGCCTACGAATCATCTCGGCCGAGGACTGATTTGATGCGCCGCTTGCGGTGGGCGGCGATACCGAAGCGATGCGCTTCATCGCGAATGCGCATGAGGAGCAACAATTCCCTGGATCCCTTGCGGAATGCCAGGGGATTTTTTCTGCCGGGAAGATAGATGTCGTCGGTCTCGCGCCCCTTCGATTCCCCCTTGGCGATCGCAGCTATCCCTAAGCTGCCCATGCCCAGATCGTCCAGCGCCTTTTTCGCGATGCCCAGCTGTCCCTTGCCGCCGTCGATGAGCAGCAGGTCCGGCGGCGCGCGGCGCGTTTCTTCGCGCCCCAGTTCGTCGATTTTTGGTGGGCGAAAGCGTCGTTCCAACACCTCACGCATCATCGCGTAGTCGTCGGGACCTTCGACCGTGCGAATGCGGTAGAGTCGATAGCGCGATTTTTCCGGCTCGCCCGATACGAACGTGACGAGCGATCCGTACGCGTCGCGGCCGTGCAGGTTCGTGATGTCGAGGCACTCGATCACCTCGGGTGGATGGGGCAGCATGAGCTTGGTGCGCAGGCGCTCGAGGGTTTCTGCGATCGCCTCGCTCGTCTCGACGTGATGCTTCAGGGCCTCGGCCGCGTTGTCGACGGCGAGATCGGCCAGTTCCTTGAGCTCCCCCTTTTTCGGCACCTTGATGCGCACGCGGACACCGCGCCGCTCCGTCAAGATATCCTGGAGCGCCGTGCGCCCCTCGATCGGATGCGACAGCACGACCTCGGCGGGTATCTGTCGGTGTTCGCCGTACCACTGCAGCAGGAACGACTCGAAAGCGGCCCCCTCGTCGCCGGATACGCGCCCCAGCTGCTGTACGCGTTTTCCCACGAGTGCCCCGCGGCGTACGAACAGCACGCATGCCGTTGCGCCGCGCCCGTTGACGGCCAGTCCGATCGCGTCGCGATCGCCCGCGCCGTGCCGCACGACCTTCTGCTTTTCGACCATGCCCTCGATCCCGCATATGAGATCGCGATAGTGAGCCGCTTCCTCGTAGCGCTGTGCTGTCGAGGCGGCCTTCATGCGTTCGCGAAACAGGCGCGTGAGCGCGCGGTGTTTGCCCTCGAGGAAGAGGACCGCCTCCTCGACCTGTTCGCGGTACTTCTCGGATGCCACCTTGTCCACGCACGGCGCCGTGCAGCGCTTGATGTCGTACAGCAGGCACGGCCGCACGCGGTTGGCGAACTCGCGGTCGTTGCAGCTGCGGATCTGAAAGTGGCCGATCAGCTCGTCGACCACCTCCCGGCATGCGAGCCCCGAGGCGTACGGGCCGAAGTAGCGGGCGCCGTCCTTTCGGGGATGGCGCGTGACGGTGATGCCCGGCGATCGGTGCTCCACGCCGATGCGTATCGACAGGAACGTCTTGTCGTCCTTGAGGGTGACGTTGTAGCGGGGCTGGTGCTTCTTGATCAGCGTGTTCTCGAGGAGGAGGGCCTCCTTCTCGGTGTCGGTCACGATGAAGTCGATCGCGCGCACGCGCTTCATGAGAAACTGAACCTGCGGGCGCTCATCGCGCGACGGGCCGAAGTACTGCTTCACGCGCGCGCGGAGCCTTTTCGCCTTGCCCACGTAGATGACCTTGCCGTCGGCGTCCTTGAACAGGTAGACGCCGGGGCGCGACGGGAACGATGTGATCTTCTGCTCGAGGTCCATGGAGATGAGAACCTATCACAGTGGAAGAAGATGGCAAAAAAAACCGCCCATCATGAGATGGGCGGTTGTGACCTGCGGTGTGGTCGGCGCCTAGAAGAATGCCGAGAGCATGAGGCCGGTCGCGTAGATGTTGTTGTTCTTGCGGCCGGCGATGTCGTCGTAGTCCTCGATCCAGTTGAAGGCCGCCTGCAGCTTCATGTTGTTGCCGATGATGTACCAGTTGATGCCGCCGCCGAACTGGTTCGAGTTGTTGTCGGGGCCCTCGCGGAATATCTGGCCTGCCTGGAGCGCGATCTCGAGCTTCTGCGGGATGACGTAGTAGCCGGCGTTGGCGTAGTAGCCGAGGTCGTCCATCTNNGGTGCCGGGGTTGTTGACCTTGGTGCGGCGCCAGTAACCTTCCGTCGTGAACGAGAAGCCGCCCCAGCGCAGCGCGATGCCCGAGCTCGCCGTGATCTTGTAGGCGATTTGCGCGTTCGTGCTGGGATCGGTGATCTTCGGGCTGTAGTTGAAGCCGCCCGACCAGGTGAGCTTCGGCTTGGCCGAGCACTCGAAGTCGGTCTGCGAACCCGGGACCGGGTCGAGGATGTTCACGCCCACGCGCGTGCCGAAGGCTACGCGCATGTCGTCATTGAAGGCGTAGTTGCTCTCGTTGCCGTTCACGAGGCTGAAGGAGTAGAAGAACCTGCTGATCTCGCCCGAGAAGTTGAGACCCAGGCCGTCCGGCGCGCCGAAGCTCGAACGCAGCGGCGTGATGCCCTGGATGCCGTCGTCCTGCGTGCTCGTGATCGGTGCCTCGATTAGGAGGAACCAGGCTGAGCTGGTGTCGGTGATGAGGTCGAGCGGAAGGCCGACCATGCCGGCCGTAACCGTGAATGCCGGGATGACCGTATAGCTCACCGTGGCGCCCGTGACGTTCACCGTCGCGAAGTTTGCGCTGTTGGTCGCGTGTTTGAACCCGACGCGGAAGGTGAGGTTGTCGTGCAGCGTGGCCGCGAATTTGAGCTCTGCGCGGCGCATGCTGAACGACGATATCTTCGAATTCAGGAATGTTGCGCCGGTCGGGTCCCGGGGGTCGCGCACGGTGCTGCCCTGTTTGATGAAATTGTACTTGGGCTGGGCGCGGGCGTTCATCTTGAGCCTGAACGTCCCCTCCTCGTTCTTGAGATAGAATCCGCCGTCATAACCGGCATTTTCTGCCCATAGCGTACTGGGGATTGCCAGCGCCACGACGACCAGGATAGCCCAGAGAGCTCTTTTCATATCTGACTCCTTTGTTGAAAACCCCCGTAGAGACACTAATAACGCGATTGTAGCGAAAAAAATAAAAAATTCAACAAAATCAATGTGTCGGAGTTAAAAGTTTATCCGTTGGATATAAGGGTCCGCTCAACCCTCGGAATTGTAACTCCACGTGGCGCTGCCACCCTCAGAGAAACTCGCCGTTCCGGCCTTGAGTTCGAGCGGTTCGAGGTCCGCCGCCGATCCAAGGGTCGTATAATTTCCCTCGACCGGGGCGGGGCAGGACTTGCCGTCGGATCGGCCGAGCACGACCAGATCGAGGTCATCCCACCCGAAGAGTTCGCGCTGGCCGTCGATCGGGACGAACCGTGCGGCGAGGACGGAATAGACGACGTTCGGATCGGCTGTGCCCGTGAGCCCCTGATCGGGACCGGTGCAGACGACCGAGTAGCCCTTGGGGCTCCTCAGGTGAACTTCCACCTGTTCGGTTGCGTCGGCTGCCGTCGCGTATTCCAGCGCGTTGAGCGTGAGCCGGCCCAGTTCCTCCAGGCGCGCGTCGCGCGAGGAGAACGCTTCGGAGATCACGTTGCGCAGGCGCACATAGCCCATGCCGTTGGTGAACTCCACGCGCTCGCCGATCAGGCTGCTGATCTTCATGATCTCGGTCTCGCCGATGATCTGCGGGCCGTCGTCCTTCTGGATGTACAGCGAGATGCGAAAGAGCTGCGAGCCGAAATCGGGCGAAGCCGGATCGATGCAGGGAAACGACAGGTTCAGCGCGGCATACGTCATGTTGCCGTAGCGCACGTTCGCGAGATCCTCATCGGCCACCTGGCAGACTTCGACCTTCGTGCCGCTTATGTAGCGCTCGGCGAAGAGGTAGTAGCTGTGCTCCACGTTGCCGTCGCCGTCATTCGTGAAGCCGATCTGGTCGACGATGAGTTCGTCGGCCATCGCCGGCGCCATGGGGGAGGGATCCTCCGAGGCCGTCCCCTCCGCGCGGAACACCGCGGCGGCCAGCCCGTTGCTCGTCCAGATGCGTCCGCCCAAGAGATCCTCGGCGGAGAACGGCGGCGTGATGCCGACGATGTCGTCGCCGCTGGTGATGGGATTCGGACAATCAGCGCCGTCCTTCTCGACGAAGACCAGCTGAAAGCGCGCCGACGACGCCGGGTGCTCAGCCTGAACTTCGCGCAGGTGGATGCTCAAATCGCCGTACCACGTCTCGGTGCTGCCGAGCTCGTCCATGCCCTCGTCCTGGCCGGCGCACGCCAGGTCCTGGCCGGTCACCGCGTCGCGCAGGTATACGGCGAACTCGCCGGTGTTGGCGTACTCGTCCTCGAGCCCCTTGGCCATGTAGAACTGGTCGACGACGAGGCTCATCATCTCGCTGACGTCGAGCACGGGCCCCACGATCGAGGTGCCGGCGTTGCCGCAGCCGGCGACGATCATAGAAAATAAAGAAATCAACGCGATAGCAATGGTACGTACCTTCATTGGAATACCCCCGAGAGAATATAATGGCCGATAAAATTAGACGCATAATATCATAAGAGCGGGG
>JABAOG010004738.1_pt1 | contig 14706 bp, 11 predicted proteins | sample 7062131 | NCBI WGS metagenome assembly JABAOG01 (sample SAMN14538629, study PRJNA623070) | marine sediment metagenome | biome: marine biome [ENVO:00000428]; feature: marine pelagic biome [ENVO:01000023]; material: deep marine sediment [ENVO:00002113] | place: India: Arabian Sea | collected...
CTGTCCCATTACTAGGTAATTTATTATTCATAACAAAGGGTTGCTCCATATACTGAGTAAAAGTGCCCGCACAAGGGCCATGAGCGGAAATAGGCATTTCTGCCCTATACTTCCGCTGCGGTCGCACAGCAGACTATTGGCTATTTACCCCGGTTGGGTAAGTCTGAAACCCTGTCGATTACCCCTTATTTTTATCATCCTATTTAGAATGTTATAAATGCCATAAATACAATGACATACGAGTCAATGTACTTGGATTGTGATTCCTTTTGTCGTGGGTTAGAATCCCATCAGCCACCCCATCCACCTAAACCGGATTTCAAGCCGGTTTTTTTCGGCACCCTTTAACTAACCGCTGTCGGTGCGCAATTCGACGTAATCAAGGCACCTGGACAGTTCCATCACCTACCAGTGCATTTCAACAAATTTGCTCGTTAATATACTGAATTGTCACTATGCCGTGACTGTGGGGCTGGCGAGGATGAGTCTGGGCGTATCAGGAATCTGTTTGCGTGAAGCAATAAGCGTGGATTGAAGGTTATGGTTGAGTTTCTTAGCAGTGAAATGGGGCGGCTGCGTGCTGAATATATCGCCCAGCTGCCGGCGAGACTGGATGAGATCAGGAGGCTGTTAGGTACTCCTGCCCAGAAAAACCGGCAGGTAGGGGAGGCTACCCTGCATCGCATGCTGCATGGCATGGTTGGTTCCGCTGCGACTTTTGGTCTGTTGCAGGTGGCTGAGGCGGCACGCGCGTTGGAGTTGGCCCTGGTCGCTGTCGATCAAGAGAAGCTACAGGCCGGGGAGTTGGATGACGGTCCACTCGCGACAGCACTTGCACGCCTTGATGAGGCTGTTCAAACCGCATTAACAACCACCGCACCGACGCTCATGCCACCGGCAGAGCCGGCATTGCAGAGGGACACTTCGCTTGTTTATCTGGTCGAGGTTGATCCTGAACAGGCGCACCAACTCACTGAGGTGTTGCTGGATGCCGGCTATCTGGTTCGACACTTCCCGGATATTGAAACCGTCGTAAACGCCATGGAAGAGCAATCGGCGACGCCTGCTGTACTGATCCTGGACGTTCTGTTCGCGGAAGGTGATATGGCAGGGATCGGGGCAATCGAGACCCTGAGAAAGGAGTGTCCCCGCTGCCCGCCAGTGGTGCTGCTAACGATAAATGACGATATCCGTTCGCGGCTTTCGGCTTACCGCGCGGGAGCCAGCCGCTGTCTCGTCAAACCCGTCAGCCCTGACAGGTTGCTGAAGGTTATCGAGCAGGTCACGGTTAGCGACCAGCAGGCACCGTACCGGGTTCTGCTGGTCGATGATGAGCCGCACAGGCTCTCAACCCGAGCAGGGGTGTTGCGGGCAGCCGGTATGGAGGTATATGCCGAGGCTAACCCGCTTGAGGTGCTTGACGCGTTCACGCGATTCCAGCCAGAAATTGTGGTTTTGGAAGTGGCGATGCGGGAGGCCGGCGCGGTAGAGCTGGCAGCGTTACTGCGCGAAGGCGATGAGTATGCCTCGATACCTATACTTTTCCTATCGGCCAGGAGTGTCGGGCTGGAAGCGCCAGGGGCGTTGAACCCGATGGTGGATGATTTGTTGGTGCAGCCGGATGAACCGTTGCACTTTTGTAGCGCCGTGCTGTCTCGCGCCAGGCGCTCGCGTGAGGTGAGCCAAACCCAACTGTCGCTCAAGCGCGCTTTGTATGAGAAGGAGCGCGAGCACCTGGCGCTTAACCATCATGCCATTGTCAGTATTGCCGATGTCTCAGGGAACATCATTTATGTGAATGACCTTTTCTGTGCAATTAGCGGTTATTCGCGGGAAGAGTTGTTGGGACAGAACCATCGTGTCGTTAAGTCGGGTTTTCATTCCCCTGATTTTTATCAGGAAATGTGGCGTACCATCAGCAGTGGAAACATCTGGCAGGGGGATGTCTGCAACCGTAATAAAGATGGCGAAAATTATTGGGTGGAGTCGACCATTGTGCCGTTTAAGGACGCTGGTGGTAAGCCTTATCAGTATGTCTCTATTCGTACGGATATAACCCATGTGGTACGACTGGAACAGGATGCAAAGCTAGCCGCTGAGCGTCTTCGTCGCAGTCAGATTTTTGCCAATATCGGTACCTGGGACTGGGACATCAGTAGCGGTGAGCTATATTGGTCCGAGCGCATTGCCCCACTGTTTGGTTATCCGGCGGGTGACCTGGAGACGACTTACGAGAATTTCCTCAATGCGGTCCATCCTGATGATCGCGACAGTGTGGCAAATGCGGTTAATGCCTGTGTCGAAAAGGGAGAGGAGTACAACATCGAACACCGTGTGGTTTGGCCAGACGGCCAGATCCGCTGGGTACAGGAGAAGGGGGATGTTGTACGCGATGATGCGGGTAAGGCAATACATATGCTGGGCGTTATCATGGATGTCCATGATCGCAAAAAGGCCGAAGATTCCCGGCGCGAGAGTGAACAGAAATTCCGCAATCTGTTTGAGTTATCCCCAGTGGGAATTGCTCTTAATGATCTTGAGGGCAATTTCCTCGAGGCGAACCAGGCGCTCTTGGATGCAATCGGTTACAGCGAGGATGAATACCGCAATCTCTCCTACTGGCAACTGACGCCGGAAAAATATACTCCTCAGGAACAGGAGCTGTTGGAAAAATTGATGAGTAGTGGTCGCTACGGTCCCTACGAAAAGCAGTACATTCACAAGGACGGTCACCTGGTGCCGGTGCTGTTAAACGGGGCGTTAGTGGAGGATCAGTTTGGTAACAAGCGGATATGGTCCATCGTGCAGGACATTAGTGAACGGAAGCAGGCGGAGAATGCCCTCAAGGAGAGCCGTCAACGACTACTGGAAGCTCAGCAGCTGGCACATATCGGCAATTGGGAGGCCGATCTGCTTAGTGGAAAACTGGTGTGGTCTGATGTCATTTACGATATTTTCGGTCTGGATAAGTCGAGCGTAGAGCCCTCTATTGAGTTGTTCCAGCAAGCAGTGCACCCGGCGGATCAATCGCTTGTACTGGAGAGTCAGAAGCAGGCGGCGGAAACCGGAAAACAGGATGTCGTGCACCGTATCGTGCGACCGGATGGAACAGTGCGCTACGTGCATGAGATAGCTACAAGCAAGTACGACGAAAATGGAGAAATGGTCGGTCTTGCAGGTACGGTGCAGGATATTACCGAACTGAAGCGGACGGAGCAGGATTTGACCTTGTTCCGGCGGATCTTTGAGAGTGCCGAGCAGGGCATTGGTGTTACCGATGCGACGGGGCACCTGCTCTATTCAAATCAGGCTCATGACCGGATGCACGGTTACAGCCATGAGGAGATTGCCGGGAAGCACTTCTCCATGTTCTTTTCCGAGGAAACGCTGTCATGGGCGCCTGATGCAATCATGCAGGCTATCGGCCAGGGCAAGGGATGGTCAGGACTATTGCCGGTGCAGCAGCCGGACGGTACCGAGGTGATAACCAAAGCCAATGTCGGGTTTGTGCCCGGGGACGAAGGCGAGCCGCAGTACCTGTTCAACATTATGAGCGACTATACCGAAGAGTTAACGCGTCAGCAGCAGTTGGCCGAGGCGAAGGAAGCTGCCGAGCGGGCCAGCCAGGCCAAATCGGAGTTTCTTTCCAGCATGAGCCACGAGCTGCGCACACCAATGAACGCCATCCTCGGTTTCGCCCAAATTCTCGAATATGACGAGGTGCTGGGGGAGGAGCAGCACGATAGTGTTCACGAGATCATCAAAGCCGGTCGTCATCTGCTAGAGCTGATTAACGAGGTGCTGGATCTTGCCAAAATTGAATCAGGAAGTATCGTCCTTTCCCTCGAGCCGGTTAATCTGGCCGAACTGGTGAATGAGTGTGTCTCACTGGTGACCCCGGTTGCCCAGAGGCGGGATATCAGCATCAGCCGGGATGAGGTGGGTGAGTCGCTGGTGCGCTGTGATCGCACTCGTTTCAAGCAGGTGCTGATTAATCTCCTCTCCAACGCGATCAAATACAACCGGGAAAAGGGAGAAGTGCACATTGAAGTGACCGCCGCCGGTGAGGAGATGTTGCGTATAACGGTCGCCGACACCGGGATGGGCATCGCTGCCAGTGACTTCGAACAGTTGTTCCAGCCTTTCAATCGCCTGAGCGCAGAGCACAGTGAGATTGAGGGGACGGGTATTGGACTCTCCATTACCCGCAGTCTGGTGGAGATGATGGGAGGTACGATTGGCGTCGACAGCGAGCCCGGCGTGGGGAGTCGGTTCTGGGTGGAATTGCCGCGTGAAACAGCCTCCCACAGCACTTCGCCGGTCGAACACGGTGCTTTCGCCGACGAGTTGCGCGAGGAAACCTCGGAGAAACTGCATACCCTATTGTATATTGAGGATAACCCGGCCAACCTCAAACTGGTCAGTCAGATATTGGCAAAGCGCAGTCATATCCGGCTGATTACCGCACACGAAGCTGAGCTCGGTCTGGAGTTGGCGGCTGCACACCGGCCTGATCTGATTCTTCTCGATATCAACATGCCGTACATGGATGGCTATCAGACTTTGGCGGTATTGCAGTCGGATCAGCGCTTGCAGGATATCCCGGTAGTGGCTGTCACCGCCAATGCACTGCGGCGTGATATGGAACGAGGCATAGCGGCCGGCTTTGCCGCATACTTGACCAAGCCGTTGGATGTGGCAGGGTTTCTTGCCGTCGTCGATCGCTACCTGAATAACGGCTAATTGAGTCTCATCGCACGAAAGGTCAACAGATGAACGAGAATTGGAGCTTGAATCCTGAGGGGGCCTGCATTCTCATCGTTGATGATGAGCCTTCGAATCTGAAGTTGTTGGACAAGATGCTCGGTGCCCAGGGCTATAGCAATTTGGTGCTGATTCAGGATCCGCGCCAGGTACTGTCTCACTATGCCGACAGGCGCCCCGATCTCATCCTGCTCGATCTCAATATGCCGCACCTTGACGGTTTTGCTGTGCTGGATGCTTTGCGAGAACTTGACGACCCACTGTTGCCTCCCATTGTGGTGCTTACTGCCCAGCATGGACGTGACTTTCTGCTGCGTGCACTCAATGCGGGGGCTCGGGATTTTATTGGCAAGCCCTTTGATCGTCTCGAGTTACTGGCACGGGTGCGAAATCTCCTCGATGCCCATATGGCGCATCGCATGGTCCACGAGCAGAAAGCGGTACTCGATGATCTGGTGCGCCAACGTACTGATGAGCTGCGTCAGACACGGCTTCAGGTGGTACAGCGTCTGGGCCGGGCAGCAGAATATCGTGACAACGAAACCGGCTATCACATTCTGCGGATGAGCCAGATCTCGGAGCTGCTGGCCCGTAAATTGGGCTGGAGTGATGAGGATTGCGAGTTAATGTTGAATGCCAGTCCGATGCACGATATTGGCAAAATCGGTATTCCTGACAAGGTGCTACTCAAGCCAGGCAAACTGGATCCCGAAGAGTGGGAGATAATGAAAACCCACTCGGCGATTGGGGCTGAACTGCTCGAAGGCGACGATTCGGATCTGCTGAAGATGGCGCGTACCATCGCACTGACCCACCATGAAAAATGGGACGGCAGTGGTTATCCCGGTGGACTGGCCGGCGAGGACATTCCGCAGGCAGGGCGTATCGTTGCGGTGGCTGATGTGTTTGACGCACTCACCTCCAGTCGGCCGTACAAAAAGCCTTGGCCGGTTGCAGAGGCTGTTAATTATATTCGTGATAACGCCGGCAAACATTTTGATCCGCAGGTTGTGGTTGAATTTGACGCGGCTCTTCCGGAAATCCATGCGATTCGCGAACGCTACCGCGATGCCGAGGAGCGTTCCTGAGAAACAGTCGTTATTGGGCGGTTTTTTTTAAAACGCATGAGCTGTACCCCCTCTATTGCCGTTGATTATGCCGGCATCAATTTCTTTTTCCCACTACTCCTAACTCACATCCAGTTCCTTTCCTGATAGCACCTGTACGGTGGTCTATACTGCTTTTCAGGCAGCATAGCCTGTAACCATCAGAGCGTAATAACCATAATTTTTATGGTTTCTTGTTTCTATCGGGTGGGGATTTTTCGAGGATGAGAATCGGCGATACTCTCGTTGCGGCCGGCAAGGTCGATGTGACGGATCTGGAACGTGCACTGGAGCTAAAGAAAGGTAGAACCGAACCTATTGGTGCAATCCTTGTGCGCCTAGGTTTGGTTGCCGAGAGTGATGTGGTTGAGATGGTTTCCCGGCAACTGGGAATGTCGCTGGTTGCTGAGGAGGAGTACCCCATCGAACCGGTGCAGCCGGATCATTTTTCCGTCAATTTCCTGAAGTATCACAAAGCTGTGCCGCTGGTTGTGCGCGAGGGCGAGCTGGAGTTGGCGATGGTCAATCCACTCGATCAATACGTTATCAGCGCGGTGGAAATGACCAGTGGAATGCGGGTCAGACCACGCCTGGCTTTGCCGAGTGAGCTGGAAGCGGCGATCGAACGACTCTACGGCAGCGGCCGCTCGGTGATGGACCAGATTGTCGCCGATGTCGGCCAACCGGAGAGTAAGGGTGAAACGGATGACATAGAGCATTTGAAGGATCTGGCTAGCGAGGCGCCGGTCATCCGTCTGGTAAACCTGTTAATTGAGCGGGCAGTTGATGCCGGTGCCTCGGATATCCACATTGAACCCTTTGATAACCGGGTCAAGGTGCGATATCGCATCGATGGCATGTTGCAGGAAATGGAAGCGCCGCCTTCCCGTATGAGCTCGGCGATCATCTCCCGCTTTAAAATCATGGCCAGGCTGGATATAGCTGAGCGACGGCTGCCGCAGGATGGAAGGATTCAGCTACGAAGCCAGGGGCGTGGGATTGATCTGCGTCTCTCCACCGTGCCGACCATGCACGGAGAAAGTGTTGTAATCCGCCTGTTGCGCAAGGATGGTGCGACACCTGACTTCCATCAGCTCGGATTTAGCGAAGAGCTGTTGAAGCGTTTCATGGGGATGCTGCAACAGCCCAACGGTATATTGCTGGTAACCGGTCCTACCGGCAGCGGTAAGACCACCACCTTGTACGGTGCGCTTCAGCACCTTAATCAGCCGTCCCGTAAGATCCTGACCGTCGAAGACCCGGTCGAATATGAGCTGGAGGGGATAAACCAGCTGCAGGTAAAACCGCAGATAGGCCTGGATTTCACTCGTGCTCTGCGCGCCCTGGTACGCCAGGACCCGGATGTCATCATGATNNGAAACGGCACGCATCGCAGTGCAGTCGGCGATGACCGGTCATCTGGTTCTCTCCACGCTACACACCAATGATGCATTGAGCAGCGTCAATCGCCTGTTGGATATGGGCGTGGAAGGTTATTTGGTGACCTCGACGGTGATCGGTATTGTCGCCCAGCGCCTGGTACGGCAACTCTGCCCCTGCTGCCGGGAGAGTTATGAGGTTTTGCCGGAAATGGCGCAGGAACTCCAGCTACCGGACCTGGAAAATGGAGAACCGGTGAAGTTTTACCGTGCTGTTGGTTGTGAACAGTGCAAGGGCAGTGGCTATAAGGGGAGAACGGCGATCCTTGAGATGTTGCCGATGACCGATGAGATTAAAGCGCTGGTGCTTCGGCATGCGGAGCCGCGAGAGCTTCGGGCGGCGGCAAAAAACAGCGGCATGCGCAGTATGTATGAGGATGGGCTGGATAAGGCGATGGCAGGCATCACCAGCCTGGAAGAGGTTCTGCGCGTGACGCGGGCGATGTGACATGGGGCAATTTCACTACAAGGCGGTAGATGCGGCAGGTGGGCTGCTGGAAGGTGAAATAGAGGCGCACACGGAACTCGATGCAATGCAACAGATCAAGGCGCAGGGACACGCACCGATCAGTGCTGAACTTATAGGTGGCAGTTGGCGAAAGGGATTGTTTTCTGCTCCTCCATGGCAGAGAAACAGGTTTCGTGTCGGGGTTTTTGCCCGAGATATCGGTACCTTACTTGAGGCAGGAATTCCTCTCGACAGATCACTTTCCATGTGTGCCGATATCACCACTGGGAAGCACCAGGCAAAGGCACTGGAGCGCATGCTGGATGGGGTACGCAGCGGACGCTCTCTTTCTGATGTGATGGAATCGGAGCAAGGGGTATTCAGCCGTTTCCATATCAATATGGTACGTGCCGGAGAAGCTTCCGGCATGCTCGGTGCGGTGTTGATCCGCTTGGCCGAATCGATTGAGGAGATCGATGCCGTTAAGGAAAGCGTGCGTACGGCACTGATCTATCCGGCACTGTTAATAGTGATCACAGTGCTGTCGCTGATCCTGCTAATGGTGGTCGTGGTGCCGCAGTTTACGGTGCTGTTCCAGGATATGGGGCGTGAATTACCGTTGGCAACGCGCATCGTTAGTGCTGTTGGTGAAGGGTTGCGCAGCTATTGGTGGCTGGGACTTGCGATAGTGATCTTCGCGATGAAGTTCATGCAGTCACAGTGGCATGAGGCAGAGAGCCGCTATCGCTGGGAACTCCGTCTGATGCGATTGCCATTATTTGGAGAGTTGATGATCAAGACCCAGATGGCGATTTTCGCGCGAACGCTCTCTACCCTGCTCAACAATGGGGTGCCATTGTTGGCGGCACTACAAATCGTGGGCGAGACACTAACTAACCATGTGCTGCAAAAGCAGATAGCGGATGTGGCGGAGGGCGTAAAGGGTGGAGCCACATTGGCTGTCAGACTGGCGGAGAGCGGAAGCTTCCCCCCCCTTGTCGTCCATTTGGTACGAGTGGGGGAGGAGACCGGAAACCTGGATTCAATGTTGCAGCGTCTGGCCGATATTTATGATCGCGAGGTAAGAGCTACTGTCCAACGCGGGCTGGCGCTTCTCGAGCCTATGCTGATCATTGGATTAGGGCTCATTGTCGGTGGGATTATCATGTCCATCCTGGTGGCGATACTAAGCATTAATGACCTGACGCTATAAGGGGAAGCTCAAGTCGAGAATGTGCCGGCGAATGCCAGGTGACGGTATGTCTCCCGTCGGCAAATTCTGTTCGGATAACGGCAAAGGTTAATACATATTTATCGTTTATTAGCGGAGTGGCTATGAGCACTATGCAGCGAACGGCAGAAAGAAAAATGTTAAATGGTTTTACCCTTATTGAATTATTGGTGGTGCTGGTGATCCTCGGCCTGCTGGCGGGATTGGTGGGACCACAGGTGATGAAATATCTCAGCACGTCAAAAACCAAGACCGCCTATCTGCAGATCCAGGAGTTGGGAGGGGCGCTTGATCTGTACCGCCTTGAGGTCGGACGTTATCCGTCCATGGAGGAGGGGTTGAGTGCGCTGGTTGAGGCCCCACCGGGGACCGGTACGCGCTGGAATGGTCCTTACCTGAAAAAACGGACGGTGCCTCAGGATCCCTGGGGTTATGACTATCATTATCGGTTTCCCGGCGAGCAGGATATATATGATCTTTACTCCCTGGGAGCTGACAATTCGCAAGGCGGTAGTGGTGAAGACAGGGATATCCTGGCCTGGGAGTAACCCCCGTCGTTGGCGAGGCGTTACCTTGCTGGAGCTGTTGGTTGTACTGGTACTTATGAGTGCAATGCTGGCTCTGGTGCCCCCACTTTTTGATCGCGGCCTTACCACAACCGGACTTAATGCTGTGGCGCGCGAGGTAATGGCTGCTATGCGCTATGCACGCAGCAGCGCGGTAAGCAATCGACAACCGATCGCTTTCACAGTGGATCTGGAAAAGCATCTGTTCCGTGTCGAGGGCAAGCGCCCGGTGGAACTGCCTGAGACGCTGCAGTTGGAGCTGGTGACCGGCCAGAGCAAATTGAGGGGCCGAGGTGCCGGTTCGATTACCTTTTACGCCGATGGAAGTGCCAGCGGTGGCAGCCTTACGCTGGAGGCGGATAAACGCCGGCTTCGTCTCGATGTGGACTGGCTGAGTGGCAGGGTTTCGCTACATGAATAACCGATTGCGAGGGATTGCCTCTGAGCGGGGTTTTTCTCTGCTGGAGGTGCTGGTTGCTTTTACTATTCTGGCGCTGGCGGTGGCGACCATCCTTTCTTTATTTGCCAGTGGTTTGCGTAATACCGCAGTGGCTGCAGATTATGCTCGAGCCTTAACCCTGGCAGAATCCCGGCTGGCCAGAGTTCAGGGCAGAGGTGTAACCCGGCTTGAGAGCGGTGCCAATGAAGGGAGTATGGGTGAATTTACCTGGCACACACGCATCTATCCCTATGATGCATCGGGTAGTCATCCGAATCGCACGCGTCTTTATCAGATCGATGTCACTGTGCAGTGGGGTGAGGGTGAAAGGCGGCGAACGGTGCAACTGTCAACGCTGCAGAACGGACTTTCACCATGATTTCCGGCCTGGGCATTTCAAGGCAGTACCGTAATCGCGGGTTTACTCTGATGGAGATGATGATCGCCATGGCCCTGGTGGGTGTGGCGCTGACCATCGGTTTTTCCGCCCTTCGTTTTGCCTCCCGCAGTTGGGAGCATACCGACAAGCTGGCTAGCGAGCTTGATCAGTTGCGGATCGCTACAAGCGTGATTCGACGACAGCTGAATCAGGCGCTAGCGATCAGGCCCGATGAAACTACAACCAAACTGTTGTTTTCCGGTTCACCCAACGCACTGGAATTCATCGCCCCAGCCCCGGTTCAGGATGGCCGTTTAACAGCGCTGTACCGTTATCGTCTGCGCTTTTCAAATGAGACAGACGGAAAAGCGCTGCGGCTGGATTATCGTCCGTGGCTTCCGGGCGACGATCCGGGCTGGCAGCGGGAATCCAGGACTTCCTTACTGGTGAGCGGGCTGCAAGACGGGGAGTTTGCCTATTTTTCTGAGGCGCCATTGCAAGGAGGGCGACGCTGGAAAGGCGTGTGGGACAAGCCGGAACGTTTGCCCTTAAGTGTACGAGTGACGCTGCAGTTGCAAGACCATAGTGAAGCTTGGCCGGAGTTGGTGATTTTGCTGCCTGTGAGCGGGGGAGTCCGGTGATGAGGGGGAGTGGGAGTTTACTCAAGTGCCAGCATGGGGTCGCGTTAGTCGTTGTGTTGTGGCTGGTGGCTTTATTGGCATTGATGGCAGTGAGCCAGAATGCTGCAGTGCGGACCGACACCCTCGTTGTAGGCAATCTGGTGGAATCGGCCAGTGCCAGGGCCACTGCAAATGCCGGATTGCAGCTGGCTATTTTTGACCTGTCAAAACCGCTTTCTGCACGGGAACTGACTAGCGATGGCAGTGTGAGTAACCTTCAGTTTGGGACGGCAAAGCTGTTTATTGCCATTACCGATGAGAGCGGTAAGGTGGATATCAATGCCGCTCCGGCTTCGTTACTGGGGAAATTTATGGCGGCAAGCGGGGTGGAACAAGAACAGCGCAAGGCGCTGGTTGATGCCATTCTCGACTGGCGAGATCGAGACACTCTCCGTCGCCTTAATGGGGCCGAGAATAAGGAATACCGCGATGCCGGTTTGGGGTATGGTCCACGTAATGGCCCGTTTCAGAGCCGAGAAGAGTTTGCGTTGGTTATGGGAGTAGATGCCGAACTTTACCATGCCCTGGCCAAGCACCTGACGCTCTACACGGGCAGCCGCTCCATTAATATGCAAGCGGCTTCACCAGAGCTTCGTCAAGCATTGTCAGACTGGAATGATAATTGGGAAAACGATGAATACACGTCAGTGGATGATGAATTTGAAAACAGCAGTGTAAATCCAGGTACCGTTTTTACCATCGCTGTGGAGGCGCTACTAAAAAGTGGCGTACGCGAGAATTTGGAGGCAGTTGTGCGTCTCCACCCATCCCGGGCCAATGCACCACTGCGCTACGAATTCCTGCGCTGGCGAGAGCGTGGGTCGGGGAGCTGTTTATCGTGCATTGAGCTTGACGAAAAGGCATCCGGTAGCTAGCCAGATCAAGACAATAACGTGTCCTTGGAGTCACGCTTCAAACCCTAACGTCAACCCCCTGACCAACTGGGGTCTTTACCTGCTTGCGACCTCCCATACAGCTGACTATAGCTTTCGGTAACGTAAAGTGATTGGAGTGCGCAATGGATAGCATCCCTTTTCAATGGCCGGGCATAAAGCAGATAACGAGTACGAGGAGTCTGGTTCGGTCATTTTTGCTGCTACTCAATCTCGTCTTGTTTCTACTAATGCTATGGGTATGGAGTAACACACCGCAAGCGGTCTCTGTTTATGAGACGCCAGAGACACAAACGGCTCCGCTTCAGCTACCCGCTAGTCCTTTGCGTGTTCTTTCTCTAGAGCATTATCAGGAGCTTCTGGAGCGACCGCTGTTCTGGAGTGAGCGGCGTGCAACGAAGAGTGCTTCCGTGGTGGATGCAACACCCCCCAGTCTGCCGTTGACGTTTGTGTTGATCGGGGTGGTGGTCTCACCGCAATCAAGCTATGCCTTGCTTTCCAAAACCGGTAGCAATGAGGTGATCAAGGCGCAACCGGGTGATGTGGTGGAAGGGTGGGTGATTGAGTCGCTGACAGCCGGCAGTGTCAATCTAAGTCAGGGCGGCGAAAAAAGACACATAGTATTGGAGGAGGAGCGTCTCAAGGGGCGTTAACAACAGCACTTTAGCGCTGCACTTTGATGGGATAACCGCTAATTCGGTGAAGTTCGTGCCCGATACATAGCAGCCGATAATAATATGGAGAACAGTGTGGAGAGAACGATTTCAAACTCAGCCTTGCCGATCATGATGTTGTCACTGGTACTGACCGGTTGTGTAGGTGCGCCACAGCGCGACAGTGCTACCGACACAGCCGTATCTCCCTCACTGGAAAAGGATGGATGGCAAGTCGAGACGACCTCCTCGCAACCGGTGTCCGAGCCACTGACGACACAACAGGAAGCACGGCCGGAACCAATGATTAGCCTCGGCAGTGGTGGTTTTATCAATCGCGCTGCTGCAGAGAGGCGAGAGTCTTCACCGGTCCAGGGCGATGTTACGTTAAATTTCGATAACACCGCTCTTGATGAGGTCGTCAAGATTGTTCTTGGTGACATTCTGGGGGAGAACTATGTAATCGATCCGGGCCTTAAGGGGAGTGTCAGTCTCAAGACCAGTCAGCCGGTTAAACGCGATGCCCTGTTGCCGATTCTGGAGCAGCTGCTGAAAATGAATGGCGCGGCAATGAGCTGGGAAGGCACGATGTATCGTGTTGCACCCTTGAACAGTGCCTTACGCAGCGGAATGAGTCCGCGTCTTGCCCAGCGCGGTAAACCGATGATTCCCGGCTATGGTGCACAGATCTTTCCCTTACGTTATATCTCAGCAAAGGAGATGCTCAAAGTTCTCGAGGCTATGGTGCCTAAGGAAAATATACTGCTGGTTGATGAGCACCGTAACCTGTTGGTGCTTGGAGGTACCAGTCAGGAGCTCAAAGGTTGGCGCGATACAATCGAGATTTTCGATGTCGACTGGATGGCGGGTTATTCCGTCGGTGTTTTTCCACTGCAATATGCCGATGCCAATAGCATCGGTGATGAGCTACAGCGGATCATCGGTGAGCATATGAACGCCGATTCTGCCGGTATGATCAAGATTGAGGCGCTGGACCGGCTCAATGCACTGCTGGTGCTTACTCCCCAGAAGCGCTATCTGCAGCGTATGCGTGTCTGGATCGAACGGCTCGACAGGGTGGGAGACGAACCGGGAATCCGCCTTTACACCTATGAGGTGAAAAACCGGAAAGCCGCTGAGCTGGCTTCGGTCTTAACCAATGTCTTTGGTGGTGAAGATGGCGGTGGCGGAACAAGCCGTCAGGGACTGGCTCCAGGAATGAAGCCAGTCAAGTTGAGCACAATGTCGGAAGGGGAACAGAAGGTTTCAACCGCTGGTGCCGGTGGGGGGGGATCGATGCAAAGTCTTGTGCTGCCTGCCGGTGGGCAGGTGCGTATTGTCGCTGATGATTCCAATAACAGCATTTTGATTATGGCCTCAGCGAGGGACTTTCTCATAATTGAATCGGCACTTAAACGACTTGATGTGCAGGAGATGCAAGTATTGATTGAAGCTTCGATCCTTGAAGTGAGCCTAACCGATGAGCTCAGTTATGGATTGGAGTGGTATTTCAAGAACAACGATGTTTACAAGGGCAAGATCGGCGAAGGTCTGCTGGACCTTGATCTGAGTTCAGGAATTGGTGCATCGATTCCCGGGTTTTCCTACACACTGAGTGGTAGCGGTGTCGTTAGTGCCGTACTCAATGCATTAGCCTCCGACTCGAAACTGAATGTAATTTCCAGCCCGTCGCTGATGGTGCTGGATAACCGAACCGCGCGTATCACCGTAGGTGATCAAATACCGGTACGGTCGCAAACCGCCACGACCGAAGGCGGGGTTATTATCGAATCCATCCAGTTCAAGGATACGGGAGTGCAGCTTGAAGTGACTCCGCGCATCAATAGTGGAGGACTGATCACCATGGATATTCGTCAGGATGTTACCGATGCCGGTGAGCAGGATATTGCAACCGGTCAGCGCAGCTTTCGTCAACGCAATATCCAGAGCACTATCTCCATTCAGAACGGCGACACTATTATGCTTGGCGGTCTGATTACCGATAACAGTACCAACTCCGAGTCCGGTGTTCCGCTACTGCGTGATATTCCACTGCTTGGCGCACTGTTTAGTGGAACCTCCAAGTCCACCCGTCGTACTGAACTTGT
>JABAOG010005382.1_pt1 | contig 14705 bp, 16 predicted proteins | sample 7062131 | NCBI WGS metagenome assembly JABAOG01 (sample SAMN14538629, study PRJNA623070) | marine sediment metagenome | biome: marine biome [ENVO:00000428]; feature: marine pelagic biome [ENVO:01000023]; material: deep marine sediment [ENVO:00002113] | place: India: Arabian Sea | collected...
TCCGATGACAGGGGAGATGCCTCGGCAGACAGGTGTGGTTGCCCTCGTTGGTCATCCAAACGTGGGCAAATCGACCGTATTCGAGGCCCTCACCGGTCATCGCGTGATCGCGGCGAACTATCCGGGAACGACGGTCGAGATCGCCCGTGCAGCCGGTCGCCGTCTCGATGACGTGTTCATCGACTCACCGGGGATCCTCTCGTTCCCCTCGCGCTCGGAGGACGAACAGGCGACGGTTCGTGTGCTGCTCGACGAGGACCTCGCCGGTTTGGTTCAGGTGGGTGACGCCAAGAACCTCCGTCGCACGCTGCTTCTGACCGTGCAACTGGGGGAGATGGGCATCCCCCTCGCACTCGCGCTCAACATGGCGGACGAGGCCGCCGAGCGCGGGATTCCAGTCGAGGCCGAGAGGCTCTCCGGCGCGCTGAAGATCCCCGTCGTGGCTACGACGGCGNNGTGCTGCCTGCCGCCCCCGTCGACGCCCGCTCGCTCTCGCTGCTGTTCCTGTCGGGAGATCCGGTCGCCGAGGAGTGGGTCCGGCACCGTCTGGGCGACTCCGGCATCGGGGAGGCCGTCCGGATCCGCACTGCTGCCGCAGAAGAGCTGGGCATACCGCTCTCTTCGGCGATTCTCGAGGCCAGATTCGCCGTCGTCGACGGGCTACTGGGTGAGACCCACCGGGAGCCTCCTACGTCTCGGCCTGAACGGTTGCACCGGATCGGGAGGATGACGACGCACCCCCTGTGGGGACTTCCCTTGCTGGCGCTGGTGTTGTACGGCATGTATTGGTTCGTCGGCATCTTCGGGGCGGGGACCCTGGTCGGCTGGCTCGAAGAGACCCTGTTCGGTGAGTACATCAACCCCTGGTTGATCGATGCCTTCGGTCGAATCAGCGTGTGGGAGTGGCTGCGGGACCTCGTCGTCGGCGAGTACGGGTTGTGGACGATGGGCATGACCTACGCACTGGCTCTGATCCTGCCGATCGTGGCGACCTTCTTCCTCGCCTTTGGAATGCTGGAAGACTCCGGGTACCTCCCGCGTCTGGCGGTGCTCACGAACCGCATCTTCAAGGCGATGGGTCTGAACGGCACGGCCGTCGTGCCCATGGTGCTCGGGCTCGGGTGTGTGACGATGGCCACGATGACGACGAGGATTCTCTCGTCGAAACGTGACCGGCTGCTCGTGATTCTGCTGCTGTCGCTGGGCGTGCCGTGCAGCGCGCAGCTCGGAGTGGTCATGGGCATGCTCGGCGGCATCTCGATGGCGGCCACGGCGATCTGGGCATCGGTGGTGATCGGGGTGCTGGTCTTCGTCGGCTGGCTGGCTGCTCGACTGGTGCCGGGCGACCGTTCGGTGTTCGTGACCGAGCTCCCGCCTCTCCGACGCCCACCGCTCCGTCCGGTGCTCCTGAAGACGGTGGCCAGGGTCGAGTGGTACATACGGGAGGTCGTACCGCTCTTCCTGATCGGATCGGTGCTGCTGTTCGTGCTCGACCGGTTGGACATCCTGGGATGGCTCGTCGGCGTCGCCGAACCTCTCGTGGTGGACTGGCTGCGCCTGCCGGCCGAAGCCGCCACCGCCTTCATGATGGGTTTCTTCCGGAGAGATTTCGGTGCGACGGGGCTGTTCCTGATCGCCGGCGACGGTCTGCTCTCTCCGCTGCAGATCGTGGTCAGCATGACCACCATCACGTTGTTCGTGCCGTGCGTTGCCAGCGTGCTCATGATCGCCAAGGAGCGAGGAGCGAAGACCGCGGCCGCCGTCACCGCTCTCGTGTTTCCGCTGGCCATCCTCATCGGCGGGTTGCTGGGGCGTGTGCTCGAGTTCGTCGGATGGGGAGCATGACCAATCAGATCTCCTGCCCTCTCTGCGGCAGCCGCTTCGATCCGAGTGCCGAAGTCGCGTGTGCCAGTTGCCCGATGAGCGGCGCCTGTACGCTGGCCTGCTGCCCGACCTGCGGGTACACGACCGTCGACGTGAGTAGCTCTCGCTCGGCGTCTCTGCTCGGCCGGCTGTTTCCTTCCCGCAAGGACAAGATCGTCGCTGCCACTCTCGACGTCGCCACGATTGGTGGAGACGTCAAGATCGCCGGATTCGACGCGGCGATGTCGACGGGGCATCGCGAACTGCTGCGTACATACGGCATCGAACCGGGCCGCACGGTACGTATCGAACAGCACTCACCCGTCACCGTGGTTCACGTGGACGAGACCGAGGTGGCCCTCGAGTCCGACCTCGCCCGCCTCGTCTACGTGGGCGCCGTTCGCTGACACCGGCGGGTAGCGTCTGTCCCGTATCGGCACGGAGGGCAACGTGAGTGAGAAGATCGGTTTCATCGGCCTGGGCATCATGGGCGGGGGCATGGCCCGCAACCTCGTCGAGAAGGGCCACGACGTGACGGTGTGGAACCGAACCTCCTCGCGCACGCAACCTCTCGCCGCCGCCGGCGCAACTGTTGCGGATTCGGCGAGAGCGGTCGCCGAGATCGCAGACGTCACGATGCTCTGCGTGTCCGACACCCCCGACGTCGAAGCGGTACTGCACGGTGAGGACGGTGTGCTTGCCGGCCTCTCGGAAGGTGATCTGGTCGTTGATCACTCCACGATCAGCCCTTCGGCGACGGCTCGGTTCGCCGGCGAGGTGGAGGCCGTGGGTGCGAGCTGGCTCGATGCTCCAGTCAGCGGAGGCAGCGAGGGGGCGGCGCGAGGCACGCTCTCGATCATGATCGGCGGCGATGCCGGACAGGTCGAACGGGCACGGCCCTACCTCGAAGCCTTCGGCACGACGATCACCCACGTCGGTCCTACCGGTTCCGGACAGCTGGTCAAGCTGGTCAACCAGATCCTCGTGGTCGGCACTCAGCTCGCCGTGTCAGAGGCGCTGTTGTTCGCCGAGGCCGGCGGGCTGGATCTCCGCAAGACTCTCGACGCCGTTGTCGGTGGCGCCGCCGGCTCGTGGATGCTGGCCAACCGCGGCCCGCAGATGATCGAGAGGGACTGGCGGCCCGGGTTCACCATCGACCTGCAGCAGAAGGATCTCCGTCTCGTGCTCGAAGCGGCAGACGAGCTGGGTAGCCCGGTACCCGGGACGAGCCTGGTCTTCCAGATGTACAGGGCCCTCCAGCGGCGCGGCCTCGGCGGCGACGGGAATCACGCGCTGGTCAAGGCTCTCGAGGAGATGTCGGGTATAGCCCTGGGCGGTGAGTCTGCGACTCCGTGATCAGTCTTCGGTTCTCGGTAGTCGGTACCTGTCGAGTGTTCGCTGCGCGAAGTCGGCCATCGACAACAGGAGTGCCTCCGGTGCGAGTACTTCCACCGCGCCGCCGTAGGCGAGCAGCTCCGAACGCGCCCGTTCCAAATCGTCGAACCGGATCCTCGTCTCGCCGGACGGCGTCTCGGAGAAGCGGGATCCGTACCGCCGGCGCAGCAGGGGGGAGAGGTCCGGGTCGAGGCGGAGAATCACCTCGTACCGGCCGGCGAACCCTTCGCGCTTCGCGCGATGGCGGCGCCAGAACGTGTCGAGGCGCCAGCCCGGCTGCCTCTCGAAGTGGGAGTCGAGGAGAACCGCGGCATCGATTCGTTCAACCGAATCGACTCGCACCGGTCCGTCGGCTGCCGTCCAGACGAGGTGCCACCTACCCGCTTCGGACACCAGTCCGAGCGGGTGCACGATCCGGCGGACCCACGTGTCGAACAGTCTGTGGAACCGCACTTCGACCGCCCGGTCGGCATTCGCCGCCCGCATCAGAGTCCACACCAGCGGCGCGGTAGCTGCGGTGCCTTCCATGTCGATCAGCAGCCGGTCTCCCGGGAACCCGTCCGGTACCGCCGCACCGAGTTTCGCCAGCGCAGTCGTCAGCCTGTCGCCGAGTGCACCGGCGGTCCCGGCCGCCGCCAGCAGGGCCAGTGCCTCGAGTTCCTCCGTCGTCATTCCGGACAGTTCGGTACGCCAATCACGGTACAGCCGGCAGCCACCTCCTGGACCCGGGTCGGTGATCAAGGGCACGCCGGCAACCCGCATGGCGTCCCAGTCCCGGTAGATGGTACGGACCGACACTTCGAGTGCCCCGGCGAGTTCGGCGGCGGTCACGTGGCCCTTGCGCTGCATGATCAGCAACTCGGCCAGGATTCTGTCTGCCCTCATGTCATCACTGACACTAGATGTCAGTGACCCCGGCGTACCTTCTGAGGAGAGGAGGTGTGACATGATCGACGCAGAGATACGAGAGCTGCCGGCCATGCGTGTTGCCTGTGCGCTCGGCTTCGGCACCGAGCCGGAACTGGAGGCGTGGCGACACATCCAGGAGTTCGCAGAACGTAGCGGCCTCGACATGAACGACGGCACGCACCGCTTCTTCGGCTTCAATAACCCGAATCCATCGCCGGGAAGTCCGAACTACGGCTACGAGCAATGGATGACGGTCGGAGACGGCGTGGAGGCGTCGGGCGCGGTGACCGTGAAGGAGATTCCGCCTGGTCGCTATGCCGTCACTCGCTTCCGGGGGCTGGAGAACATCACGCCGACCTGGAAGCGGTTCGTGCAGTGGTTCGAAGAGAGTGGATTGGAATGGGGATCACACTGTGACTGCCTCGAGGAGTTGCTGACACCGACCGGCGCGCCACCCGAGGAGTGGGTGTTCGACCTGTACCTCCCGGTCGCGACGGAGGAGTAGCCGGCCTCACACAAGGCACCGCTATCGACTATCAATGGTCCCGTGCGTGTGTCCTTTTACTTCGATCCGGTGTGCCCGTGGTGCTGGGTGACGGCGCGGTGGCTGATGGACGTCCGCGAGAGGAGGTCTCTGGAGATCGACTGGCGGTCGTTCAGTCTCGCCATGAAGAACGAGGTGGACGATTCCCCGAACCGCTGGGCAGGCGCCCAGCAGGAGGGGCGACGAGCGCTGCGTGTGGCCGAGGCCGTTCGGTCGCAGGTCGGACCCGATCCTGTCGAGCGCCTGTACGTCGAGATGTCCCGGCGCTGGCATCACGACGGCGAACGCGTGTTCGAGCTGCGTTCGGTGCTGACGGCCGCCGACCTAGATCCGTCGCTGGCAGCCGCGGCGGATGATGCGTCCTGGGATGAGCCAATCGAGGCCTCCATGGCTGAGGCGCTGGCGCGGGCCGGTGAGGACGTCGGTGTTCCGATCATCGTCCTCGACGGCCGGGGGTTCTACGGGCCGATCCTTTCTGAGGTACCTACCCCCGATGCCGGTGATGAGCTCTTCGATCATCTCGACCGGATCACGCGGCTGCCGTCGTTCTTCGAGTTGAAGCGGGGCCGCATGGGCCGGCGACCGCTGGTGGGGGACAGACCATGAACCGTTCCACCATCATTCGCCGGGTCCGAAGCGTTGGGATCATCGCGCTCCTGTTCTTGGTTCTCACCCCGCTCATGCCGGTCGCGGCCCTGCTGGCAGTGCTCGCCGGCCTCGTCAGGCGGTCCCACTTCGTCGTCCTCCGCCTCCTGCTATTCGGCTGGATCTACCTGCTCGGCGAGCTCCTCGGCGTGATTGGAGCCGGCGCCATCGGTGCCGTCTCTCGCCCCGGCTCTGCGCGCTTCATCGACCTGAACTACCGCCTCCAGTTCTGGTGGGCGACGTTCCTGTTCCGGTGGATGCGACGACTCCTGAGCCTCACGTTCGCGGTGCACGGCGACGGCGAAGTGGAGCCCGGTCCGATTCTCGTCTTCATGCGGCATGCGTCGATCATCGACAACCTGGTTCCCCTGGTGTTCGTGTCCAAGCCTCACGATCTGCGCATCCGGTACGTGCTCAAGAAGGAGCTGCTCTCGGACCCGGCACTCGACATCGTCGGGAACCGACTGCCCAACTTCTTCGTGGATCGTGAGAGCGGGGACGACGCCCAGCTCGAGGGGCTGCGGCAACTGGTTGCGGATCTCGGGTCGGGCGACGGGGCGATCATCTATCCGGAGGGGACCCGATTCACGCGAAAGAAACGTGCGGCCGTGCTGGCCAAACTCGAGGGCTCCGAGTACTACGACCGTGCCGTCGCTCTGCAACGAGTGCTCCCGCCTCGCCCCAACGGTCCGCTCGCGCTGCTCGACGGTGCTCCGGAGGCCGACGTCCTCTTCTGCGTTCACCGCGGCCTCGAGGGGTTCGCCACGATAGGAGACATCCTCTCCGGACGCCTGGTCGGCGGAACGGTCGACATCATGTTCCGGCGTGTGCCTCGCGAGCAGATCCCATCCGGCCGGGAAGAGCGTATCGACTGGCTCTACGACGAATGGGCCACGGTCGATGCGGACGTTGCCATCTGATCCATTTGCCCCCTGCATCGCAGGAGTGGCACACTGCGGGCGTGGTTGTCGATGCGTTCACCGGATGGCCGGACAACGGTGAGGGGCGCCCGATGGTGATCGGGATTGCCGGCGGTTCGGGATCCGGCAAGACCACCATCGCCGAGCGAGTGTTGAACGGGATCGGCGAGGACCGTTTCGTCCTCCTCGAGCACGATGCCTACTACCGCGACCGACCCGAACTCTCGCCCGAACAGCGGGCGAAGATCAACTACGACCATCCGAACTCACTCGAGACAGAGCTACTCGTCTCGCACGTTCGGGCCCTCCTCGAGGGGAGGAAGATCGAGCAACCGCTGTACGACTTCGCCGTCCATGCCCGCCGGCAGGAGACGGTGGTCGTCGAGCCGCGCCGGGTGATCATGCTGGTCGGCATCCTCGTGTTGGCCGACGCCGATTTGCGGGAGCTGATGGATCTCAAGATCTACGTCGATACGGACGCCGACCTCAGGCTCGCCAGGAGGATCGAGCGAGACATCCACGACCGCGGTCGCACTCCGGAGTCGGTTCTGGATCAGTATCTGTCGTCGGTCCGGCCGATGCACCTGCAGTTCGTCGAACCGTCGAAGCGCTACGCCGACATCATCATCCCCGAGGGCTACAACACCGGGGCGGTCGGGACGGTGATCGGGATGATCCGCGAGTACCTCGCTCGCGAGTAGACGGCTAATCCGAGATGGCTGCCGGTATGCCGTCCAGAACGCGCACGAGGAGTTCCGGGGAGATCTCGAGTTGGATGCCGCGCCGGCCTCCGCTCACGTAGATCGTTCCGTGATCGAACGCCGACTCATCGACAAAGACCGGCAGCTTCCTCGCTCGTCCGAACGGGCTGATGCCGCCAACGACGTAGCCGGTGAGTCGCTCGGCCTCCCTGGTATCGGCCATGTGGGCCCGCTTGCCCCCCGCCGCTCGCGCCAGGGCCTTCAGGGAGAGGCGTCGATCGACCGGTACGATCCCGACCGCCGGACTGTCATCGACCGTGGCGATGAGCGTCTTGAAGACGCGGTCGCCGTCGACGCCGATGGCCGCCGCCACCGTTTCCCCATAGGTGTCGCCGGAGGCGGTGGCGTGGTGGTAGTGCACCTTGTACTCGGCTCCTACCTTTTCCAGCACCTGAATCGCCCGCGTCTTGCCCACGCGGCCATTGAACCACGGCCCCGCTTCGGTCGGGCCCATATACTGTCGTTTCGTGAGCAATGAACACCCGTCTGTAGCGATACTCGGGGCCGGTGCGATGGGCGAAGCCCTGGCCATGGGACTCCTCGACGCGGGTTGGGATCCCGGCCTCATCGATCTCGCCGCCCGCCGCCCCGAGCGCGCCCGGCGGGTCGAGGCAGCAACGTCGTGCCGCTGCGTGCTCGATCCTGCCGGCATCCTGAAGAGCAAACGGGTGGTGGTCGTCGCCGTGAAGCCGAGGGACGTCCACCATCTCCTCGAGCAAGTCCGGGGCTCGTATGAGGCGGGTCAAGTGCTCGTCTCGCTCGCCGCGGGCGTGCCGACGACGGTGTACGAGAAGGTGCTCGGAGAGATTCCGGTCGTTCGGGCCATGCCCAACACTCCGGCAGTCGTCCGGCAGGGCATCACCGGTATCGCCGCCGGCCGGTACGCGTCGTCCGGAGCGCTCGACCTCGCCGAAGGGGTGCTGGCCGCCGTGGGCCCCGTCTCGCGGATGGACGAGCATCTCCTGGATGCAGTGACCGCCGTGTCCGGAACCGGGCCCGCCTACGCGTTTCTTCTCGCCGAGGCCCTCACCGAGGCAGCGATCCGGGAGGGTCTCCCTCGTGACGTCGCCGAGACGCTCGTTCATCAGACCATCAAAGGGGCTGGTCACCTGCTGGTGGAAACCGGACGGAAACCGTTCGAGCTGCGTTCCGAGGTGACCTCACCGGGAGGAACGACCGCCGCAGCCATGCACATCCTCGAGGAGCGAGGGTTCCGTGCCCTCGTCGAGGACGCTGTGCGAGCGGCCGCTCAGCGATCACGTGAACTTGGTGGCTTCGCGGTTGCGGCCGAGGAGGAAGCATGATCGGCGCTTTCAGCAAGGTCATGTTGAAGGCAACGGAGTTGCGGCCGGTGAAGTGGATGTTCACCGACCTCGGTGCCGGTCGAAAACTGGCACTCCGGTTCGTTGCAGGAGAGACGCTGGCGGAGGCGATCGACGTAGCGAGAGCCCTCAACGGCAGAGGGATGACGGTCTCGCTCGATCACCTCGGAGAGAGCGTGACCGATGTCGGCTCGGCGCGAGCCGCCCGCGACGACTACCTGGCGTGTCTCGATCAGATCGAGGCAAGCGGTCTCGACGCGAACGTATCGGTCAAGCTGACCCAGCTGGGACTGGCGCTGGACAGGGAATTGACNNCCTACACCGACGCCACGCTGGACATCTACGGGCAGGTACAGAGGGAGTTCGGCAATCTCGGCGTCGCGGTTCAGGCGTACCTGTACCGGACCGGTGCCGACGTCTCCCGGATCGCTCCACTGGGCGGTCACATCAGGCTCTGCAAGGGCGCCTACGCCGAGCCCGAGACCATCGCCATGAGCCGCAAGGAACACGTCGACGCCAACTTCGCCACCCTCACCCGGCAACTGATGGACCAGCACACGGCGAAGCCGGCCATCGCGACACACGACGATCGTCTCATCGACCTCACCAGAACGCTCATCGCCGATCGCAGCTCCCCGTATGAGTTCCAGATGTTGTACGGCGTGCGATCCAACTTGCAGACCCAACTCGTCGAGCAGGGGTACCCTCTGCGTGTCTACGTTCCGTATGGGTCGGAGTGGTACCCCTACCTGACCAGGCGGATGGCCGAGCGGCCGGCAAACACGTTGTTCTTCTTGCGAGCCCTGTTCGGCCGGTAGCAGCACAGGAGGTGTGACATGCTGGAGACCGGAGATCAGGCCCCTCGGTTCTCGCTGGACGATGACGCCGGCAACCGGCGATCTCTCGACGATTTCAAGGGCGGGAAGCTGGTCGTGTTCTTCTATCCGAAGGCGATGACGCCCGGGTGCACGACCGAGGCCTGCGATTTCCGTGACCGTGCCGATGCGCTGCTGGCTGCCGGTTATGCGATCGTCGGCGTGAGCCCGGACCCGGTGTCCAGGCTGGTCACGTTCAAAGAGAAGGAGTCTTTGAACTATCCGCTGCTGTCGGATCCGGACCACCAGGTGGCGGCCGCGTTCGGCGCCTGGGGGATCAAGAAGAACTACGGGCGCGAGTACGAGGGTCTGATCAGATCGACGTTCGTCATCGACGAGCACGGTGTGGTGACCCACGCATATCGCAACGTGCGAGCGAAGGGTCATGTCGCACGTCTGACCCAGGACCTCCTCGGCGGCTGAGAGACCCGCCTTCGAAGCGGCGAAGCTATCCTGCCGCCGGTGAGACTTCGACTCCTTCTCGTGGCCGTGGTAGCGAGCGTGCTTTCGCTCGGCGCCCCCGCCCTTGCAGCCGAACCGGACGACATCATCGTCGAACTCGAGTTCCGACATTACGCCGCCGAGGCCGGTACCTCGGTCGATGTCAACGATCTCGAGGCACTCGTCGACCAGGTCGACGCCGTGGCGAGGAACCTGTATTTCGTGCTGCTCGCATCAGATCCCGTTGGGGGCAACGACCTGTTCGCCGCAGACCTCCTCGCTCTTCAGATCGAGGGCACGGTTGTCGTTGTTTCCCCGCAGGAGATCGGCGCATCTTCTACGGACTTCGATGACGATCTGCTCGACGGTGCGATAGACGAGGCCTGGGACGAATTCGAGTCGCTGGACGATCTCGGTGCGTTCGAGGCATTCGCAGAGGCGTTGCCGTCCTCTGCCGGGTCGGCGGAGCCGGCGGAGTCATCCGGTGGCGGTGGATTCACGTTCCTGATCATTCTGTTCGTCGTCGTTGGCGGCATCGGATTGCTGCTCTGGCGCAACTCGAAGCGCGAGCGCGCCGCCGCCGAGGGCAGGCTCGACGAGGCCAAGGCCGAACTCACCGGTCAGCTCGACGTCATCGCCAACGAGATCCTCGACCTGTCGGACCGCGTCACGGTCGCCGAACACGACGGGGCCCTGACCTACTTCCGGCAGGCGAATGACACCTACTCGGATGTCTCGGAGGCAGCCGGCACGGCGACGTCGCTCGCTGCGCTCGAGGAACTGTCGGATCGCCTCGACAAGGCTCGGTGGCAACTCGAAGCCGCCGAAGCGCTGATCGAGGGGAGGGAGGTCCCTCCAGAGCCCGAGAACCGCCCGGCGCACTGCTTCTTCGACCCCGCCCATCGTGCCGGTGTCGAGGAAGCCGAGATCCGTACCCCGGCCGGGTCGAAGATGGTCGGCGTGTGCCGGGACTGCGCCGCCAAGCTGCGAAAAGGAGAGACCCCGACTCCACGTTCGATCAACGTGGGCGGCCGTCCGGTGCCGGCACCACGTGCCCCGCGGTCCTACGGCGGTGGTGGCCTCGACTGGCTCGGGGCGTTCTCCATTCTGCTCGGCGGGCGCGATAGGGGAGTGTCGTACGACTTCGGCCGCACTCGGCGCGCCGGCGGTCTCGGATCGGCACTGGGTCGGCTGGGTACGCGTCGAACCGGTACGTCTCCGACCCGGAGAACCGGTACGTCTCCGACCCGGCGGACGGGTTCGGGAACGACCCGCCGGTCTTCGACGTCGAGGAACTCCACTCGCCGATCCGCGGCTCCCAAGGTGAAGGGCAGAGCACGCCGCAGGCGTTGATCATTGTCCGTTCTTCTTGGATCACCTCTCGTGGCGCGGGCTTAGTATGGGATNNCGGACCGTTGAGGGCGCGATGGACCCCGAGGTCGAGATCGAGCAGGCGATTCAGGAAGCCCGGAAGCAGGATCAGGTCCTTCGCAACCAGGCGGCGAAAGTCATCGCCCACCGGACCCAGCTCGAAGCGAAGATCGAACAGGCAGCCGACACGGTCGGCGAAGCGCGTGAGATGGCGAAGAAGGCACTGCTGCGCGCCGAAGAGGCCAAGACCGCCGGTGATGTCGACGGCCTCAACAAGTGGACGCAGGCCGCGCAGAGCCTGGCGTTGAAGCTGCAGGCTGGTGAGAACAACCTCACCGGGCTCAAGGATCAGTACGAGATCTCCGTCACGCAGGCCGAGGACGCCAAGCGCGCCGTCCAGCAGAACGCCATGCGGTTGCAGGAACTCGCCGCCAAGCGGATGGAGCTCGTCGGGCAACTTCAGCAGGCGAAGATGCAGGAGGCAGTCAACTCTGCCGTGGAGTCGATCTCGGCTTCGATGGAGGTCGAATCGCCGAGCCTCGACAAGGTGCAGGACAAGATCCAGGCACGTCTCTCCGAGGCGAAGGCCCGCGCCGAACTGCGTGAGGCAACCCCCGAGGGCAGCGAGGCCGAATTGCGTGAAGCCATTTCGCTGGCGCAGGCCGACACCAAGCTCGAGGAGCTGAAGGCGGAACTGGGCCTGACGGAGTAGGCCAGAGGTCCCAGGTTTCAAGTTCTGGGTTCTGGGTAGTTCGGGACTGGTCCGAAGAAGACCGTCCGCGCTTTCGAACCTGGAACTCAGAACCTGGAACTCTCTCTTCCACTGCCACGGCGCCTACTCCGGAGACCGGACTGCGCGCTTGTGGTGACTTTCGACCCTGCTCATGGCTCGCTATGGGCAGGGTCTTCTTCGTAGACTCGTGCCACCGAGCGAAAGGTTGAAGATGGAGCCCCGCCGCCGTACGACTCGCGTCCTGCTCGTTCTGGCGTTTGCCGCGTTCCCTGCCACGCTGCTCCTGTGGTGGATGGGGACACTGCCCGGGCACCACGTGCCGGAGGTGGGTCGGGAGATCTTCGGCAACGTCCCGGGCGCGGTGCAGGCGGCGTTCTACGTCGGTGTCGGCGCCTTTCTCTCGCTGGCTCTCTACCTCTTCGCCGAGCGCTCCAAGAACTGGGCGCGAGGCGCCGAGGAAGGCCGTGGGGGCATGTGGCGTCGCCGCCTCGGCAACATGATGTCCGGCCTGGCGATGTCGACGTTGCTGCGCGACCGGGCGGCCGGTCTGATGCACGCCCTGGTCTACTACGGCTTCGTCATCCTCTTCATCGGCACCGTGACGCTGGAGATCGATCATCTCCTGCCCGAGAGCCTGAAGTTCCTGGAAGGGAACTTCTACAAGGGCTACTCGGCGGTGCTGGACGCGGCGGCCGTGGCGCTCGTCGTCGGTGTCGCATGGGCGGCGACGCGCCGCTACGGCCGGCCTCCGTGGCGGTTGCGTTCGAAGACGAAGGCGGAGGATGCGTGGATCCTCACGTTGCTCGGCTTGATCGGCCTGACCGGGGTGTTCACGGAGGCGGCCCGGATCGCCGTCGACGGCCGCCCGGACTTCGAGGTGTGGTCGTTCGTCGGGTACCCGTTGAGCGCCATGTTCACATCGGCCGCTTCTANNCTGCCGGTGACGAAGCTCCGGCACATGCTCACCTCTCCGGCGAACATGTTTCTCTCTCCCAGGGAGCGTCCCAAGGGGGCGATGAAGCCCCTCCCGAACTTGATGGAGGCCACGGACATCGAGACGATCGGGGCGTCGGTCGTCGGCGATCTGACCTGGAAGCAGATCTTCGATACCGATGCTTGCACGATTTGTGGGCGGTGTACGAGTGTGTGTCCGGCCAACACGACCGGGAAGCCGCTCGATCCCCGGGAGATGGTGCTGAAGGTCGGTGAGGTGGCGGCGTCGACGGCGCCTGCCACGATCTCGACTCCGGTTTCGCTGGACGGCGGTATCACGATCGACGCCGACGATCTCTTCGGGCGGGTCACCTCGGAGGAGTTGTGGTCGTGCACGACGTGCCGGGCCTGTGATGAGATCTGTCCGGTGAACATCGAGATTCTCGACAAGATCCTCGACATGCGACGGTACAAGGCGCTGATGGAGGCCGACTTCCCGTCCGAACTGGGCAAGGCCTTCGTGGCCCTCGAGAACCAGGGGAACCCCTGGGGCCTGAGCCAGCAGAACCGCATGGATTGGGCCAAGAGCCTCGAGTTCGACGTCAAGGTGCTCGGGGAAGACGGAGTGGACTCCGCCGAGTATCTCTACTGGGTGGGTTGCGCCGGATCGTTCGACGATCGAAACATCGAGGTGACGAAGTCGACCGCCAGACTTCTCCATGCCGCAGGCATCGACTTCGCAATCCTCGGCCCCAAGGAGTCGTGCACGGGTGATCCGGCCCGCCGGTCGGGCAACGAGTACCTCTTCCAGCAGCTCGCACTCTCGAACATCGAGACGTTGAACGACCTGGGCGTGGAGAAGGTCATCACGCAGTGTCCTCATTGCTTCAACTCCCTCGCCAACGACTATCCGCAGCTCGGCGGCAACTACGAAGTCGTCCACCACAGCCAGATGCTGATGGAACTCGTCGACGGTGGGCGGATCGGCCCGGCGGACGGCGGAGGCGAGAAGCCGTCCATCACCTTCCACGACCCCTGCTACCTGGGGCGCCACAACGACGTGTACGTCGCCCCCCGCGAGGTGGTGTCGGCCGGTGGAGCTTCGCTCGTCGAGATGGAGCGGAACGGGACGAATGCGATGTGCTGCGGCGCCGGCGGTGCTCGCTTCTGGATGGAGGAGCAAACCGGCAAGAAGGTCAACGTCGAGCGGGCGCAGCAAGCGATAGCGACCGGGGCCGACGAGGTCGCCGTCGGGTGCCCGTACTGCTACGTGATGATCGACGACGGAGTGAAGGAACTCGGTGTCGAGATGAAGGTGCGCGACCTGGCAATGATCCTCGCCGACTCGGTGCTGGACGGCGACAAGCCCTCCACGTAGGCGCGCTCCGCAGTCTGTGTGAGGCTTCGGCCGGGCCTCCCCGACCACCCTGCCTCACAGATCGCGCTGGACAAACCACCCAGAGTGAGTATTCTGTGAGGTAGTGAGGCCGCCGGGCGGGCGGCATCAGAACCGAACGGCGATTGGGAGATCGTCAAGGGGTTGTGAGGGAGGCAATTCATGCGGCGTAGATCGAGCTGTCGAGAAGGCATCCATGTGATGGGAGAACCGTCGATCGTGGGTGGAGGCATCGTACGGAGGGTGTGTGAACACTGTGGGGCGGTCGAAATCGACCTGCGGGCGGAGACCCCCGTTGATGGTTCCGGCCTGTTCGGGCCGGTGCGAACCGACAGCATGTTCATGATTCAGGCGGCACTCGAGGAGATCTTCGCTCCACAGGAGCAGCGGTTCGGGGTCCGTCAATCGGAATCGCCGGCTCCCGCAACGCGTCGATGAAGCTTCCAGGCTCCACTCGCTGAACGGAGGCGGCGACAAGAGCGAGGCACGAGTCATGCTCAGAGAGGAACCAAGGTGGAAGCGGCGACCCTGGCTGAGCGGCGTGATCCGGTTCGTCGTGTTCCTCATTCCTGTGGTCCTCGCTGCGCTGGCCGCAAT
>JABAOG010009387.1_pt2 | contig 14699 bp, 8 predicted proteins | sample 7062131 | NCBI WGS metagenome assembly JABAOG01 (sample SAMN14538629, study PRJNA623070) | marine sediment metagenome | biome: marine biome [ENVO:00000428]; feature: marine pelagic biome [ENVO:01000023]; material: deep marine sediment [ENVO:00002113] | place: India: Arabian Sea | collected...
AGGGTCTCCCCGCGGTCTTCGGCCAGGGCGCCCTGCTCGTAGCAGTCGCGGTAGAATTTGGGCACGCCTTCGAAGAGGTTCCACAGGAAAAGCAGCCGCTCCGGTTCGGCGTCCGCGTGTTCTTCCAGCAGCTCTAGGAGCGACGCGATGTCGAGGTGGTCCAGCTCGAGGTCGTCGGTGGTTCGGTTGTAGAGCGGTGCGTGGCGGTCCTCGAGCAACGCCACGAGCTCAGCGTGGAGTGAGCCCAACACGAACAAGCCACCAGGCACCGAGCCTGCGTCCGCGCTCAGCTGGTCGACCTCGGCCTGCAGATATGACGTGAAGTCGTATAGCCGCTTTCGGCTGAAGTACTGGAACTCGTCGAAGGCGACGAGGTAGCCAGCCCGGGCCAGGACCCCGATCAGGGTGGCGAGCTCGCGCAGGCTGCTGGGGGCGGGGAAGCGCGCCTCGTCGAGCCCGAAAGTCCGCATCGCGTCGCTCACCGCTGAGAGCACTCCCGCCGGGGCCGAGTCAGGGATCTGCACGTAGAGGACGGAGCGGTCCTCCGCCAGGTCCGAGAGCGCTCGCTGGACAAGGGTGGTCTTGCCGATTCGTCGGCGACCGGTGATGNNCCAGCGCCTCCGCTCCAAGATATCGCGAAGCGCCTGCAGTTCATCGCCCCGACCGTAGAAGCCCCAGCTCATGCGATACATCTAAGCAAAAGAAACTTAAGTAATCGACGCGCGGCTGGTATCCACAGGAGATCGCTTACAAAAGATGGCCGACAACTACTTCGTGACCGTGGGCTCGCCGCGCAGATCATGGCGCCTGACCAGGGCAACAGAGCATTCCGGCGACGCAACCTGTTCCCCGCTCGGCAGAGTATTCGCCTCTTTCGAGGCAGCCGATGCGAACCCAAGATTCCAGCCTGTCAGGCTCCCGGCAGCGGTAGGCCGTCCACGACGAGAACCGGCTCGCGTAAGGCGCGTCGGGATGTCCACAAAGGGTGTTGGAGAACCGGCGGAGCGACTCTTCGTTCCGTATTGCGCTCGCCCGGTCGGGTGGGCAGCAGCGAGATGCTGCCGCTGCGTCGTTCGGGATCGAGCCCACCGAGGCCGAGCGCGCTTCCATCCAGGAGATCGCGGGGGAGGCGAATCGATGCCGACGCGCGGCGAAACAGGCCAAGCGGAAAGTCGAGAAGCTCACGGAGCACGAAGGTGCGGCTCGCGAGATGCGTGTCGTCGTGGGCAAGACGACGGCGGCTGTACTCGTCGCTGCGCTTGGTGATCCGCGCCGGTACCACTGCGCTGCGGCGTACCGGAAAGCTTTGGGGCTGAACCTCAGGGAGTACAGTAGTGGCGAGCACAAGGGCGGACTCCACATCACCAAGCGTGGTCCTGGGATCGCCCGGCTCTACCTCTACATGGCCGCACTCCGGCTGCTGAAGTCGAACGCGATCGTGGCCGCCTGGTACGCGAAGAAGGTCCGTCGGCAGGGTGGTCAGGCAAAGAACAGGCCGTCATCGCGATCATGCGGAAAGCTCGCCGCAGCGCTCTGGCACGTCGCTCGAGGAGCGGCCTTCGACGCCCGAAAGGCTCTTCGACGTCTCACGGCTGAAGCTTCCGGCGGAGGCGTCATGAATCGCCGAGCTTCGGCAGACGAGGAGGTCCCGATGTAGCAACGAACGCTCGTTCACATCGGTCGCCAAGAGGTCTGACGGGGGACCACCCTCTTCTAGTGTTGGCCCGCCCAGCGAGGCTCGAATCTAGTCTCGTGGCCCCCAGAGGACGCACGCCTCTCCGACGCAATGCCCCACGAAGCTGATCCGGTGCCGCCACCGAGCGGACATCCCATGCCCCGAGAGCTCTGGCTTGCCCGGGTAGGCTACTCCGGTCCTCAGAGCGATCGACCCCCAGCTGCACCTCGACCTCGAGCTCTCGAACGCCCGCTCGCTCTGTCGACGTGCGCCCAAACACGAACCAACAACCCCGTCCGTCACCCCTCTTGACAGCTATGAGAGGACTAGACATTGGCGAGGAGGTCGGCGAAGAGCTGGTCGCCCATCTCGGGGATGTCGATCTCAGGCCTCTCGACGGTGATGTCGTCGAAGCTCAACTGGAGTCCATCGGTTTCGCTCCAGTCGAGCGGGAAGACGATCGTGACGCCCAGCTCGGGGCCCATCTCTCGACGGAAGAAGGTCCAGCGCTCGTCGATGAAGTCGATCTCGGTGAGCACGAGGTCGGCCCCGACCTTGAGGTAGGCAGAGACATCGAACACGAAGCGCGGCTCCGCGTGCATCCTGGCCTCGGCGTGAAGGGACAAGCCCGTTCGTGGCGTCCAGTCCACGCTCACGCCTGCCGAGGCTTCGGCCGTCAGCCCGAGCTCTGCCCCGACTTCCAGACCCGCCTCCGCGGAGACGATCGGGATCCCCGCCGCGATCCCGGCGTTGATGGCCAGGCGGAGCCCGGCGTCGGCGGGGACCGCGAAGGTCGACTGGCCATGCACGTGGGCATCCTCCGGCCGCTCGGGGTCGTAGGTGACGCTGACCTCGGTGTCCCTCAGAACGCCGGGGCCGACCCCGGACCGGAAGTCGAGGTGACCGCCGATGGTGAGGAAGATGCCCACTCGCTGACCCATGACACTCACGCCCCAGATGGGGATGTCGATGGTCGGTGCCTCGAAGAGTGTCCGGTCGAAGCGCCGTTCCTCGAACACCGGGAGCTCCGGTGGCAGCGCGATGGTGCCGCGGATCTCGATGCTGCCCGTCTCGGTGTAGGTGATCCCCGCGGTGGCCGACAAGATGGGGCCGAGCTGCAGCGTGACCTCGCCATCACCGAAGATCCGCGGCTGCGGCAAGGGCTCGCCATCGACCGGGTTGCCCTCTTCGTCAGTCGGCTGGTTGGTGACCGTCAGCTCGGCGTTGCCGGACATCCGTCCGTACTCCACCTCGCCTTCTCCGTGAACGGTGAAGATCGGCCCGTCCACCCCGACCGTCAGCTCTCCGGTGACGCCCGGATGGGCGAACTCGGCGGTCCCGCGGCCGGAGACAGCCCACTCGCCGGTCTCGAGATCGCGATTGATGAAGATGCTGGCGCGTGCGCTCTCGACTCCGGGAAGCCGGTCCCCCGGAATGGGGATGTCCTCGGCGCCGATGGTCACCCCGGTCTCACGGTCGTACGACACCGTGAGCTGAGTCCCTTCGAGCGGTCCTGCGGCGAGGGTCACGCGCCCGGTCACCGACACGCCGGAATCGTCGATGCCGACGTCGATCTGAGCATCGCGAGCTCCGGGGAGGGTGTCCTCCCGGAGCCCCAAGGTCGCGGACGCGCTCAGGTGATCGTCGATGTAGCGAACCTCGACACGAGCGGGGTCCAAGAAGTCGAGGTCGAAGTCGAACGCGCCGGTGAGGTCGACGCCCTCCGCGACGAGGCGCCCGCGCCCGAGGCCCCGAACGCTGAAGTAAGCCTCGCCTCCGAGCGCGAATCCGCGGTCCGGAGTGTAGAGCACGCCCACGCTCGCCTCATCGACCGAGAGCGGGCCGAGCCGGAGGCGGTCCGTCGGGACGGGGAAGTCCACACGAATCGTGTCGCCCCGGACCTCGATGGGAATCCGAAGCCGAGGGAAGATGGCGCGCGCGGCCACGATCTCACCCACGGCGTAGAGCGACCCGCTCTCATCGATCCCTGCGTCCGAGATCGCGACGGGACTGAACTCTCGAACTTGCAGCAGGCGGGCGAGCTCGGTTCGTAGCGGGGCCGGGTCCACGTAGGCGCCGAGCGGAAAGCGTGGAGAGTAGAGCAGGGGGAGCGGTTGGAGCGCGCCCTCCAGCCGGAACGGCTGCTGCAATCGGGTGCCCCCCCGCGTCCGCCGCATTCGAAACGGAGTGCCCGAGATCGAGCCGAGCACCTGGCCGGGCGTCGCCCCCGCCGGCGGCGGGGTGTACGCGATCATGTCGACGTCGAGCCCCGTGAAGAACCCGGAGAGCTCCGTCTGGGTGTTCAGCTGGGTTCGCTCCACGCGCCGCGACCACCCACCTTCCGGCGACCGGAAGACGACCAGGTGGCGAGGAGTCGTGCCGTTGCCGAGCAGGCCGAACCGCACCAGCGCGGGCTCACCGAGGACCTCCAGCGCCTCCAGGTGAGCACCGGCCTCGACATCGGACCGCTTCCAGAAGCGGTCCGGCTGGCCGGTGACCGAGAGATCGACGACCTGGTCGGCCGTGACCTCCCAGGAGGCTCGGATGGTGTCGAACGCAGGCGCCGACCCTTCGGTGAAGACACCGGCGCGCTCCGCACCGCGCACGAGCCCCATGACCGCGGGGCGCAGGGTGCTGTTGATGTTGCGCCCGGAGCTCTGGTTCGCATCACGCTCCCAGAGCCAGAAGTTGTCGAACGAGTCGTCTCCGCCCAGCTGGAGCTCGTGTGCGTGGTCGGCGTCGAAGAACGTGATCCGCCCCTCCGCGTCCCACGTCGGCAAGCGGAGGCCTTCGTTCGCCGCGAGCTCTTCCAGCGTGCCGAGGTGTATGAATGGAGGGGGGGTCAGGCCGGGGAGCGCGAGGTAATAGACCGACTCCCCCCCGGCTTCGACCACGTCCGGAGCTTCCCGACCCACCAGGGTGCGCAACGCTTCCATGGGAAGCTCGGTCAAGCTCGCGAGCCAGCGGCGCCTCGCGGTCATCGAGCCGCGAGGGGTCTTGGGCAGCAACACGTAGCGTGTGCCCGACTCCCCTGCGTCGGTGCGTGGAGAAGGGGCGATTCCCGGCCGACCGGGTGCGATGGCATGGTTTGGCGATCCCTTCACGGCATCGTCCACGAAGGGAATCTGGAGGTGGATCAGCCGGACGTGATAGCCGTTGTCGTCGCGCCAGAGTGAGCCGACCTCGGGATCGACGAACTCGGTCGGCGGGTCGATCCGGTCTTCATCGGTCGGGTCCCGCTGGATCCGAGAGGGCTGGACTCGGCCATCGGCTCCCTGCTGGACCACGTGGGTGAGCTCGTGAGCCAGTAGCCGTTGCCCCGGGCGACTCTCCGGTCGGTACTCCCCCGCTCCGAAGAACACGTCGTTCCCCACCGTGAAGGCGCGAGCTCCGAGAGCTCGTGCGGCCGCGCTCGCTTCGCCACCCGAGTGGATGCGCACGCTTCCGAGGTCGCGGCCCATCCGCGATTGCATGTGCGAGCGCGTCGCATCCGGGAGTGGACGGCCGCGTCCGCGCATTCGTTGAATGGAGGACTCGGTCGCCGCGGACAAAGAACCCTCGCTGCTGGCGTCGCGCTGTAGCGAGTCGAGCAGCTCTTCTTCCGGAGCGGAGGATTTCTTCCGCTGCACGTCGAGGTCTTCCACCTCGGCGGTCGCGGTCGTGGCCCGCTGAAGGGACTCGTCGTCGATGGTTGCCTCGGCGACGGTGCGCTGGGCCGCCGCGCCGGGCAGCGGCGAGATGGCCGGCGGATCCATCTGTCGACCGCTCACGACGGCGTCGGCGACGCGATCGGCCTCACGCTCGAAGGCGTCGTTCGAGGGGCCGACGTGCAGCTTCGGCTGCAGGGGCGAATCGGCGAGCTTCGCCATCGGCTCCGCCCGGCGCCGCTGCCGAGACCTCGGGGATCGTCGGCGTGCCGCTCGGCGAGGCGGAGCCAGCTTGCTCATTCAGCCTCTTCGTCCTCGGCGCCGTGCCCGTCGTCGCGGTCGTGCTCCGGAGCAGGACCGCGTCCTGGGATTGCAGCGATGGCGTCCTCCACCAACGCTCGTTGGACCTCGACGGCGCGCGCGGAGGTGCGGTGCTGGCGGGCGAGCGCGGCGCGCTCGCCGAGTCGCTCCTCCGACACCCGTGCTCGCCGTTCCACCAAGCCGGCGATGCCCGAGAGCATCCGTCGGGAGAGCAAGAGCGAACGTAGCAGGGCTTCCTCTTTCGTGGCCATCACAGGATCCGGATCTCTTCGGGGGAGTAGTCGTACTTCGCTTCGCCGCAGTCGAGCCCCGAGCGGAGGATGTGGTTGCGCGTCACTGTCTCGGGGATCGGCGGAATGCTGAAGATGCAGTGGTTGGCGTGGTTCAGCTCGACGGCGAGACCCACGGGGCGGCCCGACGTGCTCACTGCGAGGAGCGAACCGAAGACGTGGTCGCGTGGCTCGGCGAAGCGGTTGTCCATCGCGCGGACGGTGTGGCCCTTGACCACGCAATGCAGGAGGACGCGCGGGTCGACTTCGCGGGTGCCCGAGCCCGCGACGAGGCGGCACTGATTGCCCGAGAACGCCACGTCGTCCCCGTCGTTCCACAGGAGCACCGCGCATGCGAGACCGTCTGGGACGGCGCCACGATGGGTCACGCGGTTNNAGGTTGGGTCGCTTCCTGGAATCCGAGCCTGACGCGGCGCGCGACCAAGAGCGGGAGCCCCCGCCGTCCGCTGCGTCTGCTCCAGCCCTCGACCATCGCGGCCTCGAAGGCGTTGTCGTGAATCACCACCGGGCCGAGCGCGAAGTCGCAGTAGAGCGCCCGCCCGTATGGCTGCTCGACTCGGTTTCCGTGGCACGTGAACCCCGCGCCCGTGAAGAGCGGCAGGCGGAGCTCGCTCACCTGGCGCTCCCACCCCTCGACGTCCGTGACTCCCGGGCTCAGGGCCGCCGTGGCGAACGCGAACCGGACCGCGATGCCGCCCCTGAGCCCATCGTACCGGGTGCCGTCGCGGACGGACTCGTTCTCTCGGACATCGTTGCTCTCGACCCGGAGGCCAGACGCCAAAATCGCACCGATGCCGACGCTCGGCCCGCCGTGATGGGTACCGTTCGCGCAGATTCGATTCTCGCGAATGGCGACGTCCAGCGCGAATCCCAGGGCGATGCCCCCCATGGCCGCGTCGAGCCCGATCGAGTCCATCTCTTCGGGAACAAGCAGCTGGTTCCACGCGATGTCGTTGTCTTCGATCAACGAGTCGAAGAGCGGGATCAGATCCAGCTCGGGAAGAGCTCCGTCGCGGTCCACGTGCTCGAGCAACTCGGCAAAGGTCGCGGTGAGGAGCTGCAGCGGCTCGAGCGGCCAGAAGAGCGCCGCCGAGATGCCGCTCGCGCCATGGTAGAGGATGCGATTTCCCACCACACGCAGGTCCGAGACGCCGCCGCCCGGTCGGGGCACGAGGTCACCCTCGTCCGTCGGAATCCGGCCACCCGTGTGACGGGGACCTCGACAGATGTCGAGGTATCGACCGGCCCCCGCCCCGGGCGGATAGTAGAGGAACCCGGCTTCCAGCACCGGCGGCTCTCCCACGATCGGAGGCTCGCCCTCCCGCCACTCCGGAGTCGCGGGCACGGACCGCGGCGGTCTCCGCGGCCGCTCGCCCGTCGACTCGTGCACCCACTCCACACTACCGAGGGTGATCCCGTGGCCGACGCCCCCGATGATCTCGTTCTCACGGATCTCGACGTCGACCGAGTCGCCCATGACATGGAGCCCGCCCCAGGCGAGGCTCGGCGACTCGTCTCCGATTGCGTGGGTCGTGGGCAGACCGGCAGGCCAGTCGTCCCGGCCAGCGAGGAGCTTGCTGCGTCGAACCGCCAGCCGGGTCCCATGGATCGCCATCACCGGCTCGGGTGTGTAGACGTCGTCCATGGTGGCGACGCAGTCTTCGATCGCCAGGTCGTTGCAGTCCTCGGCGAGGATGGTCGCCAGCGGCGAGATGGGTGGGGCCACGGTCCCGTCACCGCGGGCACGAAGCTCGAGGCGCTCCAAGCGCACTGTGTTGGACCCCCTCAGCGCAATCCCGTGGAGACCGAGAGCCTCGATTCGGAGATCGCGGAAGGTGACGTTGGACGCCCCCGTGACCTCGACGAGCGGTGGGGGAATCGGCTCACCTTCCCGATGGCCCTCGGCGCCTTCGGGGCTGACGATCACCGACTCGGCGCCGCAGCCTTCGATCACGACGTCGTCTCGGGTCACCGAGAACCTCCGATCGTGCATGCCCGGCAGAACGCAGATCCGACCACCCTCGTCGGGTAGCGCGTCCAGGGCCGCCTGAATGGAGTCGTAGTCGCCGAAGCTCCGTTCGCCGTCCCCCACCCGAAAGGTGCAGCAGCCGCGCAGCTCCGTGAGCGGCGCGAAGCGACGCCGGCAGTCATGAATGCGCCAGTGCGTCAATCGACCGAGGGTGCCCTCCACGTCGCTCTCGGACCGCGCCCGGCCCATGTTCCATCGAATCGTAGCCAGCGGCGCCACCCACCGACGGAACCCCACGGGAGGTGCGGCGTCTTCGAGGATCCAGGGCACCACCTCGTCAGGCGTCTCCGGACGGACCGCCACGACCCAGTGGTCGTCGGGGAGCGGCTCACCCGAGAACCGCACGAAGAGCCCGGTCTCGCCGAGGGCGATCTCGCGCGTGGTGTCGATCGCGTACGTTCCATCGGTGCGGTCACGGTTCGCACCCGTCCAGAGGCGAGCGAAGGCGAACACCGGTTCGGCGTCGCGGTCCGAGTGCAGGTCGGTGGCTGCCGTCGCCCAGTCCACCCACTCGGTCGGAACCGCCGACTCGAGGCGCACGGTGTGCTCATCGGGGTCGTAGGTGCGCGCGATGCGCGTGAGGTGCCCGCTGCGCTCCGCGACCTTCTGCCCGTTGGGGAGCACCGCCCCCCACGGCAAGATCTCGAGGGCCTGACCCATCAAGGGGAACGCCTCGGCGTCGCGCGGCGTGTTCAGGAACCGGACCACGTCGTAGTCACCACTGTCGCCGAGGTCGAGCTTCACTCGGTACAGGGGGCTGGCGTTGTCATAGCCCCAGATGAAGCGGTCGCCGCCCACCGCCTGGATGCGGACGGTCTGGTTCAGGGCTCCGAGATACCCTCGAATCTCCTCCGGGCGGCACAGGTCGTCCGGGGTCCCGAGCGCGTCGTAGGTCACGGTCAGGCGAGCACCGGAGCGGAGCTCGTGACTGCTGCGATCGAACTCGTGGATGCCCCCGCGCTCGAGAGCGTCCACGAGCTCGTCGAAGGCAGCCTCGCACGAGGGCTCGGTGTCGGTCGCGACACGGATCCGGTGCATTCGCCGAACGCGGGTGGAGGTGTCCACTCCGCCGAGCGCGCGCTCCTCCAGCTCGGCGTCCTCGACCTGCGTCACCTCCTGCTCCCAGGTCTCCAGGTAGATCAGGTCGCTTCGACCCGGCCGCTCGCGCCCGGTGGGCAGCTCGGGGTGCTCGTCCTCCAGCAGGTCGAGGTGAACCCAGTCTTCCTGATCGCGGAAGCGCTCGTCGGTGCGCGTCAGCTCGTGCCGCGTGCCGCCGAGGAAGAGCACGCCCGGCGCGATGGCGAAGTCGTAGGTGCCATCGCCCTTGTCGGTGACGCGTGTGATCCGGAAACCGTCGCCCGGCACCCCGAACGCTCCGATCACCTCGAGCAGGTCGGCGCGGTGACCTTCCTTGGCGAGGCGTGCGGCTTCGTTCCAGTCGGACTCCAGCAGGATCCGACCCTGTTGGATGCGGACTCCGTCGTAGTGTTTTCGAGTGACGTCGAGATGTCGGGAGATGTCGCTGCTGGCCATGCCGATGTTCCTCAGTCGAGGATGAGTTGCGGGATGAGGCCGACGGGGAGGTACTCGAAGTGCTTTCGTTCGAGGTCGTCCCGTCGGATGGACTCGTGGAGGGAGCGGTACACCCCCATCTCGGTGCCGTGCTCGGCGCCTCGACGGATCGCCCGGGGCGCGGTCCGCGAGAGGCGCGCGAAGCCGGTGGCTCCGAAGCGGCGGGTCACGAAGACGTGGCGGCCGAGGGGACCGTCGGGCACGTGGCTCTGGAAGCGCGGCGGGAAACGCGAGCCGGGTGAGCCGTCCCCTCGATCGAGCGGCCCGTGGGCGGCGCTGAACCGGAAGCAGCCGTGCTGATCGTCGACGACGCGCACGTAGCCGTCGACGAGAGCGGCGTCGGCGTGGAGCGACTCCACGACGACATCGCCGAAGACCGTGGTCTCCTCGAGACGGAGATGCCCCCTGCGCGAGCACAGCGCACCGCGCGTCAATGGGAGAGCGTCGTCGTCGGTGCCGGCCTCCCAGCCCGCGGCTCGCAGGTCCTGAATGATCGAGCGTGTGATGGCCAGCGACTCGATGCGTCCGCCCCCGTCGGGATCGCTCGCGTCCGGGACCTCGCCGATTGGACCCATGATGCTGTCGACGACCACCAGCTCGCGGACCAGGCCACTCACGGCCAGCGCGGTGATCGGCAGCGGCTGCGCGGCGCCCTCGACAGCCGCGCGTACGCCACCCGGGTCGAACGTGCACTGCCGGATGACCACGCGGTCGAAGGAGCCAGTCAGCCGCACGCGCGCCAACGGTAGGGGGGCACGAGTCCCCTCGGGCAGCGGCGCAGCGGAGGGATCGAGGAGGCCGAGGTGGATGCCCTCGAGGACGAGCTCGCCGTCGTCGCCTTCGATCGTGAGCGTGGGATCCTCGTGGAAGACATATGGGCGCTCCCCGTCGGCCGCCCCCACGGCGAGCGACGACACCGGGCCGATGTCGTCGGGCCACTCGTACGTGCGGGAGTCCTCGACGCGCCAGGAGCTATCCGTGGGCACCGGCGAAGGAATCCAACTCGTGGGAACCGGGGTTGCGTCGGATTCGAGCTCGCGGTCTCGGGTCCGTGGGGTCGCGCCGGCGGGAAAGGTGTCGGCGACGTGGTGCAGCGGGACACGCAGCTCGGACCCCTCGTCGAGAACGCGCGCGGTCCCCCGTTCGGGATCCACCAGCACCTCCGCCTGGACGCCGCGGGCGACCAGCGCGTCGCCGAAGTCCGAGAGCGCGGCCGCCTCGATTCGCCCCCGCCGAACCAACACCTCGGGATCCGCCGAGGTGCGAACGACCAGCGCGGGATCCGTCCAGGGCGCGGCCTCGGCCAGCAGCCGGTGCTTGGGCGAGTCGGCGGTGAGGCCTTCGAGCCGAACGTGGTCGATCGCCGACTCGAGCGCCGCTTCCTCGTCGGCATCCTCGGCGAGCGAGCGGAGCACCTCGGTCAGCCGAGCGAAGGTACGAAACCGGAAGCCCAGGAACGGGCCCAGACGAGCGGCGACGCGGACCGCGGCTGCCGGGTGGGCGGGGTGCAGGGTCCCCGCACGCAGCCGCTCGAGGAGCGACTCGTCGAGCTGATAGCTCGCCGAGCCGAGCAGGCGACAAGGGATCGGCGCGGGGAGGTCTTCCTCGAGCGCCCGGTGGCACTCACCCGTCGGCGGGTTCGGGTCCCGACCGGGCCGGAAGAGCGGGAGCGCGCGCCCGGCGGGGTCGCACGAGTAGCGACCCTCGCCGAAGTGGAAGGGGTCGACATCGGTGAGGGCCACGGCGCCGATGGGGAAGAGATGAACGTTCACCCGATCGCGATCGAAGCGACCGTGATGCCCTCGGAGCCGTCGCGTGTCGGCCATCCGTGAGGTCTCGTCGTGGGGGCCGTCGACCAGATCCGCGATGCGATCCGGGGGCTGCGGAGGTCGGCGAAGCCGCCACGAGGCGTCTCGGTGAACCGGCCGAGCTTCGGGGGCCCGTCCAGCAGATGCGCGGGTCGCGCCAGGCGGAACATCGCCTCCACGACCGAGCCGCCCATGCCCCCGATATCGCGGACGAGCTCCTCCAGCACCGCCGGTGTCCCCTTGCGTCGGCGGTAGTGAATCGTCTTGGCGATGTCGACGCGGCGGCCGCGGGGGTTGAGCGGATGGAGGGTTCGTGTGGCGACCAGTGCAGCCAACGACGGCAGCGCCGAGTCGTCGGCGGAGTCGATGAAGGGCTCCTCCCAGATCCGATCCGAGCGGCGGCGGAGCATGGCGAGCTCGACACCGAGCGCCTCGACGAACGCGCGGAGGAGGCCCCCGGCCTCGGCGTCCTCGGTCCGATAGAGCTCGGGGATCCAGTGCCAGAGCTTGCGGGCGTAGTAGGCGTCGTAGCCGTCGCGGGCGACCCGTCGCGGAGGGCCCGGCACGGGGCGCGGCATGGTCGGCTGCGGACGAGGACGGCGCGCGAGGGCCTCCTCCTCGTGAACGGCGGTCACCTCGACCGCGAACTCCCGGATGCGCTCGTCGGGTGTCTCGAGGGCGGGCCCGAGCGGGACTCCGTCGACATCGACGTCGGCTTGGAGCACTCCACCGACACCGAAGATCCGCTCGAGGAGGTGGCTGCGATAGAGCCGTCGCCCGATCGGCGCTCGACGGGCCGCGAGGAACCCGGCATCCGGATCCAACAGGGCCGCGCGGACGGCGTCCTTGACGACATCGACCGGGTGGTCAGGGTGGACCACCACCGCGACAACGAGGCTCGTGGGTAGCGAAGTCGCGACCCGGGCCACGAGTCGAAGGTCGGGAGGGGCGACCGTCCGGAGCGCAGCCTCCATCTTTTGCGCCGCGAGTGTGGCTGTCGCCGCGAACGACTGCTCCGGGACGAAGGTGACGATGACGCGAGCGCCTTGACTGGCGGCGTGCCACGCCCACCGCACGCTCGCCTGCACCGCCCCCGCGCGGATGGCCATGGCTTCGATGTCGGGGAGCGAGAGCGCCCGTCCGAGCAACAGCGCAGACCGCGGTCCGAGCTCGCGCAACCGCTCGGACTCGGGGCCGTCCGAGCCGCCATAGGCACCGACCGGGGCGCGGACGCGCCGGATGCCCGGGACCTCTCGCTCCAGCTGCGCCGGACCGGGCGTGGCCGTCGCAGCCAGCCCCCGCTCCGTAGCGGTAGCGCGCGACGACGTTGCCCACGCCGCTCGGCACGACTCGGCCTCTCTCGCCGTCACCGAACCGGATCTCGGACCGCCCTTCGGCGTCTCGTCGAACCGTATACACCGGGTCTTCGGGGCCGGCGTGGAAGAAGGAGTCCACCCGATCCCAACGGATGCCGTTCACCCAGACGTCGAGCTCGGGCACGAGCAGGCTCGCGTCGTCCCGTGACGGCAGGTAGGTCAGCGGCGACCGCTTCAACGCGAACGCCTGCCGGGGCGCACCGGTCCCATCGCCCAGGACCTCGCGCTCGACGGTCTTGCCCTGGGTGAGCTCGGACACCCCGAGCAGCACTTGGACCGGGTTCTTCAGCGGCGGGAAGTCCGTAGGGGCGTCGACGCGCACCTCGACCGCGCCCGTCTCGTCGGCACGAACCCGACCCTCACACAGGATGCTCCGATCGTCGGAGCCGGCGAGGAAGAACTTGCGCTGCGTGGACAGCCCTCGGTGTCGGCCCTTGGCGCGGAGGGTCGCTCCGCCGGCGAAGTCCGCCGGCTCCACGTGCGTCTTCGGCGCGCGGGCGATGACGCCCACTGGAACCATGTTGAAGTGAACGACCAGATCATCCAGTCCCCCTCTCCTGAGGAGGGGAAACGACGCGATGGCTCCGGAAAGCGTGAGCATGGTCGCGGGCAGCTCGGTGCCCCTTGGCGTCATGACCACCGGTTCGGTACCCGCAGTCAGCACGATCCTCGCGGCGAACACGGGCTCGCCCCGCCCCCGTGGCACGAGCTCCGCCACGACCATCGCGCCATTCCGGACTTGCGGATAGACGGAGTCGAGCGCGATCTCGATGAGGGTTCCGTCGGTGGTGAACGGATCGGTCGTCCCGCCGATGCCGGGGTCCTTCCGGGGGAACGGCGAAGGCTTGGCGGAGAGCGAGGGGGCGAGCAGCGTAGCCCCTGGCCGTGGGCTCGGCGGAGGGCTCGAGAGGGTCACTCGAATGAGCTTCACACCTTCGAGAATCACTGGGTCGGCCCGTAGGACCCGGGCCACACTCGGCCCAGACTCGCCCGGTACGACCACCAGTTGCTCGGCGACGACGCGCGAGGAGCCTGCCTCCAACAAGAGTCCCGACCCGGGCCAGTCGGCTTCGCCTGGCTCGAGCACCAGCCGATGCGGCTGCAGTGCCTCGAGGGAACCCTCGAACGTCTGGCCCTCCCGCGTGACGCGGACAATCGGTGCGTCGACGCTCCGGGGCTTCGCCGGAACCGCATGGATCGGCAACGACGCGGCGGTCGCGGCGGTGCCTCGGTATCCCAGTATCGCGGCCAGCTGATCGAGGTACTCGCTCTTCGACCAATCGACCTCGGCGAGTCGCACTTGCTGGTACGCGGTGAGCAGCGCACCGAGGTATGCCGCCGACTCTGCCCACACGTCTCCGACATGTGGTGGTCCTCCGCCGACAAGCGCCCGGAGCCGCTCTCTCGTGGCTACGAAAGTCTCCCGCGCCGTCCCCATACCGCGGGCGTACTACAACATCGGTGGCCACGAGCGCTACAATCTTATTTTCCATTCGTCCACCGACGACAAATGAATGAATCTATCGAGAAGTCTCCGCGAGCCGTGATCCATGCCGCGCGGTTGCAGCCCCCGAGGCGCTGTGCGCGACACCTCGGCGGTGCTAGTAGAGAGCCATGAGGTTCTCACTGGCCCTGGGCCTACTCGTTGCCGCCGGTTGCTCGGATGACGACCGATCCCGCGACACTTCTTCAGTCGATATGGAAGTTTCCGACATGACGAGTCCGGGCGTCGATGCCGCCGTTCTTCCCGATCTGGCGGCTCCGGATGACATGGACATCACCGAGTGTGGACTCGGGCTCGACCGGTGCGGTGCGGAGTGTGTCGACCTCGCCACGTCGAACGACCATTGTGGGAGTTGCGGCCATGCTTGCCCGGTGCGCGCTGGGACTGGCGGCTGCGAGGCGGGAGCGTGTCGACCGGTGCTCTCGGAGTGCATCGTCAACGGGGACTTCGACGACCCCCTCATCTGTGGCGATTATT
>JABAOG010009705.1_pt2 | contig 14697 bp, 13 predicted proteins | sample 7062131 | NCBI WGS metagenome assembly JABAOG01 (sample SAMN14538629, study PRJNA623070) | marine sediment metagenome | biome: marine biome [ENVO:00000428]; feature: marine pelagic biome [ENVO:01000023]; material: deep marine sediment [ENVO:00002113] | place: India: Arabian Sea | collected...
ATTCCCAGGCGTTGAAAAAAACGCTGCTTCGCATCGGCAAGCGCGCTGTTGGTCAGGGTATTGTCGACAATTCTATCCTGCAAATCCGCTTCGAAACGGGCAAATGCCTGCTGCAGGTCCTGTACAGCTATTGATTGTTTTTTTGCCGCAGCGGTACCTGACACAGTATCGGCAATAACGACTGTTGCCGAGCGGGGTATCAGCTTCTGTTCACCTGTCGCCACATCATGGGCTATCAGTGGCGTCGACTTGATGTAGGTTTTACCCTGGTATTCAAACTGTTGCCCTACTGCTAACAGACTGAATTTCATCACTGTCATTCCTGGTTAGTGGTTGGAAACAAGATCTGCAAAGCCCTGCTGCCCGACTTTACGTCCGGCCAGTTTANNCGACCTTCCAGCATGGCATGAATAAAACCGGCGTTGAAGGTATCACCCGCGCCAATGGTATCGATGACCCGCCGGGGTGGAAAGGCCGGACTCTGATATCGGTTACCGTGATTGTCACAGGCATAGGCGCCCTGTTCCCCCCAGCTACAAATCAGGATAGCCGGGTCGGTCAAAGATTGAATGTCAGTGAAAAAATCTGTCACCGAAGTATATCCATGTTGTGTAACATAGTTGCGCGAGAAAAACAGGATATCGGCATAAGCAAACAAGCGCTCGATTCCTTCCCGCGGTTTTTCGACTTCGATCGAGATCGGTTGATCGGAGATATCTTGTTTCAAGCGGCGTAGCATTTTTTCGGTTTCGACGATGTTACGTCCTTCAAAATGAAACCAGTCATATTTTTCCACCTGATTCGTCTGAAATTGCTCCGCCCTCAGTTCCGGCAGATCCCGGTAATGGACAATGGTCCGCGAACCGTTCTGTCGGTTCAGCGTAATATAGGAGGTGGGTGTGCTGGCCTCATCAATATAGACGATTTGATCCAGAATAACACCGTGGCGACGCAGATCGGTTTCGATCTGTTGTCCTGCGGTATCCCGTGCCAGGGTACAGAGCAGATCGACCTGGTGACCGAACTGACTCAGGATACAGGCGCTGTTGGCGGCGTTGCCGCCACGGTGGATTTGTTGCGACAGTGCACGGAGCTCCTCGTCTTCCTGAGGATAATGTTCCACACTGTTGATGATATCCAGGGTGACGATCCCAACGTTAAGAATACGACTCATAACAACCAGATCGATGGTGTACGGGGCTGCGCAGCTTACACAAATTCAGACGCACAGAAAACCGGTTCGACTCACTTGTTGGGTTGATAGGGGCGCTGGCCGGTCTTGAGCAGATCTTGTCGGGCTTCATCCATGGCGTCGGGTAACTCCAGGGCTCGGAACAAGGTCTCGCGGGCATTCAGCAGTTGATCCATGGCGGCTTGCTGGAACTCGGCGTCCTTGTTGAGTTTGCGTGCCAGGCTCACGGCTTCCGAAGCTTTTATCAGATTATAAGCCGCCTGCGCCAGCACCCCCTTGGCACCGGCCTGAGCGGCGCCGGCCAGCAGGTTGATCATTTGCATGATATCGTCCTGTTTACTCATGACTCCTCCCGGTGCCAGTGTGGTAAGCCCTTGATTTTTCAGGAGGCGAGCTGGGCGAGAAATGCTGCTGCCAAAAAACAGGGAGTTTCACCACCCTATGCCAGTGTCGGGCATATATCAAGCCGGTTGCGGGACAAAGAAAAATTGCAACTTCGTGTCAATCGATTCCCTCCTTGCCGATGTTAAAACAGTTTTTCGAGTCACTTTTCGTAACCAGGGAGATGAAGATGAAAATCAAGTCGATGATTCCGGCCGGTATTATCACGGGCAGTGTGTTGGTTTCCACAGCGACGGTTGACTATAACAGTGTCTGGGGTGAAGAGTGACCGACATGCCAAATGACATTCACAATACCCGGATCGACAGACGGGAGTCCGATAACGACAGCTCTATTGATTTTGTTCACTGTGGCAATGGTACGGATTCGGTCAACCGGTTTGAAGACTGTTACCGGCAAGAGCCAGCGCCGCACGCGGCTGGGTTCCGGCAGGACAGGTCCCGCTAAAACTAAGTATCAGGCATTCAGTCAGCTGACTGCTGTCTGTGTATAGGCCTGTCGTACCGCTTGGCGCATGAGTTGCACGGCTGATTTTTTGCCTTCGAGTTGCAGTTCGGCAATAACGACTTTCCAGTTATGTTTCTGCAGTACCCGCAGGTTCAGTAATTTCCTGGTGGCGGGACTGAGGCAGGCAGATCGCACTGGATCGGCAAACAGTTGTCGGGTCAATTTCTCGATTGGCCAGGCACAGACTTCATAACCTCGCTGACCGTAAATAAAGGAACGGATATCCTGATGATCGGCTTCACTCAATGTTTCGTCACGAGCGGAGGGCGTGCCGGCGAGAAGTTGGCTTACCAATTCAGTATCAAGATCGCGTAACGGATCGGCCAATAGCGACGGAAGATGCCGATTGAAGCGATCCCGTGCCCGAGCAAATACCGATTTGCCGTCAGCACTCAACGGTTTTAATACTACTGCGGCGTGCGCACCACTGGTATGTTCCCGGGTCAAGCCCATGCGTACCGGCAGCATGCCGGCATGTTGCCAGAAGCGTAACAACTCGTCACTGGCGGCAAAGCTGGCACCCACGGCATCGACGGTTTCGCCGTCGAGGTGATCGAGTATCTGCTGGAGCAAATGGCTGCCGAGTCCACGTCGCTGGAGTCGCGGATGAACACCAAGCCGCATGATCCGGGCATAGCGATATCGGGCTGCGTCCGGGACGCCGACATGAAAGGCCAGCGTCTGCGCCAGCAGGTGCCCTTGGGGGCGGCGCCGGCCCAGATAGATCGCTTCGCTGGTTTGTGGATCAAATTTACCTTCCACAGACACCACTCCCACTGCCAACGGTCGGGATTCATACAGTAGTGCGTACAGCCGGATGTCAGGTGAATCCAGTAAGCGGTACAGATCATCGGGACGGGTGCGATAGTGGGCCAGTACCAGCAAGCCGAACAGTTGTTTCAGCATTTCTGGGGCTTGAACAAGTGCATCGCGATCAACGCGGACAAATCCGACATCTGCAAACCGGATGGATTTTGCATCGATAGCATTGTCAGGCGAGGCATCCAGCACCAGTGCCTGATACACAAATCGTTCCAGCGGGTCGCCGTTGTTCCACCGGATCGGTTGCGTGAGCTGCTGCAAATGCCAGTCAGGCGTTTGTTGATCAAGAACACGATAAAATTTGAGGGCAAAGCCGCGACCGGTACCTTCATAGCCATGTACTGTGGTGGCAAAGACGATCCGCGAATAGTGCTGCAGCAGCCGTTGCAGGATCGGTACTGGCAGACCGGCAGCCTCGTCGATTAACAGCAGATTGATATCGGGCAGCTGTTCCAGCAGCGCATCGACTGCCATGAATTGTACATATCCGCCATTATATTCAAGCCGGTTGGGCCGACGGACAGCTTGCGGCAGCAGCGCGAACGCTACCTCAAACAGGCTGTTGCAGGCAGCCGGACGGGGGGCGCAGACCACAATGCGGTAATCCGGCTGCTGCAACAGCCGGGCGGCGGCTATACCGAGTGATGCCGATTTGCCGCGGCCGCGATCCGAGGTGATGACCAGCGGCCGGTGACGATGACCGCCGGCGAGGCGCATTATCGTCTCGACAGCCTGTCGTTGATCCGTGCTGCGGAACGGGTCGGGATATGAAACCGGCCGCGGCGGGGAATATTGATAGTCCGGTGACCGGATAATATCCGGCTCCTGCAGTAGCAGGAGCGCTGGATCCTGCTGAATACAGAGGACCAGATGTCGAATAAACCGGGATGGCTCACGGCAGTATAGATTGGCGTAATTGCTCGTGGACCACTCAGCCAATGCCGGGGTTAGCAGTAACATCAGGCCACCGCCGATCAGGGTGCCGCTGCCGGCACCCAGGGCGTCGGCGGAAAATCCGTCATGGCTGTCGACAATTACCAGTTTGCGTTCCTGACCGAGAAACTGGCCGGCCTTGCTCATGGACGTGTGTTGCTCATGTTTTGGTTTGCCGCTCAACCATAACCGTAATGCGGGATCCAGATCATTCCAGATCTGTCCGGCCAGTTCTCTTCCCCATGACGGGCTGCCGGCAATAACCACCATGCTTCTCTGCCAGGCGGCTTGCGCCTGTTGCTGCAGTGCACGAATCGCAGCTAGATGTTGTTGTGCAGACGGATTAGCGGGTGATGACATGTAAAATTATTCAGTCGCAGCCGGATTTGAGCGATATTGTCGAACATATTCATACATAACAACGGAGGCGGCGACACTGACGTTGAGGCTCTCGGTATCGCCGAAGCGGGGAATCGCCAGACATCCGATGTCCGGATAGTTATCGCGATTGAAGCAGATCCCCAGCCCCTCATTGCCCAGGATAAAAGCACTCTTTTGCGGCAGTGGAGTATCGTACAGAGTGTTGCTGCAATTTGCCTCGAGGGTAAACAGTGTATAGCCGCGAGCGGTCAACTCGTCATAGCAGCTGGTTATCGTGTCATGGAAACGGGCCGGGATCTTGCGAAAGGCACCCTTGGCCGGGGAAGGGTCAAACGGACCGATATTGATCAGATGCACTTCGCGGGCGCCGAAGGTTTCCGCGCTGCGGAAGATCTTGGGTACGTTGAAACCGGCCTTGAGATTGTCCAGCACAATGACAAAAGAATGGATGCCGGGTTGTGCCAGGGTATTGCGCAGGCGGTCATTCTTATAGCGTTGCAGGGCCTGAGCGCGCCGCTGGCGGCGGTCACGGGTTTCTCGTTGGCTGGGCATACTGAGTAAGTCCTTGATTTATATTGTTAACAGCAGTTTATCCGGGGACTGTCCCGAGTTGGCGAAGCTGATCACATTTTACCCCAGTTTGGGGTTGAAATATTAGATATCGCTAATATACTAGCTCTACATCGTCACTACTGGAGAGTCTAATGTACTGGAACATCAAGGAAATCGATGCCCCCGAACTTGCCAATTGGTATGAAGAGAAGGCGGAAGGGTTCCGCGTAATCGATGTCCGGGAAATCAAGGAAATTGCAGCAGGTACTGTCCCGGGGGCGGATCCCATGCCGATGGCCACCGTGCCGGTACGCATGAACGAACTGGAAAAGGACAAGGACAAGGATCTGGTTGTTGTGTGCCGCAGTGGAGCCCGCTCGGCACAGGTTTGCATGTACCTGCAACAGCAGGGTTATGACAAAGTCTACAATCTGCGTGGTGGTATGATTGCCTGGGCATCAAGCGGTCAGCAGGTGGCATTACCTAAGGCAGTCTAGGCACTGCTATTTTCAAGTTTCCCATCCCTCCGCAAACAAAAAACCGGTTCATTAAACCGGTTTTTTCTTGTTTATCGGTCGATAAAGCNNGTCAGCAGGTGGCGTTACCTAAGGCAGTCTAGGCGCTGCTAGTTTCAAGTTTCCCATTCCTCCGCAAATAAAAAACCGGTTCATTAAACCGGTTTTTCTTGTTTATCGGTCGATAAAGCATTAATTTCTCAAGAATATCACAGATTTTGCCGTTAATTCAGGCAAATAAAAAGGTTTTCAGCTCGGTTTTACCGTGGTAACGAAAAACGAAACTTTTTCGCAGTATCTGTTACGCCCTTTTCTGTACTGGCATGGCTGGATGGTTCCATTGTCGCTGACAGCACTTTTAGCGGCAGTCAGTTATTCTAATTTTCTGCTATTTCATACTCTGGCCGAACTGTTCGCGATCATGGTGGCGATAGTTCTGTCGGTAGTTGCCTGGCATACCTACAGTTTTTCCCGAAACCATTTTTTGATGTATCTGGGAATCGGTTATTTCTGGATCGGTATTCTTGATCTGATGCATACCCTGGCTTTCAAAGGGATGGGAGTATTTGTATCCGCAGGGGTGAATGAAGGTATCCAGTTCTGGATTGTGACCCGCTATCTTGAAGCGGTACTGCTTTTAAGTGCACCGTTGTTTTTTAACTTACGGGTGCCCAAATTGCCGCTAATGCTTTTGTTCGGTGCAGGCAGCGGTGTTGTAATTTATCTGATTTTCAATCATCTGTTTCCGAACAGTTACATCGATGGCAGCGGACTGACGCCGTTCAAGATATACAGTGAATACATCATCATCGGACTGTTGTTTGCAGCTATCGTTTTGATTACCCGCTACCGCACTCTTATCGACAGCCGTATCTACATATTAATGGTGTTTTCCATTCTGTTCACCATTGCCGCCGAACTGAGTTTCACCTTGTATGTCGATGTGTACAGTTTTCCGATTTTTGCCGGCCATATTTTCAAATTGTTTTCTTACTGGTTGATCTTCCTGGCAGTGGTACGAACTACGCTGACCGAGCCTTATCAGGTGATGAATCGCGGCTCCAGTACTTATGATGCTGTTCCCGATCCAACTATTGTGGTGGACAACAGTGGACGTATCACCCAGGTAAACAAGGCGGCGGAAAAAGCCGCCGGGATGTTACGTAATGATTTGCTGGAAAAGGATTGTCACACCGTGTTTCATTCCAGCAGTGTGGACAAGTATGATTGTGTTATTTGTAACAGTATAGAAACTGCTACACAGTTAAATAATTACGAAATCTATTTCCCTGAGATGAACAAATATCAGGAAGTGACCCTGACACCGTTTGAGTACCAGGGTGATGTCAAGGGAATGGTACACGTATTACATGATATAACTGAAAAGAAATTGGTAGAGCAGGAGTTGATGCATACCGCCAATTATGATCTGTTGACCGATTTTCCCAACCGCGTGCTGGCGACAGACAGGCTGGAGCAGGCAATCAAGCATGCCCACCGCTTCAATATGCACACGGCTGTTCTGTTCATCGATCTGGATAATTTCAAAAACATAAACGATTCGTTGGGACATAATTTCGGGGACCGGGTATTAATATGGGTGGCAAGCAGTCTGGCCGAATGTGTACGGCAGAGTGATACTGTGGCCCGTTGGGGTGGGGATGAGTTTTTGATTATCATTCCGGGATTATTGCGGCTGGCAGATGTTGAAAGGACCGTCAGCAAGATATTTAACCGCCTGGCAAGGCCAATTCTGATTGAAGACAGAGAATTTATGATTACTGCCAGTATAGGCATTGCCGGTTATCCTGACGATGGATTATCAGGTGACATTCTTTTAAGCAATGCGGATGCTGCCATGTACCTTGCCAAGGAGGCTGGCAAAAATACCTATCGGTTTTATGCCCAGGGAATGAATGAGCGGGCGGCGGAACGTCTGGTGATGGAGGCGAACCTGCGCAAAGCTTTACCTAATGATGAATTGCATCTTGTCTATCAGCCGAAAGTTGACCTCGCGANNGGTGCAGAGGCATTATTGCGCTGGGATGGACACGAGCTTGGCAATATTCCTCCGGAACAATTTATCCCTCTCGCGGAAGAAAGCGGCCAGATACTTCCGATCGGTGAATGGGTGATTCGTCAGGTATGCCGTGACCTGAATAAATGCAAGGGGCTTGGTTTTGCCTCAGGTAGAGTTGCAGTCAATATATCTTCACGTCAGATTCGTCACTTGGGATTTACGAAGGAATTGCAGGGAATTTTACAGGAATACGGAGTTGAGCCTACACAGTTGGAATTTGAAATTACCGAATCCCTGTTGTTGAGTGAGGATCAGCACACTGTAACAGTACTTAACAAACTGCGGGAAATGGGAGTGCATTTATCGCTCGATGACTTCGGCACAGGCTATTCTTCGTTGAGTTATCTTAAACGTTTCCCTTTTACTGAAATCAAGATAGACCGCAGTTTTATCCGTGATCTTGATTCTGAGCAGGGAGACCGGCAATTATGCAAGGCAATTATCGCAATGGCCGAGAGTATGAAACTAAAAGTTGTTGGTGAAGGTGTTGAAACCTACGGCCAGCTCACATTCCTTCGTAAACAGGGGGCGGATATTGCGCAGGGCTACCTGTTCAGCGAACCGGTCAAAATAACGGAGTTTATTGCTCTTGTCGAGCAGGGGCCGTTTCCGCTTTCTGCATAATAAGCCCGTCATGTTCGAATCGCTCTGTTTACCCCGTTATTGCATAAATACCTGCAGTTGAAAACCTGTTTCTGCTGCCGGTATTCGTGGTGTTTCAGTTATATTTATATAGTTATTTGATTTCGCATGTTGTGAATTCCTGCTGACAAGAAAACCAGGCAAATAAAATCATTTCATAATTCGGATTAATATAATAAGAGGGTTTATAATGCTCAAGACCAGCTGTTCAGGTTGGATTTTTTAATCCCTTTAATAATTTGGCGGTTTTGATGAGTGATTCGGATTACACCTTTGCCCAGGCACGTAAGGATAATGATGAGCGGCTGTTGGGGCGGCTGTCTTCAATACGTAGTGGAGAGGACATGAACGTCCTGGAGCCGTTTGCGCGTGCCTATCTGGGAATGTTTTATGAAATCGATCGCAATATCGGTGCAGCAGAAAAAGTTGCCATACTGGCCAATCGAGATGTGATGGATGCGGTACTGGATGGCTTTGTAGCCGCCCTGCAGCGGCCCGATATCCCCGGACCATATGAAATCGGAAATATGTTGGGCAGAAGTGAGACAATTTCCAGCGGTTACGTAGTATTGGCCGGTCTGGACCGCTTGATGCAAACCGAACCGGACAGACTGGACATGATTCCTGCCACCACAATACAGTCGGCTATCTGCTTTCATTACGCCAATACCACTTCTCACAAGGACAACTGGTTTGAAGTGATTCTGGCCAATACCGAAATCTCATTGCCCGCATTGAGTCAATTCTGGCAGGGGCTGATTGACAATAATGCCCACATGTTGCCCGGTTTGCGGCGTATCATAGCCGACCTGCAGTTTGCTGAACTCAATCGTCAGATTATTCTTCCGGTGTTAACCAGGTGGACTGATTGCAAACAGAAGACCTTTATAGAGCTGATCTTTGCAGCACTGCGATTTGTCGAGCATGAGACGTTACTGCGGACAGCGCGGGATCTGATCAATGATCCGGAGGGCATCAAAGATGAAAACAAGCGTCTTTATTGGTTGGCAATTGCTTTCCTGTTGTCACCGGAAGAATTTTCCCGGCAACTGACAAACTATATCGGTCGGGTTAAACAGAAAGTATTGCCGTTGCNNCGATGCAGATCACTGCTGCAGACTCTAATACCAGTATCGAACTGTCACCGATGATGTATGCCCAACTGTTACGTATCATTGCGCCCATTTTCCCGCCCCAGGAACACTCCTATGGTCATATGGGAGGCATCGATATCAATTCGCGCAATGTAATGCGTCTGTTTTACAAGCTGGCTACCGATACCCATTCCGAGGCGATGGAAGCAATTAAATGGTTGCNNGACGTACTGAAACATGCCGAACAGTTGCAGAACAAAATCCGGATGGCTGAGAATTATAAGATACCCGACTTTGCCAGCTATCTGGCAGAATTGGAGCAGGATGGCAAATTGGTCCCGCGGCGTAACCGGTTCGATATCAAATAGTGCGATGTAAATTTTTAAATATAAAAACTCAATACAGAGTCGCAAAGGCGCAGCGCTCGCAAAGTATTTGATTGAAGATTGTTGGATAAATAAAGGCGTATTGTTCGTCTTTGGAAGACGGGATTTTATGTGTGCAGCATGCTTATATCCGGCTGATGACTGATTCTGAAACTTAAGTAAATACTTTCACATTCCATTATACCTCTGCGATCTTTGCGCCTCTATGTTGAAATCTTTCGGGAGGATGTTGTTTACCTTCTGCGGCCAAGCCAGTAATATGGCCTGCTTTTGACCAACCATCACGCAGATGGGGATTCACATTGATTTGAAGTGGAGTGAGATACAGATGCGGTACCTGTTGGCTCTGGTATTGGCAGCACTGGTAGTTTCGGCCGTGGGCCATGAAGAGAAATCGGATAACAGCTGGTGGTGGAACAGTGAGTGGTGGAATGAAGGGAAAATCGAGCCGCCCCGCAATTATGACACCAAGGTGGAATGGATCAGTTATACCAGTGACGGCACAGAGGTTCCGGCAATGGTGGTGCGGCCAAAGCAGAAAGGCAAGTTTCCGGCCGTGTTGTTCCAGCATGGACGTCGCGGACTGGATGATTTGATTCAGCGTCATGCCAGGCGGGTGGCGGCACGCGGTTTCGTGGTGCTGGCGCCGGATATTTACCAGGCCCATTTTATCGGTACCCATCCGATTGAACACGATTATGCACTGGAAAAGGATGTCAACCGTGGGCTGGACGTATTGTTGGCACGCGCCGATATCAGCAGCGACAAGGCCTGTCTCTATTCCCACACCCGTGGCGGTTATTACACACTCAAGGTGGCAACCACCTTCCGCCGTCAGGGCAAGGATGCGGCCTGCTATGTCTCCTATTATCCGCATTTGCAGGATCCCAATGCACCGGAGCCTGCCCAGGTCTATGGCTATGCACCGGAAGTGGATCAGATGAAAATACCAATGCTGGTATTTATCGGTGATGAGGAACAGTATCAGCGCCGCCGGGTGATCGAGACGGGTCTGGAATCGCTGCAGAAAAGGGGCCAACCGGTCCGCTTGATCATCTATCCCGGTGTTGGCCGGGGTTTCGACTTCCGTCCCGAGAATGTCCGGACCTTTGGCGATGATCTGGCGGCCAAAGATGCGGTGCAGCGAGCGGCTCGCTTCATGCGACAATATCTGCAGTAACAGAATAAACACTTTCCGCTCGAGTTGCGTTAAAATTGCCCGGCTATGAATATGAAATACAAAACTGACGATCTACGGATTACTGCCCTCAAGGAGGTAATACCGCCGGTACAGCTGCACGGCGATTGCCCTATTACTGATGCTGCGTCCAGGCTCATATTTGAAGCCCGTACCGCCATCCACAATATCCTGTGCGGCCGGGATGATCGCTTGCTGGTGATCATCGGACCCTGTTCGGTGCATGATCCCGAGGCGGCGGTGGAGTATGCCGGTCGCCTGAAGGAGATGCGTGATGAACTGGGAAATGATCTGCTGATCGTGATGCGGGTCTATTTCGAAAAACCGCGCACCACCGTGGGCTGGAAGGGACTGATCAACGATCCGGACCTGGATGAAAGCTTTAATATCAACAAGGGTCTGCATCTGGCGCGCAAGTTGTTGCTGGATGTGAATAATATGGGCGTGCCGGCCGGGACCGAATTTCTGGACCTGATCACCCCGCAGTATATTGCCGACCTGGTGAGCTGGGGAGCCATCGGCGCGCGCACCACCGAAAGCCAGGTACACCGTGAACTGGCTTCCGGTCTGTCGTGTCCGGTCGGATTCAAAAACGGTACTGACGGCACTCTCAAGATTGCTATCGATGCGATTCGTGCCGCCAGCCAGCCGCACAACTTCCTGTCTTTGACGAAAGCGGGACATTCAGCGATCTTTGCCACTACCGGCAACGAGGATTGTCACATCATCCTGCGTGGAGGAAAACAGCCCAACTACGACGCCGCCAGTGTCGATCTGGCTTGTCAGGAATTGCAACAGGCCGGGCTGCTGCCCAGAGTGATGATCGATTTCAGTCATGCCAACAGTCAAAAGCAGTATGAACGTCAAATCAATGTCGGGCGTGATGTGGCCGGCCAGATAACCGCCGGTGACGATCGGATCATGGGTGCCATGATTGAAAGTCACCTTGTGGCGGGGCGGCAGGATGTGCGTCCGGACCAGCCCCTGGTCTACGGCCAGAGTATTACCGATGCCTGTATCGGTTGGGATGAAAGTGCAGGTTTGTTGAAGCTGCTCGCAGAAGCGGTGCGGGAGCGGCGTAAGAAAAAAACCATCTGATATTCACTTTCGTTGTTGCAATAATCCGGATCTGAAAGTTCCGGCTATGTATCTTATGCCGGACCCGAATGCATTAAGAGATTTAGCTAAGGGCCTGTTGTTTTCCAAACTGTGTTAGCCAGTTGATCAGCTCATCAAACGGCATGGCGTCGGCGTAGTAGCTTCCCTGTGCCTGGTCGCAACCAAGTTTTTGCAGGATTTCCACAATAGCACCGCTTTCTACGCCTTCGGCGACTACTTTGAGATCAAGGTCGTGTGCCAGATCAACTATGGCCCGTACCATGGATGTATCACTGGGTTGACTGTACATTGATTTGACGAAACTTTTGTCAATCTTCACTTCATTTAGCGGTAAACGTTTGAGATAGGCAAGTGAGGAATAGCCGGTTCCGAAATCATCTATCGACAGGTTTACTCCCAGGTTATGTAGCTTATGCAGGGTTGTGAGTGCGCGTTTTTGGTTGACCATCATGGCGGTTTCGGTAATTTCCAGTGTTACCCGGGATGGTTCAACATTGTATTGCGCAAGCAAACGGCGCAGATGGTCGACGATCTCGATATCCTGCAAGTTCCAGACCGAAAGATTGATTGCCATGTTTAGCCGAATACCCTGTTGCTGCAACTGTTGACTGCGCTCCAGGGCGTGTTCCATCACCCAGTAAGTGAGCGGATTGATCAGGCCGGTATTTTCGGCAATATGAATAAACCGGCTGGTGGCAATGTGTCCGTGATCCGGGTGTTCCCAGCGAGCCAGCGCTTCCAGGCTTGCCGGCTGATTGTTAAGCAGGTCAATTTTTGGCTGAAAGTACAGACTTATATTCTTGTTTTCCAGATCAGTGCGCAGATCATTAATCAGCTTGAGCTGTTCAAGAGTACTGGTATTATGGGTCTCATCATAAATGGTAATGCCGATACCGACATGCTTGGCAGCATACATTGCCAGCTCGCCATGTTTGATAAGACTGATTGCATCAAGGGCATGTTCCGGATAAAAGGCCACACCGATACTGGCACCAAGGTAGAACTCATGTCCATCCAGCTCAAAACCTTCATTCAGAGATTCCTGGATGCGTGAAGTAACGGCCAGTGCCACTTCTTGTGTGACGCCATCCAGCAACAGTGCGAACTCATCGCTCACAATACGTGCCAGAACGTCATCACCACGGATAATCTTGCGTAACCGATTGGCGATCATGCATAACAGTGTATCCCCGGCATAGTGACCGAGGGTGTCGTTAATCTCCTTGAGACGGTTAATATCGATGACAATGAGCGCGATCGACTCTCCCTCCGATAATAGTCGTTTGAGACGGGCTTCTGCCTGTTCGATCAGGTAAGTCCGGTTGGGCAGGTTGGTCAGTGCATCATGCAAGGTCTGATATTCAAGTTCCTGACGCTGGGTCTCAAGGCGTTGGTACAGCGAAGTCAGAATCATGGCGCCCCAAAAGGCCAGCCATAACAAAATGAGGCCGGCAATGATCAGCGGAACGCCGGAACTCCTGAGAAAGGATCCAAAGTTGCTTTTTTCCAGGCTGCGTAGCAGATATAGCGAAAAATCTGTATCGGGGATATCGTGGCTTGACCATAAAATATATTGTCGGCCGATTTCAATGTAATTGTTGTTGTTATTACCTGAGATCAAGGAAGTGATAAAATCGGGTTCGGTCTGACGATTAACGGCAAATATAATATTGTTATTCTGATCACTAATGACGACATCATAAGCAGTAGCCTGTTTGGTAGAGACGAGTTGCTGCAGAGTTTGGCGTATCTGGGAACTGTCACGCCCGGTAAGAATAGCGGCAAGTTGCCGGGCCGAGGCAGATGTTGAGCTGACCAGTTCATCCAGTTGGGTATTCCGTGTAGTTTGGTAGGTAATATAACTGAACAACGTAACACCAAATAGTGAAACGCTGATAAATGCAAGGAATAATTTGCGGCCGAGATTCATGATTTATTGGATACGTCCTTTCCGCGTGCTGATATTAGCGAGGGAATATATCGGGCAATGTGCTATTAATGCGGAACCAAGATTGAAGATACCGAATCCCCCCATAATCAGATTGATAATATCATTATTAACAAAGTGAGTAGCAACAAAGCCGATGTAAATCAATGCGACGCCGGCCACAATTCGAAAAATACGATCCAGCCGGCCCATATTGCGATGAAAGGTAAAAGGCATGATGTACTACCTCACGGCCATCAAAATTGTAATTTTAGCCTGCTGTGGGAAAAATGGTAAGACAGATAAGGTTATATCAAGTGCGGTCATAAAAGGTTACCCCCCCTTGAATTTTGCCGACCGGTGCCTGATTCGGTTGTGTTTCCGGATTAAATGAGCGTGTCACTTGATGAGCTGCTTAAGGTGTGATATTTCAGAGACAGGAGGAACTTTTCGGCTGACCGCGCTCGAGAATTTGAAAGTCTGGCCTGAGGTGCAACGCCGGCTCGAAGCCCGGGCTTGGCCGGTTGTACTGTTTTGCTCCTGGATAGTGGTTGTCGGTTCGGTAAAAATTATCTCGTGATGATTAACATTAAGCATTGTGGTGGTAAATTATGGACTATGAGCAGGGGATTTGTTGATGGTGATTCTATCCAAACTTGGACATAATCCTGACTTTTGATCAAACCGGTAAATTGGTTGATAGAAGTTCAAAAGTGCATTTGCTATATACAAAAAATAATAATAATTTATCCAGGCATTGCTTTTGTTGTTCCTGGCTCTCGTGCAATGTGGCAAGCTGGCTCAAATGATGACAGAGAAGGGATTGGATAACCGTGCGTATTGCGCTGGTTGAAGATGACTTGGTAACGGCGGATTTGCTTTCCTTGTGGCTAGAAGAGGTTGGGCACCATTGCACTTGCTACCATGATGGATTTGAATTTATCAAG
>JABAOG010001389.1_pt1 | contig 14681 bp, 16 predicted proteins | sample 7062131 | NCBI WGS metagenome assembly JABAOG01 (sample SAMN14538629, study PRJNA623070) | marine sediment metagenome | biome: marine biome [ENVO:00000428]; feature: marine pelagic biome [ENVO:01000023]; material: deep marine sediment [ENVO:00002113] | place: India: Arabian Sea | collected...
CCGCAGCAAGAGCATGCAGGCGATCGGCCGGCGTCTCGCCGCGGTTCGGTCCGGGCTCGGAGAGGTTGGAGACGATACCTCCGCCGCCGACGAGGTCGTCGACAGGCTGGAGCGCATCGGCGCGCAGATCGGCAGGCTGCAGATCGGATGCTGCGCCCCGAACCGTCTCCCGCTCTACGCCGACCTCTTGCAGGGTCTGACGTCGATTCAGCTCACCGTGAACGAGGCCGTCGGCCGGGCCCATTGATGGACGGCTCCGGTCCCGCCCAACGGACCGGCTCCTCGCGACGCTGATCAGGCGTGATGGTCTCCGAGCACGCGCTTCATCACCGCGAGCACCACAGCGGCCTCATCGTCGGTCACGTGGCCCGCCCAGTGCGTCTGCAGTTCGGCGTCGATCACGTTGCGCGCGTCGGCCAGGGCTCTCCGGCCGGCGGCGGTCAACTCGACTACGGTCGCCCGGCGATCGGTGGGATCGGCGTGCCGGGTCACGTAGCCCATCGACTCCAACCGGTCGATCACCTTGGTGGTACCGCCCGGAGAGAGAATCAGACGATGAGCGATCTCGGACATGCGCGGAGGAGTCTCGGCGTGATCGACATACAGCAGCGCCTCATTGTCGGCCAGTAGCAACCCCAACTCAGCCTGCAGCGCATCTTCGACCTTCGCCTTCAGGAGGAACGAGGCGTGTAATGAGTGGGCGGCGGCCCGTCTCCAGAGCGGTTGATCATCGTGACCCATCGACTCATTCTTGCACGAGATGCTGTCTGCGCATAAAGTATACTCAGAAACTAATCTAGCAAAGTAGTTGTGGTGAGGGAGCTCTTCCGAATTCCCGGTTTCAAGACATTCGGGATCGTCTGGATCGGCCAGCTCGTGTCCAACCTCGGTTCGGCCATGACCGCATTCGGTCTGGGCATCTGGGTCTACCAGGAGACGGGATCGGCGCTGCAGCTGGCGCTGATCGTCGCCGCCGCGCGGGTGCCGATGTTGCTGATCTCTCCGTTCGCCGGGGCACTGATCGATCGCTGGGATCGCCGGTGGGCGATGGTTCTCGCCGATGCCGGCGCCGCGGTCGGCACGCTGATCACGATGGTGCTCATCCTCACCGGGACGCTGCAGATATGGCACCTGTACCTGACGCTGTCGATCAGCGGCCTGTTTTCGGCGTTTCAGTTCCCCGCCTATTCCGCCGCGACGACACTCCTGATCCCCAAGGAGCACTACGCCAGAGGATCGGGCATGACCCAGCTCGCCGGCAGCATCGGCGGCATTGCCGCCCCCGTCTTGGCAGCCGCCGTCGTCGTCTGGCAGGGGCTCGGGTTCATCTTCGCCATTGACTTCGTCACTTTTCTGTTTGCAGTCGGGACGTTGCTGGCCGTCCGGTTCCCGGCAGCGGACAAGAGCGCGCGGCGCGGTCGGGGGGTCCGCGGTCTGGTGCTCGAGGCGAAGGAAGGTCTGGACTTCGTGCTCGAGCGGCGTGCGCTGTTCATCCTCATGCTGTCGTTCGTGATGGTGAACTTCGCCTTCGCCTTTCAGGGTGTGTTGATCATCCCGCTACTGCTCAACTTGACGACTGAGCAAACGGCAGGTCTGATCGTCTCCGTCGGATCGGTCGGAGTCGTGCTCGGCAGCCTGGCGCTGAGCGCCTGGGGCGGGCCGAGGAATCGGATCCTCGGTGTGTATCTGCCGATCATGGCCATGGGAGTCGGCCTGGTGCTGATGGGCATTCAACCGGTCGTCGGCCTCGTGGTCGCCGGCATCTTGCTCATCAACGGCACACATCCGATCGCCGGTGGGAGCAGCCAGGCCATCTGGCAGTCGAAGGTTCCGCCGGATCTCCAGGGCCGGGTGTTCTCCATCCGTCAGGTATCGGCGATCGCCGCCTCGCCGGTGGCCTTTCTCGCCGCAGGAGCTTTGGCGGATGGCTTCTTCGAGCCGCTGATGCTCGACGGCGGGGGACTGCTCGGCAGCGTCCTCGGGTCGGGTCCGGGGCGGGGAATCGGGTTGATGTTCGTCCTCGCCGGCCTGTTCGCCATCGGGGTGGTCGTGGCGGCGCTGAAGCACCCTCGTATCAGGAACCTCGAGATCGAGATCCCCGACTTCGAAACGGTTGCGTGACCCGGTTGCGAGCAGAAGCGGCCGGATAGCGCGTTCTGGTGCTCACAACTCGCGGGAGAGCTCGGCGATGATGCCGTTCGCCGCCTCGACCATGCGAGGAGCAGCGTCGAACACTGCTATGCCCTTGCGGTCTGCTTCCAGGACGGAGGGATCCTCGGGCAGCATCCCGATCACCGGCGCCGAGCAGCCGCTGCGCACGTACTCGGCGTCGTCCTCGTTGCGAATCCGGTTGCCGACCACCAGCAGTCTTTCGATGCCGAGTTCGCCGGCCAGGCGCACGACTTCTCCGGCCACCCCGAGGCTCCGCCTGCTGGGCTCGGTGACGATCAGAAAGGCGTCGACTCCGGTGGCGCTCCCGCGACCCAGGTGCTCGACACCTGCCTCCATGTCGATGATCACGACGTCATCGTCTCCCAGGAGCAAATGGGTGATCAGCGCCTTGAGCAGGGCGCTCTCCGGGCACATGCAACCCTGCCCGGCATGGGTCACGGCGCCCAGTCGCAGCAAACGGATCCCCCGGTGATCGATGCTGCAGGTTTCGGGGAGGTCGTCGACCCGCGGGTTGAGCCGGAAGAACCCGCCCGACTCGCCGGGCCTCGCCCCGGTGCGTTCCTCGATGAGGTCGTCCATGACGGCGATCGGGACCAGTTCGGCGGCGCGCACTTCAGGAACGCCGAGGGCCGCCGCCAGATTGGCGGCCGGATCCGCGTCCACCGCCACCACCCGGCGACCCTCTGAGGAGAATGCCCCTGCCAGGAGCGCCGCCAGCGTCGTCTTGCCGGCGCCACCCTTTCCGGATATCGCGAACTTCAATGATCGTCCCATGGACGCAACGCTACCTTCCGAGCCCTGCGCTTGCTCCGCTACATTGCCGGAGAACGCGCATCCCGCAGGCTCAGTGACCAGGAGGTGGAACGTGGCCTCTCGACCGGCGCTCGTCTATCTGACCGAAGCAGACGTCAAGCAGTCCTTGACGATGCCGGAGGCGATCGAACTGGCCGAACGCGGCATCGTGGCCGATGCCGCCGGGGACGTCGCCGGCGACAAGTTCTACATGTCGGTCGGCGAGAACGGATTCCTCAAGCCGTTCTCCGGATACATGGCGGGCGAGGAACTCGCCTACGTCAAGGTGTTCACCTTCTTCGAGGGCAACCCGGCCGCCGGCCTCCCTTCCACCGAGTCGCAGGTGCTGCTGTATGAAGCGGCGACCGGACTCCCCGTCGCCGTGATGGAAGCCAATTGGATCACCGGGCTCAAGACCGGCGCATCGACGGCCGTCACCGCCCGCCGGTTGGCCCGCCCGGACTCTCGTGTGGCCACCATCTTCGGAGCAGGGGGGCTCGGCCGTCATCACGCCGAAGCGCTCGACCACATCTTCGAACTGGACGAGCTACGGGTCGTCGATGCCCTTCCGGAGGCCGCGCGGCGATTGGCGATGGACATGGCCGGGATCCTGCGGGCGCCGATTCGTGTGCTCGAAGGCTCCGAGGAGGCCGTGCGCGGAGCAGACATCGTCGTCACGGTCACCACCGGCAGCGCCGTCAACGTCCGGCCGGAGTGGGTGACACCGGGTGCGTTTATCGCCCGCCTCGGCTCCTATCAGGAGGTCGCCGAGGAGCTGTTCGAGTCGGCACGGCTGGTCGTCGACCGGTGGGTCTACGTCAGCTACCGCATCCCCGAGATGGTGGACTTGATCGCCGCCGGGCGCCTTTCCCGGGATGATGCCGTCGAGTGGCCCGACATCGTCGCCGGCCGCGCACTGGGACGCCGCTCGGACGACGAGACCATCCTGTACGTCGCGCTGGGCATCTGGGGCGAGTATGCGGCGATCCTGCCCGAGGCCTACCGGAGGGCGCGCGCCGCCGGTCGGGGAGCCGTGATCTCGTCCTGACCCGGGGCCGGATCCACGGTTGCTCGTGATCCCTGGCACCATGAGGTGATGGAGACAGGACGTTCCGTTCCCATTCGGCGCGAGCCCCCGCCCTGGCGCCGCCTGGGAGTGATGAAGATCGAACCCATCACGCCGCACCTGGTGCGAATCACGCTGGGCGGCGCCGAACTCGAGGGTTTCCCCGTGCCCGACCCGGGTGCGTCCGTACGACTGCTGGTGCCCTCACCGGGAGCCGATGAGCTGGTCATTCCGCAGTGGAACGGCAACGAGTTCCTGCTCCCGGGAGGGGTGCGTCCGATCATCAGGACGTTCACCCCCCGGTACTTCCGTCCCGATGTTCTCGAACTGGACCTCGACGTCGTTGTACACCAGGGCGGAGCGGTTTCCGCCTGGGCCGCCGCCGCCGGACCGGGCGATCCGGCCGCCGTCTCCGGACCGGGTCGTGGCTACTCGATCGACCCCGAAGCACCATCGTTCATGCTGGCCGGTGATGAGACGGCGATTCCGGCCATCGCGCAGCTGCTCGAAGCGATCCCGCCGACGGCGCCCGCGCAGGTGCTGATCGAGGTCGCTCGTCCGGATGCCCGGATCGATCTGCCCGATCACCCCAAGGTGACTGTGGAATGGCTCGACCTGCCTGCGGGCGAGGCGCCGGGTGCAGTGCTCGTCCCGGCGTTCCAACGCTCCGATCTCTCTGAGGGCACGAAGGTCTGGGTCGCCGGGGAAGCAGCGGCGATGCACAAGATCAGGCAGTATCTGTTCAAGGAGCGGGGACTTCCTCGCTCAGAGGCCACGGTCCGGGGCTACTGGAAACGGCGGGAGGGCGGCGCCGATTAGGTCGGCGGTCGGGCCGGCTGGCAGGTGGGGCACCACCAGATCAGGCGGTTGGCCATCTCCGTGGACAGCACCGTTTCCCCACAGCGCCTGCACGGAATCCCTCCTCGCTTGTACACGTAGAGGCGTTCCTCGCGGGGGATATCGGCACGGGTGCGCACGCCGGCATCGTGCGGAGCCACGGTCACGATTCTGCCGGCCGCCTCGCCACGGCGCAGTTCGGACCTGATCGTCGACCAGAGTTTGGCCGTATCGTCGCCGTCGATCTGGTCGGCCGGACGGTGAGGGTCGATCCCGCACTTGAAGAGGACCTCCGCCCGATAGACGTTTCCCACACCGGCGATGATCTGCTGGTCGAGGAGGGCGGCCCCGATCGGGATGCGACGTTGCGACAGGTTGCCGGCGAATCTCCGGCCGCCCCGGGGATCGGCAAGCGGGTCGGGGCCTATCCGCGCACGGAGCTCCTCCTCTTCCTCCGGGGTGATCAACTCACATGTCGTTGGTCCCGCCAGGTAGACGACGGCCCGGCCGTTGGCCATGGCCAGCCGGGTCATGTCGGTTGGTGGAGGAGGGTCGGTCTCGAAGGTCTTGAACTTGCCGAACAGCCCCAGATGGACGTGGAGGATGTCGCCGGAGTCCCACCGGTAGAAGAGGTGTTTGCCCAGGGCCTCGACCTCGTCGAGGACGCTGCCGTTGATCTTCGCCGCCCCGGCTTCGAACCTTCCCTGAGGTGACCAGGCCCGGATCCGTTCACCGGCGAGAGCGGCCCGCTGGAGCCTGGCGTGGCGATGGATGGTGTGACCCTCAGGCACTGCTCAGCTCTCCACGCGGCGGGGTAGGCCGATCCGGACGGGGACGCCGCCGGCGTAGAGCACGAGCGGATCACCGTGCGGAGGCGGGTAGCCGGCGGCCGTCACCAGATGATCGTCGAGATCGGTGAGCACGGCTCGTTGGAGGGGCCACTCGGGATGGTCCACCGGCGCGAAGGCAGTTCGTCGTCCGAACCGGCTGTAGAGTCCCCAGCGGGCCGTCAGGAATCGTTCCAGGTCACCGGCAGTACCGACCGGGCGTCCGGGCCGGACGGCGATCCGGCTACCCGATGGTCCCGGCCGGCGGGTGGTGGCGGTGTAGGTGATGGTGCCGTCCGTCCGTTCAATACGCATCTCGGACCAACGGTAGGGGAGGCGGTAGGTGCTCTGCGCCACGAGTACCGGGATCAGCCTCGTGATGTCGAGCGAGTCGAACCACACACCGGGCCGGCCGTCGGGGCCGCGTACGTAGGTGCGCACGTTCGTCTCGGGAAACGAGCCGAGGTATGGGATCCGCGGCAGGAAGGGGAGCCGTACCCCTCGCATCTGGAAGGCGACCAGACCCACCCATGCCCACCCGTCGAAGGTGTCGACGCGGAGTCCGTCCGGAAGCCGCGACTGCACGACTGCCGGATCGAACGGCCAGTGCANNGGTGGTGAGCGGGTAGTCGTCGACCGTGAGCATCTCTCCCTATATTCGGATCAGAAGACCGTCCGGGATGGTGCGGGCGGAGGAGGAATGCGGTGCAAACCGTCTGGGTGCTCGGCGATCAACTCAACCGCAGCATCGGCGCACTCGCCGGTGCCGATCCGGCGGATGCGAGGATCTTGCTCATCGAGAGCGAGGGGATGCTCTCGGGCCGCCCGTTTCACCGGCAGCGGCTCCATCTGGTCGTGACGGCGATGCGCCGGTTCGCCGACGAGCTCACGTCGGCGGGGTTCGACGTCGACTACCGCCGCTCCCCGTCTCTGGCCGCAGGCCTCGACGCCCACCGGCGTGAGCATCGCCCGTACCGTGTCGTCGCCACCGAGCCGAACTCTCGCCGGGTCGATCAACTACTGCGTGACCTCGACGTCGAGCTGGTCCGATCGAACCAGTTCCTCTGCCACCGCGACGAGTTTGCCGCCTGGGCCGGCGGTCGCAGCCGGCTCCGTCTCGAGGACTTCTATCGTGAGCAGCGCCGGCGTCTCGGGTACCTGATGGACGGCGACGAGCCGGCCGGGGGCCGGTGGAATTTCGACCGCGAAAACAGAGAACCGCCCCCGCGTGACGGGAGACCGTGGCCGGAGCCTCCTCGCAGCCGGCTCAACGAGCTCGACCGGGAGGTGCTGGAGCAACTTCCGACAGGTCTGCCCGGTGCCGAACCGGTGGGTTGGTGGGCGACCTCGCGCCGTGCCGCGCTGGCCAGGCTGAGGCATTTCATCGAGGAGGTGCTGCCGGGCTTCGGCCCCCACGAGGATGCCATGCTGACCGACAACTGGCATCTGGCGCACTCGATGCTCTCGCCGTATCTCAACCTGGGTCTGCTGCTTCCCGTCGAGGTCTGTGACGCGGTTGAGGAGGCCTACCGGGCAGGGCGGGTGCCGATCAACTCGGCGGAGGGATTCATCCGGCAGGTCATCGGGTGGCGGGAGTTCGTCTGGGGCATCTACTGGCTCTGGCCGGAGCAGCGAGACGCCAACGTGCTGGCACACGAACGCGAGCTCCCGCCGGGGTTCCACGGACCGGCACGATCCGGCATGCGTTGCCTGCAGACGACGCTCGATGCGATCGAGGAGCGGGGATGGGTGCATCACATCCAGCGCCTGATGATCCTGGCCAACTTCGCCAATCTCTACGGTGCCGCACCGGCGTCTCTGCTGGACTGGATGCGGGAGCGCTTCGTGGATGCGGCCGATTGGGTGATGGTCCCCAACGTGATGGGAATGGGCCTGTGGGCGGATGGGGGCCGGATGGCGACCAAGCCGTACGTGTCGGGTGGCGCCTATGTGAACCGGATGAGCGATTACTGCAACGGTTGTCGGTTCCGGCCGTCGTCGCGCTCCGGTGAGGATGCGTGCCCGTTCACCGTCCTCTATTGGGATTTCCTGGACCGGCACCGGGATCTCCTGTCGACCAACCACCGTCTGGCTCGTCAGTACGGGACTCTGGACAGGCTCGGCGACCTCGACGAGCTACGACAGGCTGCCACCGGCATCATCGATGCCTGCGGGAGCGGTGACCTTTGAGCCCCGGAACGCGCTTCCTCCCCCGCAGAACGGGGGAGGAAGCAAAGGGTGACTCGCGACCGGCGACTCGTTTCTCAGGCAGCCTCCGACTGGAGGTTGCGCAGCGAGGCAAGCATCTGTGCCGTCTCGGCGGCGGTCGAGAGTTGAGAGGCGGTGATGGTGCCCACCACGGTCGGACCGTCGTAGACCACGACCATCGGAGTGACTCCCATCTTGCGTAGCAGTTCCGAGGCGGGCTGCTCGGCCTGCACGGCGGGAAGATCGCCGATGGGCCGGGCGACCGTACGCACCGAAGTGGTGAACCGATCGTCGGCCGGGACTCTCGACAGCGATTCGACGGACACGATGCCGGTGACTTCACCGTCGGTGCCGGCCAGCAGGTAGAACGGCCGGAACCGTTCGACGGCGTAGCGGTCGATGAATGCTGCCACGGAGAGCCAGTCGCCGGCGACGGGTTCGGCCCGGGTCATGACGTCCCGGGCGGCGACCCCTTCGAGGTCGTTCTTGAGCGTCGAAAGATGCGTTTCGGCGGTGGCCGCGTTGCGGAGGAACCAACCGATGAAAATGGTCCACAGGCCGCCCAGGCCGCCGACGAAGAGCTCGAAGACGCCGAGAACCATAAGCCCCGATCCAACCCAACGGCCGGCCTTGCCGGCAGTGGCCGTGGCACGAGCCTTGTCGCCGTGACGCTTCCACAACCAGGCGTGCAGCAGCCTGCCGCCGTCGAGTGGCGCCCCGGGGATGAGGTTGAAGATCGCCAGCACGATGTTGATCAGGCCGGCCCATCCGACGACGGCGGCCGGTAGGCCAGTCAGCATCGAGGCGATTCCGAGGAGAATGCCGCCCAGCACCAGGCTGATGGCCGGACCCACGCCGGCGATCTCGGCCTCTGCCCGCGGCGTCTCGGCCTCACCTTCGAGCTGGGCGACNNCCGCTGAGGCCGGGTACGGCGGCGGGGAGTAGTCCGCCTGCTGCCGACACGGTTATGAGCCCGGCGATGACGAGAACGCTCCAGTTCAATCCGATGTCGACGCCGGCCAGACGGCCGAGTTTGAGGTTGTTCTTCATGGTGTGACTCCTTTCGGGTCGTGCGACCGGGGGTCGCCGGTGGGAAGTCTCTGAGGTCAGGCTGCGCTTGGGCAGGGTTCGAGGAAGTCCTCGAGCGCCTGCTCCTTCTCGGGGTCGAGGGGACCCGAGGTCTGCCACAGCACGTTGCCGGATCGGTCGACGAGCAGGGTGTAGATGGTGCCGTCGTCGTCGATGCCCAGGCGTGCGAGGAAGGCAGCTTTGTCGACGTACAGGGTGATGGTGTGCTCCCTGATGGTTCGGTCGGGAATTCCGGCCCGCATCCCGCCGTCGATGAACAACTGCGCAAGCTTGTTGCGCTTCTCTATGACCGGGAGCTCGTAGGCGACGAGGTCTGAGTGACGCTGCTGGAGACGTCGCGCCAAAGGCATCCACGTGTCGACCAGCATCTGGTGGTGGCGCCAGAACGCCAGGATCACCAGATTGCGGTCGCCTTCCAGATCTCCAGGCAGGGTGAACTCCCTGCGCTCCAGATTCGATCCTTTGACCTGTGGGAAGTGCATGACTCCTCCGTTGAAACTCTTCATGAGGATTACGTAGTCGGGCGGTTCTCCGGATGGCGCAACCCTTGGGCCGGGATGCCTCGGATCAGGGCCCCTTTGGGGATGACCAAATGGCCTGTCAGCCAGGCGATCGCCCGCGTGTCCTTGCCCCCCCGTGAACCCTTCGGCGCCGACGTTGGAGAAGAGTGGGTAGTGCACCGATTGGATCGTCCAGATCAATCCCACCATGAACCAGGTGGCGGCGGCGTGCGCAACGAGTGTGGTCATGCGAAGGCGGCGGCGGGGATTTCTCGTTCTCCGGCGGCCAGGCCATCCACAATGCGGCGGGCGACGTCGTCGGGATCGAGCCCTTCCGGGAGCGGGGGAGGGGTGCCTGCTATCGGTCGGGTGGCGAGGCCCGTCTCGGTATGGGGTGGGCGAGCGTCGAGGACGTGGATCTTGCTGCGACGGAGCTCTCTCGTCAGGGCCCGGGTGGCGGCGCTGAGGCCTGCCTTGACGGCGGAGTAGGCGGCCATGCCGCCGACCGGCTGTTCGGCGACAACACCGGTGATGCTCACCCAGAAGCCGCCTTCGAGGTGCGGAAGAGCCTGGCGCAGGACTCGCAGTGGTGCGATGAAGTCGGTGACGACGAGTTCGTCGAGCGCCGCATCGGTCAGTTCTTCGAGCGGTCCGAACGCCACCACGCCTGCCGCGTTGACGATGCCGTCTAGGCCGCCGAGCGTGGCGACCGTGTGCTCGATGAGACGGGCCGGGTCGTGGCTTCGCAGGTCGAAAGCCAGGTAGTTCGACCCGGCCCGATCCTTCAACCGTTCGAGGTCGCGGCCGGTTCCGAGGACGTTGGCACCTCGTTGTCCGAGCGTTGTAGCGATCCTTGATCCGAGTTCGCCGGAAGCGCCGAGGACGAGGACGTTCTTTCCGTTGAGGTCGATCGTGGGCATGGTCGCTTTCGGTCGTCGCAAGGTGTTCGTAGCTACCTGCGGCGCCGGATGAGGGTGCCGCGCCTCCGCCTACGACACCATGACCATGCCGCCCAGGACGTGGGCGACGACCGGCCACCAGATGCTGTCGGTGTGTTTCGCCAGGAAGGCGAGATAGAAGCCGAAGAAGAGCGGGCCGATCACCATCGTGGCGACTTCCCCGCCGTGCGTCGAGACCGGGATGATGTGCCAGAGGGCGAACCAGACGGTGGGCCACGCTGCTCGCATCCAGAACCGATCGCGGAACTGCTCGAGGTAGACACCGCGCCAGAGGATCTCCTCGAAGATGCCGTTGCCGAAGGTGGACGAGATCAGCAGGAGCCAAACGGCGATCGAGTGTTTCTCGTACTCCATTCCCGGTAGGAGGCGAACGCCTCCGGCCATGACGACGGGGAAGAGGATCAATCCGACGATCGTGAGGGTGGGGCGGCGGGGCCGGATCAGCTCACCGAGCCGTCGCGTCCCGATCATGCGAAACGCGAAGATGCCGCCCCACAGCACCCAGTAGACGGCCAGGCCGAGATACCAGCCGAGGTAGCCCTCGGCGGCCTCGCCGAACGCAGCATCCAGGGCGAGGAAGATGGGGTACATCGTTCCGAGCACGACGAGCGGGGCGGCGAGGGCGATCCGCTGCCTCGGGTTCAACGGCAGCCGTGTCTGTGCCGGCCGGTTTGCGAGTTGCACGACACTTCCACCATACGCCGATGGACTTGGGGCGATAGATTGTCGGTAGGGGGCTTTTGTTCCCCCCGTTGGGGGGAAGGTGCCGCCGCTGCAGGCGGCGGTAGGGGGGCTCCTTCAGTGCAGCATCTTCGTGAGCGCACCTTCGAGATCGGTGTCGGCGAAGCCAAACCCTCCCTCGAGAAGCCGTTCGGGAATCACCCGGGTGCTGGAGAACCCAATGGCCTCAGCTTTCTCTCCTCCCAGGGCCAGGCGCATGGCGAGCTTTGGTACGGGAAGGATGGCCGGACGCCGCACCACCGCCGCCAGAGTGTCGGCGAACTCCTTCTGCCGAACGGGCGAGGGGGCAACGAGATTGACCGGTCCTTCGAGATCCGAATCGATCGTGTGCTCGATGGCCCGGACGACGTCGGTGAGGGTGATCCAGCTCCACCACTGATTGCCATCACCGATGGGGCCGCCGAGGCCGGCCTTGAAGAGGGGAACCAGGCGGGCCAGGAGTTGCGCCTCACGAGACAGAACCAACCCGGTGCGAGGGTGGACGACGCGGATGCCTGCTTGGGCGGCCGGCGTGGCGGCTTCCTCCCAATCCATGGTCAGCGAGGCGAGGAAGTCGTCCCGGGTTCCGAACGAGGACTGCTCGGTGAGGACCTCATCTCCACGGTCACCGTAGATTCCCATGGCGGATTGGGAGATGAAGACTGCGGGAGGTTCGTCCGCTCCGGCCAGATGTTCGGCGAGGACCCGGGTGGTGACGATGCGGCTGTCGTAGAGGACCTTCTTGCGTTCCGGCGTCCAGCGCTTGTCGCCGATGCCTGCCCCCGACAGGTGAACGACCGCGTCGACAGCCTTCAGCGCACGCTCGTCGATGTAGCCCTCGTACGGGTCCCATTCGAACTCGCCTTGGGCCGCCGCTTCGCGCCGGACCAGTCTCACGACGTCGTGTCCGCCGGCCGTCAAAGACTCGTTGAGTCGGGAGCCGATCAGTCCTGAGGCTCCCGAGATGAGGACTCGCATGTTCATCGCCTTCTCCTGCATGGTTTCCGTCGTGAGGTCTACGAGACCGGCTTGCCGAGAGGATGACCGACCCTTCCGGGAGACGAACGTTGACGGACCGGACCGGTCGGCGCGATGCTGATCGGAGCGGCGCTCCCGAAGTCGAGGGAGGTTGTCGTTGGCGTGGAGCGCCCTCATCAGCCGGAAGCGAGAGATCCCTGCATGTAACGCCTCTCGGTCATTCCGGCGACCTGAGAGAGGGGACATCTATCTATGGATGCAGCACTCGTCATTCATTTCACGCGTCCGTATCCGGGGCGTGAGACCATGGCGTTCGAAGCCTTTCAAGACGCCATGGTGTTCTTCGGCAAGATGGCAGCCGACGGCCATTGCGAGCAGCCCATCGCCTATATGGGGACCTTTGGTGGCGGCATGTTTCTCATCCACGGCGAGCGGTCGCGTTTGCACGAACTCGTCATGGGAGAAGAGTTCAATCGCTTGTTCCTGAGGGCCGGTTTCACCAACGAGGGCCTCAGGTATGAGTTGATGGCGGCCGGCGACGGCACAATTGCGCAGATGGCCGACTGGAGCAAGATCGGAGTCGAACTCGGCTTGATGGAGATCCCGGCCTAGGCCGTTCTCGCGCGGCAATCATCACCTATAGGGCGCGATTGCCGCGCGAGAACGCGTCTACGGAGGGGGGCTCTTGCCGTCTCGCGAAGAACTCCCGGCGATAAGGCCGGGAGTTCTCCGGTGGAGGATTGAGGCGTAGCCGCCTCACTCTCCACGATGCATCAGAGGACTCACAGATGCCTAACGAGAACGGCCGGTGCTATGGGTCAAGAACCAGATCAGACGCCGTTGAGACGATTGAGGGCGACGTCGATCGGCACGGTCGTCATGCCGATTTCCCGGCTCCGGCGCCGTGCTTCCTCGATGAGGGCACCGCGCTCGGGGTGGTCGGCGGGCAGGAGGAGCGCCCCTCCCGCCAGGAGGATCATTGCAGAGGGAAGAGAACCCCAGTGCTCCTCCCACCGGCGCACCTCGTCCCGCAGGGCATCGACGTCGCCCTGTTCGAGCCGGTCGAGAGTGTCGAGTTCGGAGCGAAAAGCCCGTACCCAGGTGTCGGCCGGGAGTTCGGCCAACCTCTGCCGGTAGTCGCCCACGAGTTGGGGATCTCCCGACGACAGCGCGCAGGTGCGACCGAAGTAGATGACGATGCCGTGGGCGTAGGGGAAGTTCCGTGACAGCTCGAGCGCTTCGTCGAGTCCATCGCGGAACCGGCCTTCGGCCCAGGCGAGCGTGATCGACGCCCTCTGGAGAATCTGAAGGAGCTGTGCCTCGTCCGACCCTGCGGCGAACTCTCGTGCCCTGGCCAGCTGTTCGGTGGCTAGTTCTGTCTCGCCTCTGTTGGAGGAAGACATCGACAGCTCTGCGTAGTGCTGCGCCCACCAGCCGGTCGGCGCGTCGGCGAACACCGGATCGTCGGTGATCGTGGCCGTGGCCTCGAAGTCGCCGGTGAAGGTCTTGGTCCCCGCCCAGTTTCCGGCGAAGAACTGAAGATGGGACTTGTCGCCGAGCCGTCTCGATTCCTGGTAGCCGGCGTTGGTTGCGGCCACGCTCTCCTGCGGGTCCGGCGATCCGAATCCGATGTTGGCGAGTGCCCGGAGTTTGGTACCTACGAACCCGTGCTCCTCGGCGATCTTGAGCGCTTCATGGAGGAGAGCCATGGCTTCTCGGGGCCGTCCCTGGTTCGTGAGTGCGGTCCCGCGGGTGATCATCGCCTGCGCAGCGACCTCATCGAGGTCGAGCAGGTCGGCGGCGCGCATGGCGAGGCGTGCCGTGCCGGCGGCATCTCCCTCTCCGGAAAGGAGCTGGCCCCTTGCCAGTGCCATGTAGGCGCGGGTCAATCCTTCGTCGCCCTGGGGATCGGGATAATCGGCGAGGTAGGGCGTCAGGATCTCGACGGCGCGCTTGGTTCGACCGCTCACGTTGTAGGCAGTGCCGAGCAGGCTCATCGCCCGGGCCTCGGCGGTCCTGTCGTTGAGTTCCCGGGCGGCTTCGACGCAGCGACGCGCGTACTCTTCGCATTCCTGGTACCGGGCGAGGTGCTCGGCGGCGGCGGTGGCGCGTTCGAGGAACGGCAATAGGTTGGCCGGTCCGGTGAAGAACTCCTCCGCTTGTTTGGCCAGGCCGAGGCACTGATCCCAGGCATTGAGGGAGTCGGCGCGGTCGATGGCGTTCAACAGGGCGGTCTTCGCTCGGTCCAGCAGTCTCTCGGTTTCCTCCGGGTCGGGTGTGGCCCGCAGCGCCTCGACGAGGTGAAACGCCACGATGCCGGCCAGTTCGTCGTCGGCGAGCGAGGTGAAGAAGTCGGCCACTTTGAGGTGGCGGGCGCGGCGGATCTCTCTCGAGATGCGGCCGTGCGCTACCTCGCGGATGAGACCCTGCACGAATCGGTACTGGCCCCGCTCCGGGGACCTGGGATCTCGGACGATCTCGAGTAGCTCCTGCCGGACCAGCGGGGTGAGCTTCGCCTCCAGATCCTCTCTGC
>JABAOG010008679.1_pt1 | contig 14676 bp, 18 predicted proteins | sample 7062131 | NCBI WGS metagenome assembly JABAOG01 (sample SAMN14538629, study PRJNA623070) | marine sediment metagenome | biome: marine biome [ENVO:00000428]; feature: marine pelagic biome [ENVO:01000023]; material: deep marine sediment [ENVO:00002113] | place: India: Arabian Sea | collected...
CCGACCACGAACCGTCCCGTCGGATTGATGTGGAACGTGCAGCGCGCCGGATCGAAGAGCTCCGGCGGCATGACCGGCGCGATCACCTGGGCGACCACCGTCTCGCGCACCTCGTCCAGCGTGATGTCCGGCGCGTGCTGCGCGCTGACCACGACCGTGTGCACCCGCACCGGCCGGTCGCCCACGTACTCGACCGTGACCTGCGCCTTCCCGTCCGGACGCAGCCACGCCACGCGGCCGTCCTTTCGGACCGATGCCAGCCGTTGCGTGATCCGGTGCGCGAGCAGGATCGGCGCCGGCATCAGCTCGGGCGTCTCGTCGGTCGCGTAGCCGTACATCATGCCCTGGTCACCCGCGCCACCCACGTCCACGCCGGCCGCGATGTCCGGCGACTGGCGGTTCAGCGTCGTCAGGACCGCGCACGTCTCGCCGTCCATCCCGTAGTCCGCGTCCGTGTAGCCGATCGCCCGGATCGTGCCCCGGACCAGCCGCGGAAGGTCGACGGAGGCGTCGGTCGTGATCTCGCCCGCGACCAGCGCGAGCCCGGTCGTGACCAGGACCTCGCACGCGACCCGGCCCCCGGGGTCCCGCTCCAGCACGGCGTCCAGTACCGCGTCGCTGAGCTGATCGGCAATCTTGTCGGGGTGGCCTTCCGTGACGGATTCGGAGGTGTACAGGCGGCTGCTCAACGGCGGCTCCTCTTCGCCCCTCGCGCGGGGCGTGCAAGTTAGCGGCTCACCGGTCGGGCGACAAGTTCCAGCGTCCCGAGAAGAGCGAGAGATCGAGCCACTGTCCGATGCGCCGCGTCAGGATCTCCGCGACCTCGGACGCGGTGTCCGCCTCGAGCGCTTCGCCGACCGCCGCCCGGGCATCGCTCGCCGGCACGCTCCGGATCACCTTCTTGATCTCGGGGAGCGATGCGGGGCCCACGCTGAACGCCGTGATCCCCAGGCCCAGCAGCAGGAATACGCCCAGCGGGTTCGCCGCCAGCTCCCCGCACACGCTCACCTCGATTCCGGCGGCGCGCCCGGCTTCGGCCACGCCGTCCAGCATCTTCAGCACCGCCGGGTGGAACGGATTGTAGCGCGGCGCCAGGCGCGCGTTGCCGCGGTCCACCGCGAGCGTGTACTGCACGAGGTCGTTCGTGCCGATCGAGAAGAAGTCCGCGTAGCGCGCCAGCTCGATCGCGGTCAGCGCCGCCGCCGGCGTCTCGATCATCACCCCGACCTTGTAGCCGGGGTTGAAGTAGACGCCCTCTCGCCGGAGCCGTTCCTCCTCCTCCTCGAGCAGCGCCCGGGTGCGTCGGACCTCCTCGATTTCGTTGACGAGCGGGAGCATGACGCGCACATCGCCGTGCGCCGTCGACCGCAGCAGCGCGCGGAGCTGCGTGCGGAAGAGCTCCGGCTTGTCGAGGCACACGCGGATCGCGCGCCAGCCCAGGAACGGGTTCTCCTCCTGCGGCATGTTCAGGAACATCGGGAACTTGTCCCCGCCGAGGTCGAACGTGCGGATGAAGACCGCGTGGTTCGGGAACGTCTCCGTCACGTGCCGGTACGCTTGGTACTGCTCCTCCTCCTGGGGCACCGAGTTCCGGCCGACGACCAGGAACTCCGTCCGGAACAGGCCGATCCCCTGTGCGCCGTGCGACCGCGCCACCTCCGCCTCGCCCGGCAGGTCGATGTTCGAGCGCAGCAGGACCGGCTGGTAGTCCGGCGTGACCGGCTCGAGGTGCGCCAGCAGCACGAGCTCCTGCTCCCACTCGCGCACGCGGATGTCGCGCTCGCGGTACAGACTCTTCTCGCGCTCGCTCGGCTCCACGATCACGCGGCCCGCGNNCCGAGGCTCACCACGGCCGGCAATCCGAGCGCCCGGGCCAGGATCGCCGAATGCGACGTGCGCGTGCCCGCGTCCGTCGCGAGCCCCAGGATCGCCTCTCGATCGAGCTGCACCGTGATGCTCGGCGTCAGGTCCCTCGCCACCAGGACCACCTTGCCGTCCACGGTCTGCAACGAGTGGTCCGGCTCCTCGATCCCCAGCAGGCGTCGGATCACCCGGATCTCCACGTCGAGCAGGTCGTTCAGCCGGTCCATGACCATGGGATGGCCGGTCCGCCGCCACTCCGACTGGAACTCCAGCATACGCAGCTCGAACGCGCGGGCCGCCGAGAGGTGATTGTCCCGGATGTACTCGTTCGTCCCCTCGATCAGCTCGGCGTCGTCGAGCATGAGGATCTGCGGGTCGAAGATGTGCGCTTCGACGTCGCCGAGTCGCGCCCCGGTCTGATCGCGGATCTCGCGGATCCTCGCCTTCGCCCATTCGCGCGCCTCCTCGAACCGCTCGACCTCGCGGTCGACCTCCTCGGGGCCGACCGTGACGTGCGGCACCCGCGGCACCTCCCAACGCAGCACGTAGGCCGGGCCGATGACGATGCCCGGCGCCGCCGGAATCCCGTCGCGAATCAACCCCAACGTCGGCTACTCCTCTCCGAAGCCCTGTGCGACCAGCGTCGACAGCTCCTCGAGCGCGGCCTCCGCGTCCTGGCCGGAGGCACGGATCGTGATCTCGCTGCCGAACTCGGCGGCGAGCATCATCACGCCCATGATGCTCTTGCCGTTCACCTCCGTCTCCTCCTTCCGGACCCAGATGTCCGCCCGGAACCGGTTCGCCAGCTTGACGAAATCGGCCGCCGGCCGGGCATGGAGCCCGTACTTGTTCTGGATTCGTACCGTTCGTTCGTGCTCCACGAATGCCGAGCTCATGGAAGCGTCCTCAGCAGGAGTCCGAAGAGTGAGAAGCCGACCAGCGCCAGCACGACGGGTGTCCTGATCCGGGCACCGAACCGGGCGCCGGCCACGGCCGCCACGGCCGCCACGGCCGCCCAGGCCGCCGGGAGCGCGTCGCCGGTCGGCAGCCCGGCCACGTCCAGAAGGCGCCCGGCCACGACGAGCGGCGCGACGAGACCGACCAGGAACGTGCCGACCACCGGGAGCATCCGCTGCACGGCCCCGATCCCGGAGCGCCGCATGTGCTCGCCGACGCGCTTGCCCTCGCGCAGGCCGAGCCGGTAGCTCCACGACCGAAGCAGCAGGTGCCCGGCGTTGTAGACCGCCAGGAACGCCGCGACGGCCAGCCACCAGGCCGCGCCGGCCACCAGCAACGCGAGCGCGAAGAGCAGCGACACCGGCCGCCACCCCACCCACACGAGCCGGTCGCCGATCGTGCCGAGCGATCCGCGGACCGCGGTCTTGAAGCGGTCGATCACCGCCGGGTCCTCGCCCTCGGCCTCGAGCATCGCCACCGCGCCCAGCGCCATCGGCGCGAGGTAGGGATGGCTGTTGAAGAGGTGCGCGTGCCGACGCACGGCGGCACGGAGCCCCTCCGCGTCGCCCCGGTGCACCGTCCGCAGCGCGGGGAGCAGAGCGAACGCGAAGCCGTGGCCGATCAGCGTCCGGTAATTCCACGATGCCTGGATCGCGAACGACCGCAGGAACACCGCCGCGCGCACTCGCGCGCCGAGCCGCCTCACCCCGCGAGCAGGAGCGTCAATCCGCATAGCACTCCCAGCCCGAGCGCGATCCGCCGCTCGCTCCACCCGTCGAAGAGGGACAGCGCCGCACCGGTCATGGCCGCGGCCGCCACCCCGAGCACACCCACCGTCGCCACCGGACCGAGCGCCCAGAGCGCGCCGAGCTGCCGCAGTACGACCAGCGCGACGCCGGCGCCGACCACGGTCACCAGCGCGCCTCGCACGAAATCCAGACCGAGGACGGCGAGCTGGAGCGCCTCGAGCCGCCGACCCGAGAGCGAGCGCCCATCGCCCGCACTCGCGACCAACCGCTCGTTCAACCGGCGGAGTGCGTTGACCGACGCACCGCCGACGCGCTCCCACGCCAGCGCGAACACGATCGCGAGCAGTAACAGGTCCGGCCGGGGTTCCGCGCCGGCCGTTCCCGCGTACGCAACCGTCGCCGCGACCGCGGCGGTCCCGGATTCCGGGTACCGCGCCGCGCCGATCGGCAGGATCACCAGGGCGAAGACCTCGAGCAGCACGCCGACCGCCACCCCCGCGAGCGGCTGGCCGAGAAGAAGACCCGTCACCGGCGCCGCGACGATCGGCCGCGAGATCATGACCTGCGGGAACGACGTGGCATCCACGCCGACCGCGCCGCCCCAGAGCACCACCGCGAGCCAGCTCATTGCTGTTGCCGCTCCCGATGAAGCAGCTCGCCCAGCTCCACCCGGCGCGATCCGGGCAGGTCCCGCGCGCTCACGTCCACGCCCTCGCTCTCCAGCATCTCGAGCTCTCGCTCCTCCTCGTCGCGCAGGTAGACGTACGGCAGCACGGCCCGCCGGCCCGGCGCGTGATGGATCCCGCCGATGTTCACCTGCTCGCCCCGCAGCCGCCCGCCCTCCGCGAGCCGGGCCATCGTGTGGATGTCACGGGTCAGCAGGATCACCCGCCGCTCGCCCGTTCGCCACTCGTCGAGATGGCGGCGCGCGGCGTCCACCTCGAGGAAGCTCGCCTCGACCTCCGGCGGCAGCCCCAGGCCGTACAGCTCCTGCTCCCACTCCGAGCCGGCCAGGTCGTCATCGACCACCACGATCTGGTCCGGGTGCAGCCGGCTGCCCCAACCGACCACGACCTGGCCGTGGATCAGCCGCTCATCCACCCGATACAGTAGGACGGGCATGGTCTCCGAGCTCCGTGGGCGCACAGACGATCGCGGCCCGACCCTTCTCCATCAGCCGCGGGGCCAGTTCGGCGAGCGGAATCTGCCGGTGCATGATGAATTCCAGCAGCAGCGGCAGGTTGACGCCGCTGATCACCAGCAGGTCCGACCGCCTCTGGCAGAGCCGCCGTGCGGCGAAGCTACAGCTCCCGCTCGGCAGGTCCGTGAACAGGACGACCGGGCCCGCCCCGAGGCGCGCGCTCAGCTCCTCGCTCAGCCGCTCCGGCGAGAGACCGCGGTTGCTCAACGGGACGAGCGCTTCGTCGTCCACGCCCGAGATCCGGCGGGCGGCATCGACCAGTCCCTCGGCCAGCGCGCCGTGGCCGAGCACGATGCCGCGCGCCGGCGGCGCCTCACTCATAGTCCTCCTCGAGGTAGTCCCGGACCGGCCGCATCGCTTCCTGGAGCCGCTGGTCGAAGAGCGTCGCCGCGTTCACGCCGGCGTACTTCAGGAGGTGGTTCATCGCGACCACCTCCGAGATGACCGTGATGTTCTTGCCCGGGTTCAGCGGGATCGTGACCCTGGGGACGCCGACGCCCAGGATCTCCATCGCGTTCGTCTCCAACCCCGTCCGGTCGTAGTATGCCGTGTCGCTCCAGTCCTCGAGCTGCACCACCACCTCGATGCGCTTCTGCTGGCGGATCGCCCGGATCCCGAACAGCGCCGGGATGTCGATGATCCCGACTCCCCGGATCNNGACCAGGTCGAGCACGCATTCGCTCTTCCCGATCCCGCTCCGACCGATGAACAGCAGGCCCACGCCGTAAACGTCGGCCAGCGACCCGTGCATCGTGGTCCGCGGCGCGAACGCCTCCTCCAGGTACGGTTGGATCCGGCGGTAGAACTCGCCCGTCTTGAGCTGTGTGCGGATCAGCGGGATCCCGTGCGCGTTCGCCAGGTCGATCGCGAGTTGGGGCACCTCGAGGCCCTTGGTCACGAAGATCGCCGGCATGTCGAGCGACAGGAACTTCTCGAGCACCCCGCGCAGGTCCTCCGCCGGGAGCGCGCGCAGGTAGCTGATCTCCGTCTCGCCCAGAACCTGGAGCCGTCCCCCGGGGAATCGTTCCGTGAACCCGGCCAGCACGAGCCCGGGGCTGGACACGCCCGCCGCCTCGATCGGCCGGTCCAGCTTGCCGGGGTCGGTCAGCAGCTCGAGCTGCAACGACTGCCCCTTGCTCCGCAGCAGGTCCTCGACTGTGAGCTTCGTCACCGAATCAGCTTCCCCCCGCCGGCGTCGGCGTCCGATACGGCTTCGCCGACCGTGGATCCCTGCGCCGCTCTCGCCGACGCTTCAGTTGGCGGCCCAGGCGCTCGACCGCGCGGTCGAGCGCAACCCGCGGCGCCTCGCCCCGCCCCTGTGCGAGGATCGCCGGCGCACCGGGTACGCTCAGCCGTGCCTCCACCTGGTGTACCCCGTGCTCCGCCTCGAAGTTGACCTCCGCGCCGAGCAGCCGCGGCTCGAAGCGCAGCAGACGCCGCAGCCGATCCTCCGCGTACCGCCGCGCCGGGTCCGACAGCGTGCGGTGCCGTGCGCTGATCGTGACGTACATGTCACCTCCCGGGGTTGAGGTCCGTCTCCGTGCCGGTCGAGCGGCTCGGGCTCACGCCCGCCTCTCCGACACGCGCTCGAGGTGTTCCTCGGTCTCGTCCGCCGCCCGGTCCCAACTGAAACGCTCCGCGAACGCACGCGCCTGGCGCCCCAGTCGTGACCGCAGCGCCCCGTCCTCGATGAGCCGGTGCAACCGATCCGCGAGCGCTTCGACATCGCCGTGCGGCACCAGGAAGCCCGTCTCGCCATCCACGACCGAGTCCCGCAGTCCGGGCGAATCGCTCGCGACCGTCGGCGTCGCGCATGCCGCCGCCTCCAGGTTGGTGATACCCCACCCCTCCTTCGGCGACGTCAGCACGTGCACCCACGCCTTACGGAAGAGCCGCCCCTTCTCCTCATTGCTCACGAAGCCGGGCAGCTCGACCGCATCTTCGAGGCCGAGCCGCGTGACCTGGCGGCGCAGCGCCCCCTCCTGATCGCCGCGCCCCGCGATCACCAGCCGCGCCGGGACGCCGCGCTCGCGTAGCCGATGCAGCGCCCGCACGACCAGGTCGACTCGCTTGTACCTCTTGAGCCGGCCGAGGTACAGCAGCGTCGGCTCCTCGAACCGACGCCCCTCCACCGCGGGGCGGTAGAAGTCCAGGTCCACTCCGTTCGGGATGACGACGATCCGTTCCGGCCGGAACCCGCGTCGCTCGAGGTCCGCCGCGGTGCTGCGGGAGACCGCCTCGACCGGAACATCGCGGTAGATGCGCCCGAGCGGACGCTCGAGGAGCCACGTCGCGAGGGCCAGCGGGAGCGGGGCCTCCTCGAAGGCCGTTCGCCCGAAGAGATGATGCACCAGCAACACCAGCGGAGTCCGTACCCAGTACGGCGTGAACAGCGGAACCTTGTTCAGGTCCTCGACGACGATGTCGAAGCCCCGGCCCCGCAGCTCCGCGTGGAAGTAGCGGGGCGCCACGACGTTGAACGTATACCGGCCGCCGACCCGGTGCACGTCCAGCCCGTCCACGACCTCGCGCGCCACGGCCCCCCGCCAGCCGGACGCCAGCAGCGTGACCTCGTGGCCACGGCGCGCCAGCCGGCCGAAGATCTCGTGCAGATGGACCTCCGCCCCGCCGGCCTGCGGATTCAGGCGGTCCTGCCAGTTGACGACCAGTAGCTTCAGCGTTGCGACTCTCTCCGGCGCCCGCGGCTACGCACGCCCTTCGATCCGGCGGAACAGCGCGTCCAGCACCCCGTTCACGAACCGAGGACTCTCCGCCGTCCCGTACTTCTCCGCCAGCATGATCGCCTCCTGGATCGAGACGCGCGGCGGCACCTCGTCGATGTACAGCATCTCGGCGGCGGCCAGCCTCAGCAGGTTCCGGTCGATCACCGACACGCGCTCGAGCCGCCAGTTCGTCAGCGCGGACTGGAGCTGCCGATCGATCTCGTCGAAGTGCTCGTCGACCACCCCGACCAGCTTCTTGAGATAGTCCTGACTGGCCCGCGCGATGTGGCGCTCGCGGAGGAACTCCGAGAGGACGTCGGGCAGCGGGGTCTCCCTTCCACGCGCTTCCCGGGCGTACAGGACCTGGAGCGCCCACGCCCGGGCGCGGCTGCGTTCGCGCACGCTATGCTTCCATCTGGCGGTGCAGGTCGCTCATCTCCAGCACGCTGAGGGCCGCCTCCCAGCCCTTGTTCCCGCTCTTGCCGCCGGCGCGTGCGAGCGCTTGGTCGGGCGTATCGGTGGTCAGCAGGCCGAAGGCCACGGGGACATCGGTCGCGAGCGCCGCGGCGGCGAGCCCCTTCGCGGCCTCTCCCGCGACGTACTCGAAGTGCGGCGTCTCGCCCCGGATCACGCAGCCCAGCGCAACGATGCCGCCGTAGCGCCCGGTGCGCGCCGCCCGCTGTGCGACCGCCGGCAGCTCCCACGCGCCGGGCACCGCGTAGGTGTCGATGTCTTCCTCGCGCACGCCGTGCTGGAGGAGGCAGGCCCGGGCACCGGCGGCGAGACGCTCGGTCACCAGCTCGTTGAATCGGCTCACCACGAGCGCGAAGCGCTTCCCTTCACCCGTCAGCCGCCCTGTGTACTCGGCCACGTCATCGCCTCCGTGAATCGCTACATCTCGGCCGGCACCGCCCGCGACGGCGGTTCGGCCTCGGGCTGGTTGCCCGTCGCGCGCCCGGCGCTCGCCGTGCCCGCCGCCGGCCCCGTGCCCGCGCCCTCGTCGAATCCGCCGAGCAGGTGGCCGAGCTTCTTCCGCTTCGTCGCCAGGTAGTTCCGGTTGAAGTCGGTCGCCGCGATCTGGATCGGCTCGCGGCCGGTGATCGTGAGGCCGTAGCCTTCGAGCCCCACGATCTTGCGAGGGTTGTTCGTGAGGATTCGGATCGAGGTCAGCCCCAGGTCCAGGAGGATCTGTGCGCCGATGCCGTAGTCCCTGAGATCGGGCTTGAAGCCGAGCGACTCGTTCGCCTCGACCGTGTCCTGGCCCTCGTCCTGGAGTGCGTACGCACGGATCTTGTTCACGAGCCCGATGCCCCGCCCTTCCTGCCGCAGGTAGACGACGGCGCCCTCGCCCTCCTCCTCGATGCGCCGCAGCGCGGCGTGCAGCTGCTCGCCGCAGTCGCAGCGCAGCGAGTGGAAGACGTCGCCCGTCAGGCACTCCGAGTGCATGCGCACGAGCACGTTCTTCCTGCCGGCGATGTCTCCCTTCACCAGCGCCACGTGCTCGCGGCCGTCGATCTGGTTCTCGAAGGCGATGACCCGGAAGTGGCCGAACGGCGTCGGCAGCGTTGCCTCCGCGATGCGCCGGACCAGGCGCTCGTGGCGCAGCCGGTGCGCGACGATCTGCGCCACCGTGATGAACTTCACCTGGTGCCGCCCGGCGAACGCCTCGAGCTCGGGGCGGCGGGCCATGGTGCCGTCCTCGTTCATGATCTCGCAGATCACGCCGGCCGGCGGGAGCCCGGCGAGTCGCGCGAGGTCGACCGAGGCCTCGGTCTGCCCGACGCGACGCAGGACGCCGCCGGGGACGGCGCGGAGCGGGAAGATGTGACCGGGGCGCCGGAGATCCTGCGGCCGGGTGGCGGGATCGACCAGGAGTTGGATCGTCCGCGCTCGGTCCTGTGCGCTGATCCCCGTGGTCACGCCGAACCGCCGGTGCGCGTCCACCGACACCGTGAACGCCGTGCCGAACCCCTCCTGGTTGTGCTCGGTCATGAGCGGCAGCTCGAGATCGTCCGCGCGATCGGCCGTGAGTGCCACACAGATGAGCCCGCGCCCGTGCGTCGCCATGAAGTTGACGAGCTCGGGCGTGACCTTCTCCGCGGCGCACACCAGGTCGCCCTCGTTCTCGCGGTCCTCGTCGTCCGCCACGATGACCAGCTTGCCCCGGCGGATGTCCTCTACGGCGTCCTCGACTCGATCGAACGGCATCGCCCCTCCTGGATGTCCTCGGCCTCTACCGACTTACCCCGGACGCCGCGGTTCGCTTCAGATAGTGCGTCACGAACCGGCCCAGGAGGTCGCCCTCCAGGTTCACCCGGCTACCCGGCTCCAGCTCCGAGAGCGTCGTGTGCTCCCAGGTGTACGGAATCACCGCGATCTGCGCCACGTCCCGTTCCGGCAGTGCGTTCACGGTCATGCTGACACCGTCGACCGCGATCGAGCCGTGGAGCACCGTCACTTCCGCGACCACCTCGGGAGTGCGGACGTCGACCAGCCGGTGCTCCCCGCGGCGCTCCACGGCCACGACCTCGCCGACTCCGTCCACGTGGCCCTGGACCAGGTGCCCGCCGACCCGGCCGCCGAACGCCAGTGCGCGCTCGAGGTTCACCCGCCGCCCCGGCTGGAGCTCGCCCAGCGTCGTACGCGAGAGCGTGGTGCCGATCGCGACCACCTCGAACCCGACGTCGTCGAGCGCGACGACGGTCTGGCAGACGCCGTCGAGCGCGACCGAATCGCCGGGCGCGAGGCCGTCCAGGACCCGCTCGGCGGCCATCGCGATCCGCACGCCGTTCTCGACGGAGCCCACGCTGCGCACGCGGCCGACCTCTTCCACGATGCCGGTGAACATCTACGGCTTCCGATCCACGACCATCAGGATGTCCTCGCCCAGCACTTCGAGCCGGCGGCGGTGCCAGCCGTCGCGCCGATCCGGCGGTACGCGGCCCGGGAACGCCGGCACGCCGCCGCGCCCGAAGAGCCGGGGTGCGTAGAACAGGTAGAGCCGTTCGACCCGGTCTTCCTCGAGGAGTGCGGCGCCGAGGCGCCCGCCTCCCTCGCACAGGATCGAACGGATCCCCTCGTCCCAAAGTCGCGCCAGTGCGCCGTCCAGCGCAATGCCCCGGCGCGCCCGGGGCACGGACAGCGTGCGGGCGCCGCGAGTCTCGAGCTCCCGGCGGCGTGCGGCGGAGGCGTCCTCGGCGCACACGACCCAGACCGGGGCCTCCCGGACCGTCTCCAGCAGTCGGCCGGCGAGCGGCAGCCGGGCGTCCGGGTCCAGCACCACCCGGACCGGCGCGACGCGGGGCGGCGCGTCGCCCCGCACGGTGAGCAGCGGGTCATCGGCGACCGCCGTGCGGACCCCGATCATGACGGCGTCGAACCCCGCCCGCAGCCGGTGCACCTCGGCCCATGCGGCCTCGCCGGTGACCGCCGTGAATCGGCCTCGCCGCGCCGACAGCCGGGCGTCCAGCGAGAGCGCGTACTTCAGCGCCACGTAGGGGCTGCGCCGCTCGAGCGCGTGGAAGAAAGCCGCGTCGAGCGCACGCGCCGCGTCACGCTCGACGCCGACCTCGACCTCGACGCCGGCGGCACGCAGCCGGCCGGCGCCGCCCCGCGCCTGCGGGTGCGGGTCCTCGGCGCCGACCACCACCCGCGCGATCCCGGCCTCCAGGATCGCGTCCACGCAAGGCGGCGTCTTGCCCCGGTGGGCGCACGGCTCCAGCGTGACGTAGAGCGTGGCGCCGCGCGCGCGGCTCCCCGCCGCCCGCAGCGCCACGACCTCGGCGTGCGGCCCGCCGAACTCGCCGTGGAAGCCCTCGCCGACCACGGCGCCGTCGCGTACGACGACCGCGCCGACGAGCGGGTTCGGATGGACCCGACCCCAGCCTCGCTCGGCCAGGGCGAGCGCGCGGCGCAGGTACGCGCGATCGCTGCGCGTGGCCTCCATCGCCATGGCTATCGTGTGTCCGTCAGATCGAAAGGCGCAGCGCCAGACTCCCGAAGAAGCGGCCGTCTTCGGCGTCGAAGCCCAGGTTCGCCGGGAGCGTGCCCGGCACGGCATCCGCACCCGACTGCCAGCCGATCTCGCCCACCAGGTGCAGGATCAGCAGCGTCCAGGACACGTTGCCGAACAGGGAGAACCGATCGTTCTCGAAGTCGTCGAACGAGACGCGGGTCGCACCCGGCGTCGCGGCTGCGGGGTCGATGAACGCGAAGTCCACGTCGCTCCCGTAGTGGTCGTAGCCGGCGCCCAGCGCGACGCCCAGGAAGACCACCCGCTTGCTCACCGCCCCGCGCAGGCTCCACACGCCGACGCCCATGTCGAAGAAGGAGTCGTCGGTCCCCAGGTCGGGGTCGCCGAACTCGAAGTCGCCGACCTGCCGGTACATCCCCGTGATCGAGATCCCCGGCAGCGTGAAGGACTCGCGCAGGATGCCGAGCCGGAGCCCGATCGCCCACGTCCACGGCGAGTCCTCGAAGCCGTCGCCGCCCGGCAGCGGGATGTAGCCGAAGCTGGCCAGCCCGTCGAGCGAGCCCACGCCGCCGACGGTCGGTGCCGGCGAGAACCCGCTGAAGATCCCGATCGCCGCGTCGGCGTTCAGGCTCGGCAGGAAGATGTCGATCTCGTCCGTGTCGCCGAAGTCGAGCACCGGCGGCAGCTCCGCGAACACGCCCGTCGCGCGGACCGCGACCGTGATCCGCGGCAGTGCGCCCAGGCGCATCCCGAGGGTGCTGGCCGTCCCCTGCACCGGGTTGCCGCCGGTCGCGGCGAGTCCGACGACCGGCTGGGCGATCTCGATCGCCTGCGCCACTAGGTTGCAGAAGCGCCGGGCCTCCGCGCTCGCCCCGGCCGTCGCCTCGCCACAGCGCCGGACCAGCGCCTCCTCCTGCGCCGCGGCCGGCGCGGGTACGAGGAACGGAAGAGCCGCCGCGCACGCGACGACGACCACAGTCGTACGCCCCATCATCCCCTCCTGCAAATCTTCAGAGGAGCGTCACCTGACGTCCTCCGTGCTCGACTTCTCCGGCCACCCAGGCGTCCTCGCCCTCGGCCTGAAGCCGCTCGACGACCTCGGTGGCCTCCTCCGGCGCCACGATGAGCACCATGCCCACGCCCATGTTGAAGGTGCGGTACATCTCCTCCTCCGGGATGCCGCCGTGCCGCATGACCGAGTAGAACTCGGGCGGCATCTGCCACGTCGAACGCTGGACGCGGGCCTCGAGGCCGGCCGGGATCACCCGGGCCAGGTTCTCCGGGATCCCGCCGCCGGTGATGTGGGCCAGCGCACGAACCTTGCCGGCGTCGAGCAACGGCAGTACCGGAGCCTGATAGCTGCGGTGGACCCGGAGCAGCACTTCGCCGATCGGCTCGCCCAGCTCCGGGAACTCGTCGTCCACCCCGAGGCCGAGCCGATCGAACAGCACGCGCCTGAGCAGCGAGTAGCCGTTGGTGTGGAATCCGTTCGACGCCAGCGCGACCAGTGCGTCGCCGGCCCGGACCCGGTGCTTGCCCGGCCGACGCTCTTCCTCGACCACGCCGACGATGAACCCGGCCAGGTCGTACTCGCCCGGGGCGTAGAAGTCCGGCATCTCGGCCGTCTCGCCGCCCAGGAGCGCGCAGCCGTTCTCGCGGCAGCCGGCGGCCACGCCGGCCACGATCCGCCCGACGACGCCCTCCTCCAGCCGGCCCATCCCGATGTAATCGAGGAAGAAGAGCGGGCGCGCGCCCTCGACCAGGATGTCGTCCACGCAGTGGTTGACCAGGTCCCGGCCCACCGTGTCGTGGCGGCCGGTCATGATCGCGACCTTCAGCTTGGTCCCCACGCCGTCCGCGCTCGCGACCAGCACCGGCCGCTCGAGACCCGTGGGCACGCGGAACATCCCGCCGAACGAGCCGGGCTCCGGAATCACGCCCGGCACCATCGTCGACCGGACCAGCTCGCCGATGCGGCTCTTGGCCCGCGCGGCCACGTCGCGGTCCACTCCGGCGTCCCGGTAGCTCAGACCGGCCGCCGCCGGACCGTCCCCGGGGTCACGCATGGGCGCCCGCCGTCCAGGGGTGCTCGAACGCCGTCATCTCGCGGAACGCGGCCACCCGCTCGTGGACCTCGGGCGGGGTGAGCCCGACCAGCCGTTCCACGCCGAAGCGCTCCACGGCGAACGAGCCCAGCGCGGAGCCGTAGATCATGGCTCGCCGCAGCTCTTCGGGGTCCGTCGTGCCCGCCTGGGCCAGGTAGCCGAGGAATCCGCCCGCGAAGGCGTCGCCCGCGCCCGTCGGATCGAAGATCTCCTCGAGCGGGTAGCCGGGCGCGAAGAAGACCATCTCGGGCGTGAACAGCATCGCGCCGTGCTCGCCCTTCTTCACGACGATCAGCCTCGGCCCGCGCTCGTGCACCCACCGTGCGGCGCCGACCAGGTTGTAATCCCCGGAGAGCGCCCGGATCTCCGCGTCGTTGATGAGGAGCACGTCGACCCTCTCCAGCAGGCGGACCAGCGACTCCTTCTTCGCGTCGATCCAGAAGTTCATGGTGTCGCACGCCACCAGCCGCGGCGAGCGCACCTGGCCCAGCACCTCCATCTGGAGGTCGGGGTCGATGTTGGCCAGGAACACCCACTCCGCGTCACGGAACGACTCCGGGATCTCCGGCCGGAAGTCCGCGAACACGCCCAGACGGGTCTCCCGCGTGACGGCCGTGTTCAGGTCGTAGTCGTAGTAGCCGGACCAGCGGAAGCTGTCGCCCTCCGCCCACGCGAGTCCCGACAGGTCGACGCCCCGCGTGGCCAGGAAACCGAGCTGCTCGGCCGGGTAGTCCCCGCCCACCACGCCCACGAGCCGGACCGGATGGAAGAGCGCCGCCGCCGCGCTGAAGAAGACCGCCGACCCGCCGAGCGCGTCCGACGTCCGGCCGAACGGCGTCTCCACCGTGTCCAGNNCATTCGCCCTCCTCCCGTTCCATGCGTTGCGGCGCCGCGAGCCCCAGCAGCTCGAGGCCGTTGCGGAGCACGATGGCAACGCCTCGCGTGAGCACCAGACGCGCACGACGCAGCGCCGGGTCGTCCGCCAGCACCGAAAGCTCCGGGTTGCGGGCCGGGTTGCCGGCATGGTACCACGAGTTGACCATTCCGGCCGTCGTTTCGAGGTAGTCGCAGACGATGTGCGCGCCCCTGGCCTCGGCTGCGCGCT
>JABAOG010007587.1_pt1 | contig 14675 bp, 12 predicted proteins | sample 7062131 | NCBI WGS metagenome assembly JABAOG01 (sample SAMN14538629, study PRJNA623070) | marine sediment metagenome | biome: marine biome [ENVO:00000428]; feature: marine pelagic biome [ENVO:01000023]; material: deep marine sediment [ENVO:00002113] | place: India: Arabian Sea | collected...
CACGGGCCCATAGCTCAGTTGGTTAGAGCCGCCGGCTCATAACGGGTTGGTTCCAGGTTCGAGTCCTGGTGGGCCTACAGCGTTTTCGTGGCCTCGTGGGTTTGCCCACGGGGCCACGGTTTTTTCGGGCTCTGCATCTCGTGCGTTGGAGCTCGTGGCTCCGATGTGCGCTTGCGTAGCGCGCCCGATCACGGTAAGCGCAGCGCCACCAGTCGGAGATACGCGCACCACGCGCGTAGCCGTCACGACGCGGAGGCTTTTTTCGGATGCAGGACGAGTTGAGGGCGTTGGCCAAGCTGGCGATGATGGACGGAGCGGCGAGTGATCACGACGCTGAGCTTCGGGACCTTCCGGCAAAAATCGAAGCCATGCGCGGTGACGTCCAGACCCTCGAGACCTTGCTCGCCGCAGAGCGCGCGCAGATCGACGAGGCCAAGGCGCTGCGCGACGAGCGGCAGAAGGATCTTCAGATGAAGGTCGACATGCTCAGCCTCGCGAAGACGAAGATGAGCAAGGCGCGCACGCTCCGAGAGGCGGACTCCGCCGAGCGTGAGGTCGAGATGACCCGCCGCGCCATCAAGGAGCGAGAGGAAGAGGTCCTCTCCATCGAAGAGACCCTCGAGCAGAAGTCCGGCACCCTCGACGAGCGGCAGAGCCAGTTCGAGGAAGCCCGCAAGATGCTCGACGAGGAAGAAGCCGCGGCCAACGCGCGCATCGAGGTCGTGACCAAGGAGCGGGACAAGGTCCTCGCCGGTCGCGAGAAGGTCGCCGAGAACATCCCCAAGCGCATCTTCAAGCGCTACGAGAAGCTCCGCACCAAGCCGCGCTACGCCGCGGTGACCTTCGTCGACGAGAGCGGCACCTGCAAGTCCTGCCGGATGGCCCTGCCGCCGCAGCTCTTCATCGAGGTGCAGCGCGGCGAGGACTTCCACGAGTGCCCGCAGTGCCGCGCCTTCCTGATCCACCAGTCCTTCAAGCCCGAAGAGCCGGTGGCCCCGAAGGCCGACGCGTCGGAGGCGAAGGCCGATGACGCCGGTGAAGAAGGCGGAGAGGCGAGCGCGGCCGAAGAGAAGTCGGCCGAGAGCGCCAGCGCCGACGCTTCCTCGTCCGCCTGACCCCGCTCTTCAGCGCCGGCGCAGTCGATCGATGGTGTCCCGGGCGCGCTGGGCGGCGGCGGCGTCGTTGCCCTGCACCTTCTGGATGTAGCGCTCGTAGGTCTGGATGGCGCGGTCGTTGTCGCCGACCTGCTCGTAGCAAATCGCGGTGTCGAAGAGCACGCCGGCCTCGTCCTTGCCGAGCTCGATGGCCTTGCGGTAGTGCGGCAGCGCGTCCTCGCAGCGTTCGGAGGCGCGCAGCGCGACCGCGAGGTTGAAGTGCAGGTCGGCGTTGCCCTCCACGTTCTCCACCGCCTGCTGCAGGAGGATGATCGCCTCCTCGTTGCGACGCGCGCGGCGATAGGCGACCGCCAGGTTGTTGAGCAGCGTCACGTCCTCCTGATGGCGGCGGAGTCCCGCCTCGTAGGCTTCGATGGCCTCGTCGTTTCGCCGCAGCCGGCGGTAGACCATGCCGAGGTTCGACCAGTGGCTGGCGGTGTCGGGGTCGAGCTCGGCGGCACGCCGGAGCGGCTCGATGGCTTCCTCGTAGCGGCGCAGCCGGATCAGCACGGCGCCGACCATGCCGTGGGAGCTGGCGTGGTTCGGCTGCAGCCGCGCGGCCTCCTTGAAACAGGCCAGCGCCCCCTCGAGGTTGCCCAGGCGGCGCCACAGGCTCCCCGCGGTGAAGTGCGCCGCGGCGTGCGTCGGGCGAGCGCGAATCGCCGCCCGAGCCTCGGCCAGCGCCTCTTCGAGCCGGCCGGCGCGCTTGTGGGTGAGCGCCATCCGGTAGTGGACCTCGGCCTCGTCGGCGGACGCCGCCGAGGGGAGGGCGGCCGGCGCGCAGAGGGCGAGCGCGAGGAGAAGGGGGTGCAGCCGATGCATGCGCTCATTGGAGCGGAGCGTCGGCGCTCCGTCAATGAACGTCGGCCGCGCGTCGCTCAGCGGAGCTCGAGGCCGACCTGGCCGAGGGACCCTTCCGGCGCCTGCGGTCGGAGGGCGAAGTAGGTCGCCAGGGCGCCGCCGAGCACCACGACCCCGACCAGCACGCCGACCCACCAGAGGGAGCCGCCCTCGTCGACGTCGCCGTCGTCCCCATCGCCAGGGGCGGTGCCGAGCGGGTCGGGCTCGTCCGGGCCGCCGCGAGTCGCCGCCGGGGCGGTCAGCTCGAGCGGTCGACCCTCCGAGCCGACGCCGGCCAGCTGGTAGCCGGACGGCGCGTGGGCGGTGAGGAAGTACTCGATCCTCTGCTCCTGGTCGGTCGGCCCGACCAGCGGGATCCGGCCGCTGGCGACGCCGTCCTCCATCGTGAGCACCAGCCGCGCGAAACGGGGGGCGTCGCCGGTCCGGTAGTTCAGGTGGAGCTCGGCGACCGCGTCCTGCCCCTCGGCCACGCTCACCTCGATCATCGGCGCCTCGCGCCGCTCGAGCACGGGCGGTTCGTGGTCGAGGCGCACGTCGATCTGCGGCGGGGCGTTCTCCCGGGCGCGCTGGAAGGCACCCTGGACCATCGGGCTGGCGTCGGCGTCGGCCAGCCGGTGCCGGGGGTCTCGGGCGTAGAGCTGGCGAAGGACGGGGTTCGCCTGGTCCATGTCGCGGTTGGCCAGGTGCGCCGTCGCCAGCACCTCGAGCCCTTCGTTGCGCTGCGCGGCGTCCAGATCGGTCCGCTCGAGCAGCTCGTGCGCCTCGGTGACCGCTTCGTCGTAGCGGGCGTAGAGGATGTGCTCGCGGATCTGGGCCAGGACGACCTGGGGGTTGGCCTGCGCCGAAGCGAAGGAGGGCGCGAGGGCGCCGAGGGCGGCGCAGAGCAGCAGGGCATGGAAGCGCATCGCCCCCCGTCCTAGCACGATCCGGGGGGGCCTGGTGGGGGGTCGGGACGCATCGCGTCCACTTTGTCACCGGTTCGCGGCTCGCAACGGGGCCCCGAACGGCTATATTTGGCAGAACGTGGCCGAGCCCAGCATCGTCCGAAACCTCCCGGCAATCTGCGCCTTTTCCCGGTACGAGCTGCTGGGACGTTTGGCCGTCGGCGGGATGGCGGAGATCTATCTCGCGCGGGAGCCGGAGACGGTCGCGGGTGCGGGACACCGCACGCTGGTCATCAAGCGGGTGCTCCCGCACGTCGCCGACGACCCGGCCTTCGTCGAGATGTTCTTCAACGAGGCGCGCCTGGCGATGCGGCTGCGTCACCCGGCCATCGTCCACATCTACGAGTTCGGCGAGGAGCAGGGCTCCTACTTCCTCGCCATGGAGTGGGTCGACGGTGTGCCCCTCGGGAAGATCATCCGTCGCGCGCGCAAGCAGAACGGGATCCCGGCCGCGCTCGCGGTGAAGGTCGCCGCGACGACCGCCGAGGCCCTCGACTACGCGCACCGGGCCCGCGGCGACGACGGCGAGCCGCTCGGCATCGTCCACCGCGACGTCAGCCCGCAGAACATCATGGTCAGCTACGACGGAGCGGTGAAGCTCCTCGACTTCGGCATCGCCAAGGCCGACGACGAGACGCTGACCAAGGACGGGCAGGTGAAGGGCAAGTTCGCCTACATGTCGCCGCAGCAATGCCTCGGCGAGCCCATCGACGGTCGCGCCGACGTCTTCGCCCTCGGCGTCTGTCTACACGAGGCGTTGACGGGTCGTCCGCTCTACCACCGCAAGACCCAGTACGAGACGATGCGCGCGGTCATCGAGGACGCCGTGCCCTCGATCCGCGAGTACCGCCCGGAGCTGCCCGAGTCCCTCGACGCGGTGGTCCGCAAGGCCCTCGCCAAGGATGTCTCCGAGCGCTACCAGACCGCCGGCGAGATGCAGATCGCTCTCGAGCGTTGGCTCATGGAGCAGGGCGAGGTCGTGCCGCAGAGCCGGCTGGCCGACTTCCTCGAGCAGCTCTTCGAGGACGAGGTCGGTCGCGGTCCGATGGTCGACTCCAAGCCCTTCGGCGCCAGCTTCGCCAACCTCCCGGTGCCCGAGGAGATCCGCGCGGCGGCCCAAGCGGCGCAGCGGGAGGCCTCCCAGCGGATCTCGGTCGGACCGCAGGTCATCGACGTCGTGCCCGCGGGCGAGCCGTCGCGGGAGTCGTCGCTCCCGCCGCCGCCCCCGAAGTCGCGGATGCCGCTCGTCGCCGCGTTGATCGTGCTGCTCTTCCTCGGCGTGGGCGTCGGCGGCTACGTCTGGTGGAAGGGGCAGGGCGAGCCGCCGCAGCAGATGGCGACCAACGTCCCCGGAGCGGTGGCCAACGCGCCCGCGCCGCCCACCCAGACGCCGACGGCGGCGACGCCCGCGGAGCCGACGGAGGTCTTGCCGGCCGTGGCGGAGGTGTCCGGCTCGCTCTCCGTCCGCTCGGAGCCGGCGGGTGCCACGGTGGAGCTCGATGGCGAGCGCCTGCCGGGGACGACGCCGCTCACGGCCGGTGACCTGGAGCCCGGGACCCATCCCATCGTGGTTCGCCTCGACGGCCGGGAGACCTACCGGGGCGAGGTCGAGATCCTCGAAGGGGAGGAGGCCACGGTCGAGCCGCGACTGCGCCAGGTGGGTGCTTCCCGACGCAGGCGGGCCACCGCCATGACCGAGATGGCCGAAGCGCGGATGGCCGCCCCGGCCGGCCGCGGGACCCTCTCGGTGAACACCCGACCCTGGTCCAAGGTCTACGTCGGCGGGGAGCTGCTCGGCACCACGCCGATCGGCCGAGCGCCGGTGAACGCGGGCTCGGTCCGGGTCAAGCTCGTCGACCGCGACGGCAACGAGCATCAGCGGACCGTGCGCGTGGGCGCGGACGAGGACGCCCGCGTCTTCTGGGACCTGCGCTGAAGCGTTCGCACGCCGCACCAGAGTGCGGGGCCAACGACTCGGGCAGCGGCGCTACGCCGAGTCGGAGGTCGAGGGCCGCATCGCCGGGCTCCTCGAGTAGGCGCTACCAGGTCCAGTAGAGGGTCCGGACGGCGAGCTCCCACACCTTCCAAGCGAGGCGCCCGAAGACGACCCAGGCGATCACGATGCCGATGATCGCGGCGCTCCGATCCTCGAAGAGGGCGAACCAGCGGCGGGTGCCCTTGTCGGTCAGGAAGAGCGGGACCACGGCGTAGCCGTCGAGGGGCGGCACCGGGAGCAGGTTGAAGGCCGCCAGCAGCACGTTCACCGAGAAGAGGATGCTGACGAAGGTGGTCAGCGCCGTCGCCTCTCCGCCGCTCGCGACCGCCAGCTCCTCCAGGCCGCCGAAGGCCGCCGTCCAATGGCCGGCGGCGATCATCGCGTGGAGCACGCCGGCGGCGACGCCGGCGATCAGCAGGTTCCCGAGCGGACCGCCGAGGGCCATGAAGGCGGCGCGCTTCGGATGGGCCACGGCCCAGCGCGGATCATAGGGGGCCGAGGCCCAGCCGATCATCCAGCCGCCGCCCATGAAGAAGAAGGAGAGCACGGGCACGAGCAGCATCCCGAAGGGCTCGCGGCGGATGTGCGGGGTCGGGTCCAGGGTCACCTGCTCGGCCGCGGTCTCGTCGCCGCCCAGCCGCCCGAGCAGGGCATGCATCGCCTCGTGCAGGGTGAGCGAGAGCAGCGTCGCCACGAACCAGATGGGCAACGTCTTGAGCACCTCGGGTTGGAGCGCCTGGAGGATGACTCGGCCATACCACGGCCCAGGCGGGTCCGCCCGTCGCTCGACCCGTCGCCTTGCCCGCGCTACCAATGAGCCATGAGCCGGAGGCCCACGGTGTATCTCTTCGACGTCGACGGGACGTTGATCGTCACCGGTGGGGCGGGGCGCCGCGCGATGCGCCGGGCCTTCGAAGAGATCGTCGGCCACCCGGACGCCCTCGAGGGCATCAAGCTGGGGGGCATGACCGATCGGCTGATCCTGCGGCACGGCCTCGAGGTCGCCGGCCACCCCTTCGAGGAGGCGGTGATCGAGGCGCTCCTCGAGCGCTACCTCGCCCGACTGGACGAGGAGCTGCCGAAGGCCGATGGCTACCGGGTGCTCGATGGCGTGCTGGGGGCGCTCGACTTCGTCGAGGGGCTCGCGGACGTCGCCATCGGGCTCGGCACCGGCAACATCGAGCCGGGCGCCCGCGCCAAGCTTCGGCGCGGCGAGCTCGACCATCGCTTCACCTTCGGCGGCTTCGGGAGCGACGCGGAGGACCGGGTGGCGCTCCTGCGCGCGGGCGCCGAGCGGGGCGCCGCGATCCTCGGTCGACCGCTCGACGCGGTGCGGGTGGTGGTCGTCGGCGACACCCCCCGGGACGTCGACGCCGCCGAGGGGCTCGGCGCCGACATCGTGGCCGTCGCCACGGGCGGCTTCGACGCGGCCGCCCTCCGGTCGGCGGGAGCGCCCGAGGTCTATGCGCGGCTCGACGAAGCCGGAGCCCTCGACGCCCTCGGTGGCTGAGAGGGCATCTCGACACCCCTGAGTCGGGGTGTTCCGCTATGATTCCGCCCGTGTCTGTCCCGATCACCCCCGGGGTCCGCGCCTGGTCCTCGCGCTGCGGTCTCGCCGGTGTGCTCATCGCGCTCGCCGCGCCAGCGAGCGCGTCGGCCCAATGCACCGACCGCGAGCTCTCGGTCGGGGTGAGCGTCCGGGTCTGCGAGGGGGCGGGCGCCGGCTACGCCGTGGCGTCCGTGGATCTCGCCGCCGGCGACGTGGCGCTTCGGGGCTCGCGCTCGAGCGAGCGCGGCCGCACGGCACGCGGGTGGGGGCAGGAAGTGCCCGGGGCGGTGCTCGTCGTTCAGGCGGGGCCCTTCACCTTCCCCTCGTTCACGCCGACCGGGCTGACCGTCGGCGGCGGGGAGCACTGGAGCGAGACGGCGGACGACGGCCGTCACGCGGTGCTCGGCTTCGACGCCCGCGGGGTCGGGGTCTATCTGCCCGCGCCGCTCGCCGTGCCCGCCGAGCCTTGGCAGGACACCGTCGTCTCCGGGGTGCCCGTCGCTCGTGACGGCGTCGCGCTCACGCCTTGCGAAGGGGACGGTTGCGAGCGCGAGGCGCGCACGGGCCTGGGGCTGACCGCCGATGGTCGGCGCCTGGTCGCGGTGGTCGCCGAGCGCATGACCGATCCGGAGCTCGGCGCGGCGCTCGTGGAAGCCGGCGTTCGGGACGGGCTGCGCTCGGGCAGCGGCGCGACGAGCGTCCTGTGGGCGACCGGTGACGAGCTCATCGTCCCCTCGTCCGACGGGAGCACCCGCGAGGGAGCCGCCCACTTGGCGGTGGTCGACCGCGCGAGCGGATCGGAGTTCCGGTTGCGGGGCGTGGTCACCGTCGCCGGCGATCCGGACAGCCCGCTGCCGGACGCGACGTTGAGCGTCGAGACCCTCGGCGGGACGGTGGTGGACACGGGCATGCCGATCACCGACCTCGGTTATTGGGAGTTCACGCTCCCCGTGCGCGAGTACATCGTGCGCGCGTCGCGCTCCGGCTACCGCACCGGCTGCAAGATCTGCGTCGGCGTCCCCTCGGAGGACGTCTGGTGCAGCCTCTTCCTCGAGCCGGGGGAGGGCGCCGAGACCTGCTCGCCGCCCCCACGCACCCTGGACGTGGGCCCCTATGCAGAAGCTCCCGCGGAGCCGGACGCCGGCGCCGACGCGGGCGTGACCCGTCCGCCCATCGACGACGGCTGCGCCGCCGCGGGCGCCGGCCTGCCCCTCGGCTGGCCGCTGCTCTTGGCGCTGGTCTTCGCCCGCCGGAGGGCCCGATGATCCGCACCGCTCAGACGGGCGTGTTGACCACGAACGCCGGCGGCGACGTCGTCCTTCGGCGGCTCTTGGTGCGCGTCGTGACGGGCGAGTCCCGCGGCCGGGAGGCCACCCTCGAGGCGGGCACGCTGGTGATCGGGAGTCACCCGGACGCCGACCTGCAGGTGTCCGAGCGCACCGTCTCCCGCTTCCACGCGGAGCTCTCGCTCCTGGCCGACGGCGTGCGCGTGCGCGACCTGCAGAGCCGCAACGGCACCTACGTCGGCGACTCGCGCATCGAGTCGGTGATCGTGCAACCGCCGGCCGAGGTCACCGTCGGCAAGACCCGCATCGAGCTGGTGCCCGCGGACCTGCCCGCGCCCGAGGCGGCGCCGGAGCTGACTCGCTTCGGCCCGCTGGTCGGTCGCTCGGCGGCGATGCGCAAGGCCTTCGGCGTGCTCGAGTCGGCGGCACAGCTCGAGGCGCCGGTGCTCATCGAAGGCGAGGCGGGCACCGGCAAGAGCGCGGCGGCCCGGGCGTTGCACGAGGCGTCGCCGCGCGCGAAGGGGGCGTTCGTCGTTCACGACGCGACCGCGCCCGCGGTGCCGCTGGACACCGCGGTGAAGCGAGCGGCGGGCGGGACCTTGGTCCTCGACCGGCTCGAGGCCATCGGGGCCTCCGCCGCCCATCAGCTGGTGAGCGCCCTCGATCGCCGGGAGCGGGGCGAGCTCGACTTTCGGCCCATCGGCCTCTCGCGGGTCGACCTGCGCCGCCGTGTCGAAGAGGGGGCGCTCCGTCGCGACCTCTATTTCCACGTGGCCGCCGTGCGCGTGGTGCTCCCTCCCTTGCGCGATCGGCGCGAAGACCTTCCCGTGCTCGTCGCCGAGCTCGCCCAGCGGCTCGGTCACCCGGGCCTCGGCCTCGGCGACGAGGAGCTCGCGCCGCTGCGCCACCACGACTTCCGAGGGAACGTCCGCGAGCTGGCGCATCTGGTCGAGCGCAGCCTCTCCGAGAGCGTCGCGTCCCAGCGCCGTTCGGCGCCGCCGCCCCCGCCGACCGCCCCGGACGACGGTCTCTCCGATCTGCCCTTCAAGCAGGCGAAGGAGCAGCTGGTCGATGCCTTCGAGCGCCGCTACGTCGCGTCGCTCCTCGAGCGCCACGACGGGAACGTGTCCCGCGCGGCGCAGGAGGCGGGGCTCGACCGCAACTACCTGGCTCGCCTGGCGCGCAAACACGGGCTGCGGTGAAGGGCCGGCGACGTTGGCTCGGCGCGCTGGTCGTCTTGGCCCTCGGCTGCGGCGACGAGCGCTGGGTGGAGGCCGAGGTGACCATCCCGCCGGGCGTCGGGGCGGTCTGCCTGAGCGCGCGCGGCCTCACCGGGCCCGCCTTCACCGAGCGCTACCCGGCCGGCGAGCCCGGGGGGAGCGTGGTCTTCGTGGAGGGCGACGACATCAGCGGCCGGGTGATCCTCGAGATCACCCATCGACGTGGGGGCCGCGCGGTCGCGGGCTCGCGGGTCGACGCCGCGTTCGGGACCGGGGGGCTGCCGGTGCAGCTCCGCCCCGGCGCCTGCGTCCCCTTCGAGATCCCGGCCGCGAGCACCCTGGCCACCATTCCGGGGGCCGAGGGCTTGGTGGCGCTCGACGAGGACGGCGACGGGGTGGACACGATCGTGGTCGACGTCGGCGAGCAGGCGCGCGACCTGGACGGCGTGGTGCGTTCGCTGCCCACCCTCGTGGGTGGCGCCGATCTGGACGACGACTGTCGGCCGGAGCTGTGGGGCATCGCCGATGGGGAGGCCCGCGGCGGCGAGCGCAGCGTCGCCATCGCCGGCGACACCTTCGCCTTCGGCGACGGGGGCACCGGACCGCGGCTCTTCGGGGCCGGCGCCTCCGGGGTCGCGGCGGTGACGCTCGACGGAGCCAGCCGAACGCTTTCGGGTGCGCCGTCACGGGCGGTGGTCGCCGGCGACCTGAACGGCGACGGGATCGACGAGGTGATCGCCGGCGGCGAGAGTGGCCTGGAGGTTTTCTTCGGCGGGGAGGGCGGTCCGACCATCGCGCCTGGGGCGACGCCCTCGGGCTGGACGNNCGTCGCGGGCACCACTGCCGCCGACTCCCTCGAGGCCGAGGTATTCGAGGCGATGGACGTCGACGGGGACGGCGACCTCGACCTGCTGGTGGCGCGCGGCGTCGGCCTCGGGCTGGCGCGCAACCGCGGGGACGGCTTCCTGGAGGCCGCCGCCGTGCCCGCGCTCGCGCCCGTCGCGCTTCGGGTGGGGGACGTCGACGGGGACTGCGTGGACGACGTCGTCTCGATCGGCGGCGCTGGCCAGCCGAGCCATTGGCTCGCCGGGAGCGCGACCGATCCGCTGTCGGCCATGAGCGCGCTCGGCGACGACGTCCTCGACGCCACCTTCGCCGCCCTGGAGGACGGGCGACCGCAGCTCGTGACCTTGCACGCCGACGGGCGAGTGGAGGCCTGGACGCCATGAGGTGGTGGCTCTCGATGGTCGCCCTCGCGTGCGTCGCGGGCACCGCGCAGGCGCAAGAGGCCGAGACCGAAGCCGAGCCGGCGGAGGCGCCCGAGCCGAGCGAGGCGCGGACCACGACGGCGGAGGTGGAAGGGCACCTCGAGTCGGGCCGGGCGCTCTACCTGCAGCTCGACTTCCCCGGCGTCATCGACGCGATGACCCGCGCGCTGGCGGTGCCCGGCGCCAGCCATCGGCAGCGGCTCGAGGCCTACGAGTACCTCGGTGCCGCCAACCTGGTCATCGATCGGGAGGCGGAGGCCCGGGACGCCTTCGAGCGGATGCTGGCGATCGACCCCTACCACGCGCTCCGGGAGCCGAGCGGCTCTCCCAAGATCCGCGCGTTCGTGGAGCAGCTCCGGCGCGAGCGGGTCTCGGACGCGGCCCTCGATCCGGAGCTCGAGCTGGTGGTCGACGCACCCGAGGCCGCTCGAGCGTCGGCGACGTTGCCGGTCGCGGTGGAGGCGCGGGGCGCCGAGGTCGCCACCGTTCGGGTCCATCATCGAAGCGACGAGGAGCGCGAGTTCGAGGCCACCGAGCTCGCGCCGGCGGGGGAGGGCGCCTTCGAGGGCGAGGTGCCGACCCCGGTGACCACCGGGCGGATGCTCCTCTACGCCGAGGCCCGCGACGGAAGGGGGAACCTCGTCGGCCGGGCCGGCGAGCCGCACTGGCCCCTCGAGGTGGACGTGCGCGACGAGCTACCCAAGCCACTGCTCCGCCAGTGGTGGCTCTGGACGCTGGTCGGCGTCGCCGTCGTCGGTCTCGGGGTGGGCCTCGGCGTCGGTCTGAGCCAAGGGGACCAAGCGCCGCCGGGCACTCTTCCGCCGGGGCGGGTCGAGCTGCCCTGAGCGCCCGATCCGCACCGAAGGCGGCCGCGGCGGCCGCCGATGCCCTATGATCGACGCCGTGCGTGGCGTGCCCCTCGGCCCCTACGTCTTGGTGAAGCGCCTCGCCCGGGGTGGCATGGCCGAGATCTACCTGGCCCGAAAGGAGGGCCCGGAGGGGTTCTCGCGCGACCTGGTCATCAAGCGGATGCTTCCGCACCTCTCCGCCGACTCCCAGTTTCGCGCGCTCTTCCGGGAGGAGGCCCGGATCGTCGCGCGCCTCAACCACCCGAACGTGGTCGGTGTCTACGACTTCGGCGAGGACGACCAGACCAGCTACCTGGTCATGGAGCTCGTGCGTGGGGTGGACCTGCGCGCCCTGGTCGCTCGGGCGACGATGGAGAGCTACCAACAGGGCGGCAACGGAGCCGTACCGCCGCACCACGCGGCCAAGATCCTCTCCCTGGTGTGTGAGGGGCTCGCCCACGCGCACTCGCTCACCGACGGCGGCCATCCGGTCGGTCTCGTCCACCGGGACGTCACGCCCTCCAACGTGCTGGTCTCCTTCGAAGGGGCGGTGAAGGTGGTCGACTTCGGCGTGGCCAAGCTGCAGCGGCGGAGCCGGCGCGAGGCGACGCAGGTGGGCATGGTCCGCGGCAAGCACGCCTACCTCTCGCCGGAGCAGGCCCGGGGAGAGCGGCTCGATGCCCGCTCCGACCTCTTCAACGTCGGCATCCTGCTCTACGAGAGCGTCACCGGGGACATGCTCTTCCCGCACGGGGAGCCTCGGAAGGCGCGGCTGCTGGCCGCCTCGGGGAAGATCCCCGACCCGTCGCGGCTGCAGCAGCTGCCGGACGGGCTGCGGCAGGTCGCCGAGCGAGCGCTGGCGCCGCGCAAGAAGCGCTACCCGGACGCCCTGGCGCTCCGGGCGGATCTGGAGGCCTTTCTGCGCTCACAGCCGCATCCCTCCGACACGTTGGAGATCGGCAACTACGTCCGCCGTCTCTTCCCGGACGTGCTGGCCGAGGATCAGCGCTCGCCCCGTGCGGCGGGAACGGTGCCCGTCACGGCGGCGGTCGCCCCCACCGGCACCGCGCCGCTCACCGGGGACACCGAGCCGGGGCCGACCACCTTCGGCCCCGGGGAGGACACGCCGCCGCTGGTGGAGCATCCGCCGCTGGCACCCTCGGACTCGAAGCTCGACACGCTTCGCCTGCCCGCCTCGCGGGCGAAGGCTCGGCGCCGGCGGCCGTGGCCCTGGGCGGTGGCTGCGCTCCTGCTGGCCTTCGCCGGCGCCGGCGCCTGGGCGCTCTTCGCGGACGAGGGGCCGCCCGAGGCGCCGAGCGCGCCGCCCGACGTGCCCGGGCTCGTCCAGGGCCGTTCGACCCCCGAGCCGGGGATGCTCCGACTACGCACCGAGCCGTCGGGGCTCGGGGTGCGCATCGACGGCGAGGATCACGGTCCGGCGCCCGTCCTCGCGAGCCTCTCGCCGGGGAGCCACCGCATCGAGGTGCTGCACGACGAGGAGGTGGTGACCACCGACTCGGTGACCATCGCCAGCGGGGGCACGGCCACGGTCGTGCTGACGGCGCCGGTGCCCGGCTGGGTTCGGGTACGGAGCGAGCCCGCCGGCGCGCAGGTCACCATCGCCGGGGAGGACCGGGGCGAGACCCCGCTCGACGTCAGCGTCCCCCCGGGTGAGCACCGGGTCGAGGTCAGCTTGGAGGATCACGAGCCCCACTCGGAGCTGGTGCTGGTCGAGCCCGGGCGCGAGGCCTCGCTCAGCGTCGCGCTCCGGGAAGCGGAGGCGGAGCCGGAGCCGGCCGGGCGCATGCGGGCACGCGTCCCCACCGGGACCGGCTACCTCAGCGTGATGACCGTCCCCTGGAGCGAGGTCTTCCTCGGCTCACGGCGCCTCGGGGTCACCCCCGTCTTCCGCATCGAGCTCCCGGCCGGCCGTCACACGCTGACGTTCCGCTCCCCGAACCGCCCACCGGTCCGCAAGACCGTGCGCATTCGGCCCAACGCCGAGACCCGCGTTCGCGAGACCCTTTGAACGCACGGGTCGATTTGACTCTTGCCGGTCACTCGTCGTACGTCCCCAGCTCCTAGGAGATTTGCATGCGTTTCATGGCTTGGTTGAGCATGGCCGCCCTTTTGGCGGCCTGTGGGGATGACGNNACACCGACGCCGACGCTTTCGTCGAGGTCGACATGGGTACCGACGACGAGGACCTGGGTCCGCCGGATCTGGGCACCGATGCCTTCGTGCCCAGCTGCACCGTGGGCTGCGACATCGTCGAGGTGAGCGCGGGCGGCGCCTTCTCCTGCGGTCGGCGGGAGAACGGCGAGGTGCTCTGCTGGGGCGCGAACCTCGTCGGTCAGCTCGGCGACGGCAACATGCGCCACGGGGCGGCCTGCGGCATGACCGGCGTCGAGCCGCGGGACTGCTCGGCCACCCCGGTCGAGGTCGCGCTGGTCGAGGCGACCTCCATCGAGTCCGAGAGCGCGAGCACCTGCGCCATCAATCCCGATGGCGACCTGTGGTGCTGGGGCCTCAGCGACAGCATCGACGAGGGCGGCGGCTCCCGGCGGCGGCTCTTCAGCCCCGAGGAGCGGGCCGGCTTCACCACCATCGCCAGCTTCGGCAAGGGCAGCCGGCACACCTGCGCCATCCAGGACGACGGCACGCTCCTCTGCGCCGGTCAGGGCGAGAGCGGCCAGCTCGGCGTCGGTGACTTCGAAGACCACCCGACGCCGCTGAGCGTCGACATCACCGATCCCCTCGAGGTCGTCGCCAGCGGCGATTTCGGCTGCGCGCGCACCGCGACCGAGGTGCTCTGCTGGGGTGAGAACCTCGGTGGCCAGCTCGGTGACGACNNGCTCGGCGACGACATGGGTCACCAGACCTGCGGCACCGCCCCGAACACCTACGACTGCACCGACACCCCGGTCGTCGTCTCGTTCATGGGCACCGACGCGCAGAACGTGACCCAGCTCGCCGTGGGCGCCGCCCACGCCTGCGCCCTGCTCGACGGCGGCACCGTGCAGTGCTGGGGCTTCAACGCCGCCGGTCAGGTCGGCGGCACGCCGGGCACCGACGTCGGCACCCCGACGGAGATCGCCGGTCTCACCGGCGTCACCGCCATCGCGGCCGGCTTCGACAACACCTGCGCCATCGTCGACGGCGGTGGGGTGAAGTGCTGGGGCTCGAACAGCGAGGGGCAGCTCGGCGACGGCCTCGAGGTCGGTGACCACACCGCCTGCAGCAACGTCCGCGGCGAGGACATCGACTGCAGCCCGACCCCGGTCGACGTCGCCCTCACCGAGGCCGCCACCCAGATCGCGGTCGGCAGCGCCCACGTCTGTGTCGTCAGCGAGACCAACACGGTCTGGTGCTGGGGCTGGAACGACCAGCGGCAGCTCGGGCCGAACGGCAACGAGGACCGGACCCGCTCGACCTCCCCGGTCGAGGTCACCGGCTTCTGAGCCACCCCCGGCCGCTGAGCCGACACGGCGTCGCGCGTCTCGCGCGGCGCCGTTTTCATTGTGCGCCCAGCATGGGCGCTGACTTGGA
>JABAOG010010575.1_pt1 | contig 14667 bp, 10 predicted proteins | sample 7062131 | NCBI WGS metagenome assembly JABAOG01 (sample SAMN14538629, study PRJNA623070) | marine sediment metagenome | biome: marine biome [ENVO:00000428]; feature: marine pelagic biome [ENVO:01000023]; material: deep marine sediment [ENVO:00002113] | place: India: Arabian Sea | collected...
CCCGCGTACTGGTGGGAGGACGAGGAGCCGGTGGGGGTGCCCGGCATCGAGGGCGGGGGGCAGTAGCGGTCCGACGGGTGGTATGGCGGGAGGACGCCCCCCCGGACGCGACCGGACAGGTCCGGTCGGTGTCGCCTTCGGTGCTCAGGACGTCTCCGCGATGCCCTGTCGCCGAAGCTCGTCGAGCCCGGGGCGGTGGATCCCGGTCCGGATCAGGATCCGCTCCATGAGGCACCAGCGCGTGACGGCGGACTGGATCAGGTTCACGCCGACGAAGGCNNCCTAGAAGAAGTCCTCGACGGGGAGCGACAGCACGTGCAGCCGCTCGCCGTCCCGGAGCCGGGCCTGCTCCTCCCGGAGCGCGGCCTTCAGCTCGTGGCAGGGCTCGTCGTCGATGGCGGTGAAGAAGAGGGAGGACTCCCCGGGCCAGGCCCGGGTCCCCTCGCGGCGCCCGCTCTCCCCCGCCCCGTGGGCGTGGTCGATCTCCGTCCAGCCGTCCACGCGATGGTTCTCAAACAGGGACGTAATCCGGCGCGGGCTCGGGCCGCTGTACACGATCAGGAGCAGTTTCATGGTCGGGCTCGGGTTCGGTTGTCTGTCGGCTCAGCAGCTCCCAGTAGAGGAGCGGGACGACCACCATGGTCAGGAGCGTGGCGGCCAGGGCGCCGCTGATGAGGGCGACGGCCAGGCCCTGGAAGATCGGGTCGAANNNNTGGGGCGGAACCGGACGGCGCCGGCCTCGATCAGCGCGTCGCGCAGCGTGCGGCCACGCTCCTGCGCCAGCTGGATGAAGTCCACCAGCAGGATGGAGTTGCGCACGATGATGCCGGCCAGGGCGATCATGCCGATCATGGACGTGGCGGTGAAGAAGGCGCCGCTCGCGGCGTGCCCGGGCAGGATCCCCACCAGCGTCAGGGGGATGGGCGCCATGATGACCAGCGGCACGGTGAAGGACTGGAACCAGCCCACCACGAGCACGTAGATCAGCAGCAGGACCACGGCGAAGGCGAGCCCCAGGTCCCGGAAGACCTCGATGGTGACCTGCCACTCGCCGTCCCACTTGATGGCCGTCTCATCCAGTCGCTCGGGCTGGCGGGCGTTGTACACCCCGATCCCGGCCTCGTCGAGGCGGTCGTTCATGGCCAGGATGGCGTACACCGGTGACTCCACCTCGCCCGCCACGTCCCCGGTCACGTAGACCAGCGGCCGCAGGTCGCGGCGGTGCCGGCTCCGCTCCCGCGGACCCGTCTCCACCACGGCGAAGCGGCCCAGCGGCTGCGGCCCGGTGGCAGTGGCGATGGGGATCGAGAGGAGCGACTCCACCGAGGACCGGTCCGCGAGCGCCAGCCGCGGCACGATCCTCACGCCCTCCTTCGCCTCCGCCGACGGCGCCAGGCCGGCCCCGCTGCCGGACAACGCCAGGTAGAGCGTACGGGTGATCTGCTCCACGGACGCGCCCGCCTGCGCCGCCCGCGCCCGATCCACCCGGAACGTGTAGCGGGTCTCCCCCGCCTCGACCGTCCAGTCCACGTCCACCACGCCGTCGGTGGTCTCGAAGATCTCCCGGACGGTGCCGGCGGTGCGGAGTCGCGTCTCCTCGTCGGGGCCGTAGACCTCGGCCACCAGCGTCGACAGCACGGGCGGTCCGGGCGGGATCTCCGCCACCTTGACCCGGGCCCCGTAGGAGCGGGCGATGGAGTCCACCGTGGGCCGCACGGCCACGGCGATGTCGTGGCTCTGCCGGTCCCGGTGGTGCTTGGGCGCCAGGTTCACCTGCACGTCGGCGACGTTCGGGCCGCTGCGCATGAAGTAGTGCCGGACCAGGCCGTTGAAGTTGAACGGCGACGCGGTCCCCGCGTAGACCTGGGTCGTCTCCACCTCCGGCACCGTCCGCAGGTACGCCGCGATGTCGTGGGCGGCGGCCTGGCTCGTCTCCAGCGTGCTCCCCTCCGGCAGGTCCAGGATCACCTGGAACTCGGACTTGTTGTCGAAGGGCAGCATCTTGACCTCCACCGCCCGCACCGCCATTAGCGCCACGGACCCGGCCAGGAGCGCCACGACGGCGCCGTAGACCGCCCAGCGGCGCTTTTCGCCGTCGATCAGCGGGTCCATGAGCCGGCGGTAGAGCGCCGCGAACCGACCCTCCTCCTCGGGCTCGTGCGACCGGTCCCGCGGGCCGTCCGGCTGCGGGGACGGCTCACCCACGTGCCCCCGGAGCAGCTTGAACGAGAGCCAGGGAGTGATGACGAACGCCACCGCCAGCGACGCCAGCATGGCCACGGACGCGCCCACGGGGATGGGCCGCATGTAGGGCCCCATGAGCCCGGAGACGAAGGCCATGGGCAGGATCGCCGCGATCACGGTGAACGTGGCCAGGATGGTGGGGTTGCCCACCTCGTCCACGGCCTCCACCGCGGCCACGTCGGGCGACCGGTCCTTCATCTTCAGGTGCCGGTAGATGTTCTCCACCACGACGATGGCGTCGTCCACCAGGATGCCGATGGAGAAGATCAGCGCGAAGAGCGTGATCCGGTTGAGCGTGTAGCCGAACGCGTAGTAGACGAAGAGCGTGAGGGCGAGCGTGACCGGAACGGCCACCAGCACCACCACCGCCTCACGCCAGCCCAGGAAGATCCCGATCAGGAGCGTGACCGACAGCGTGGCCACCAGCAGGTGGAAGATCAGCTCGCCGGCCTTCTCGCTGGCCGTCTCGCCGTAGTTGCGCGTCACCTCCACGTCCACGGCCGCCGGCAGGATCCGACCGCGGGTCCGTTCCACCCGCTCGATGATCTCGTCGGCCAGCACCGCGGCGTTCGCGCCCTTCCGCTTCGCCACGGCGAGCGTCACCGCGCTCTCGGGGTCGCCGCCGGACTCGGCGTGGAAGACATAGCTGTCCCGCTCGCCGTAGTCCTCCCGCACCACGGCCACATCCCGGACGTAGACGGGGCCGCCCCCGCGGGTGCTCACCACCACCGCGCCGACCTCGCCGGCGGCGCCCAGCGGCGCGCCCACGTCCACGCGGTAGACCCGGTTGCCGGTGGCGAAGTCGCCCGCCTGGAGCCGGGCGTTCGCCCCTTCGAGGGCCATGGCCACCTCCCCCGGTGTCACCCCCCGGGCGGCCAGACGCGTCGGGTCCAGCGTCACCGTGATCTGCTTCGGCTCGCCGCCCACGATGAACGTCTGGGCCACGTCCTCCATGGCCCGCACCTCGTCCTCCAGGTGCAGCGCCACCTGGCGCAGCTCATCCGAGTCGTACCGCTCCGAATGGAGGGTGAGGGTGACGATGGGCACGTCGTTGATGGAGTGAGGCTTGACCAGCGGCTGCGTGGCCCCCGCCGGCGCCTCGTCCACCACGCTGAACAGCTTGGCGTGGACCTTGGTGATGCTCTCCTCCTGGTCCTCGCCCACGTCGAACCGCGCCGTCACCATGGCGTAGCCGTCCCCGGCCACGCTGTAGACGTGGTCCACGCCCGGGATCTCGTACATCCGCTTCTCGATGGGGCGGACCAGGAGGTTCTCGGTCTCCGCCGGCGGCGCGCCGGGCATGCCCACGATCACGTCGATCATGGGCACCGAGATCTGCGGCTCCTCCTCCCGCGGCGTCGCCATCATCCCGATGGCGCCCACCACCAGGGCGGCCGCGGTGACCAGCGGCGTCAACTTGGACTGGAGGAACGCCTGCGCGATGCGTCCGGAGATCCCCATGCTCAGCCCTCCCGCCCGGCGCTCACCACGGCCGCGCTCCCCTCGGCCTCGTCCGGCAGCAGGACGACATCGCCCGGCTGCAGCCCCGACAGGACCTCCACCGTCTCGCCCAGGTCACGGCCCAGCCGCACCCAGCGCAGGTCGGCGCCACCGTCGCGCTTCACGCGCACCCCGGTCAGGTCGCCACGCCGGAGGACGGCGCTCCGGGGCACCACCACGGCCGTGCGCTCCCCCTGCGGGAGCCGCAGGGTGGCCGCGGAGCCGGGGAGGAAGCGGCGCCCGTCGTTGTCCACCACCGCGTTCACCGTGTAGAGCGCTCCCGTGGCGCCGGGGACCACGCCCTCCACCACGGCCCGGGCGGGCCGGCCCTCGATCCGGGCCGAGAGCGTGTCGCCCCGGCCGATCCCCTGCACGGCGTCGGGGGCCGCCGTCGCCGCGATCCGGAGTCGTCGATCGTCCAGCACGGTCATGATGGGCGCGCCGGGCGCCGCGAAGTCGCCGGGGTCGACGAACCGGCTGGTCACCACGCCGTCAAACGGCGCGCGCACGGTCGCGTAGCGCGCCACGGCGTCCACCTCCGCCGCCGCGGCCCGGGCCGTCGACAGCCTGGCCCGCGCCCGCTCGAGCCCCGTCTCCGCGGCGTCCAGCTGGGCCTTCGGCGCCGCGTCCTCCTCGTACAGCGCCCGCATCCGGCCCGCCTGCGTCTCGGCGTCCCGGACCACGGCCTCCGCCTCCCGGATGGAGGCTTCCACCTGCGCCCGCTTCGCGGCCAGGTCCGACGCGTCGATCCGCACCAGGGGCTGGCCCGCCGTCACGAGGTCGCCCTCGCGGGCCGCCACCTCCACCACCTGCCCCATCAGCTTCGTCGACAGCGTCGCCTCCGCCACCGGCCGGGCCACGCCCGCCGCCTCGAAGGTCTCCGCCACCGTCGTGTCCCGCACCGTCCACGGCTCGCCCGCCGCGGCAGGAGCGGCCGCATCCTCCCCGCTATGCGTCTCACTTCCGCACCCGGCCAGCACGCCGGCCAGTGCCGGGATCCACAACCATCTATTCCGCATCTGCTTCCGCCCGATTCCTTGAAAGAGTCTCGTCCAGGACCGCGAACACGCCCGGGTCACCCCCCAGCGCCAGCGCGCGCCGGGCCCCCGCCTCGATCACCCGGTAGATCGCCGCCGACCGCTCCAGACGCGTCCGGGTCTCCGTGGTCGACGCATCCAGCAGCTCCACCACCGTCGCCAGCCCGCCCTCGTACTTGCGACTCACGATCCGGTGGGCCTCCGCGGCGTGCTCCACCGACCGCTCCGCGATCACCAGACGCTCCAGCGCCGTGCGGAGCTCGTCCTCGCTGGTCTCCACCTCCAGCCGCGCGTTCGCCGCCGCCGCCTCGGCCTTCGCCGCCGCCACCGCCCGTCGGCCCGCCGCCGTGCGCGACTCCGCCGCGTGCGACGCCCCGGCCAGCGGCGTCCACTGCGCCATGACGCCCACCGTCCAGTTCTCGTCGCCCTCGTACAGCCCGTCCGGCGAGTGCCAGTCGTAGCGGCCGAACGCGTTGACCCGCGGCAGCCACGTCGACCGCGCCCGCTGCACGTCCCGCCGGGCCGCGGACAGGCCGAGACGGGCCGCACGGACGTCCGCGCGCCCCCCCAGCGCCTCGCCCACGCCGCCCGACAGCAGTCCCCTGGACGCCGCCGTCAGCGCCGCGTCCCCGGCGCCCACCACCGACCGGACCGCTTCCGCCGGCGGCAGACCGTCCGGCAGGACCAGCCGCTCCTCCGGCGAGCCCAGCAGCGTCGCCAGCTGCCGGACCGCCGTGCGGGCTTCCCCACGCGCCCCCACCAGCTCGGCCTCCACCTCACCGCCCTTCACCCGGGCCAGCAGCGCGTCCGACTTCGTCACCAGACCCTGCTCCACCAGCAGCTCCGCTTGGCGGACGTGGGCCGCCGCGGCCTCCGTCGCCGTCTCCAGCGTCGCCACCTTCTCCGCCGCCAGCACGGCGCCGTAGTACGCCCGGACCACGTCCGCACGCGTCGACCGCGCCTGCCACTCCGCCGCCGCCGCCATCGCCGACGTGGCCCGGCCCCCCGCGCTCAGACCCAGCCACGCGTCCGGGTTCAGCAGCGGGACCTCCACCACCACCGCGCCCGTCCAGTTCTCCCCCACGGGCGGGTAGTTCAGCCGGCTCGGGGCAAAGTCCTCCTGCGTGATCGTCCGCTGACGCAGCGACAGCCCGAACGCCGCCACCGGGTCCGTCGTCCGCACGAAGCCGCTCTCGAACCGGACCGTCGGCAGGATCCCCTGCAGCGCCCGCAGCCGGTCGCCCGAGCGCTCCACCGTCTCCCCCTCCGCGATCCGCACCGCGTAGGCGTCCGTCGTGGCCCGCCCCAGCGCCCCCTCCAGCGTCAGCGGTGTCTGGGCCGCCACCGGCTCCGCCGCCACCAGCGCGGCCACCAGCCCCAGAACGGCGGCCACCAGGGAACGCGCGTGCCGCGGACCCGCGTCCACCGCCCCGCCGCTGGCCCGCCCACCGACCCGCCCCAGACCTCGCTCTTCCTTTCGATCCCGTCCCATGAACCCCAGCGATCTCGTGTGGTGAAACCTCCTACAAGACTATATAGATATGTAGTAATTTATCCGATGTCAACCCACGATGGGTGTCGGGGTTTGCCCTACAGGGGCGGGTCGGGACTGGTCGGGACCCCAGGCTACGAGGGCGGTCGGGACCGGGCCGGGGGTTCGGGGAGCCCGGGCCACCGACCGCGGCGGCGGGGCGCCCCGCCGGCCGCGTACGACCGACGGGACGGGGGGGAAGCTGGCGGCCCCGGTGGCCCGATCGGGCGGCGAGTCGGTCGGCTGGGGGCCATGCCGACGAACCACCCGTTGCGGGGCCGAGGCCATGTGGAAGGGACGGGGATGCAACGGCCGGACCGATGGCCCGTGGCCCCGGGCCCGCCTGCCTGCCACGGGGCTCAAGTCCTTCTTGTGATTAGAGTTAGAGAGATGACACCGGCGGGTGGGGCCGGTCGGCGGCCAGCGTCGACCTATGGCGCGTCCGCCACACCGTGTGGCCGACGCACAACCCCGGGCCCGGGCACGGGGCAGCGGCGGACCGTTCCTGCGGGCGGCGTGCGATGGCGGACCTCCGGGCGTCGCCGTATCATCCACGACACCCATTGACTCCCCGGGGCCGGACCGGCGCGGGCCGCCCCTCCGTCACCCGAGCGCCGCACCACATGACCGATCTGCCCCTTCTCCGGGACCTCGGCTTCATCCTGGCCGCCGCCGCGGCGGTGGCGCTGGCGGCCCGGACGATCCGTGCGCCCCTGATCCCGGCCTACATGATCGCCGGGTTGGGGCTCGGTCCCCTCACGGGGTGGGTGGGAGAAACCGGCAGCCTGGAGCTGATCTCGGAAGCGGGGATCGCGCTGCTCCTGTTCCTCGTCGGACTGGAGCTGTCGTTCCAGAAGATCCGGGAGGTCGGTACGGTGGCGCTGGTGGCCGGGGCCGGTCAGCTGGTGTCCACGGGGCTGCTCGGCTTCGGGCTCGCCCTCGGCCTGGGTTTCGATCCGGCCGCGGCGGGGGTGGCGGCCCTGGCGCTGATGTTCAGCAGCACCGTCGTCGTGGTCAAGCTGCTCGATCAGCGGGGTGAGATGGGGGCCACCCACGGCCGCATCGCCGTGGGGATCCTGCTCGTCCAGGACGTCGCGGTGGCCGTCGCACTGACGCTCCTGGCGGGGCTCGACGCGCCGGCGGATCTCGGGGTGGGGGCCGTGGGGCGGGGGCTGGTCCGTACCTCCCTCGGGATGGTCGCGCTGGTGGCCGGGGCTGCGCTGGCCGTGCGCACGGCGCTGCCGGTGCTGTTCCGGTGGCTCGGCGGCTCCATGGAAGCGGTCTTCGTCTGGAGCCTGACCTGGTGCTTCGGCTTCATCCTCGCCGCGAAGGGCCTGGGCCTCTCTCTGGAGATCGGCGCCTTCATCGCCGGCGTCGGCCTCGCCCAGCTGCCGTACAGCCACGAGCTCATCCGACGCGTGCACCCTCTGGTCAACTTCTTCCTGGCCGTGTTCTTCGTCTCCCTCGGGATCCACATGCACGTCGCCGAGGGGCTCTCCCGCTGGCCCGCGGTGATGGCGTTCTCCGTCTTCGTGCTCGTCGGCAAGCCCGCGATCCTCATGGCCCTCATCCCCCGCTTCGGGTACGGGGAGCGGACGGCCTTCCTGGCCGCGCTCACCCTGGGACAGATCAGCGAGTTCTCGTTCATCGTGGTCGCGCTGGCGTCGTCGGCCGGCCTGGTGGATGCGACGTTCACGTCGGTCATCGGGCTCGTGGGGCTCCTCACGATCGGCCTCTCCGCGGCGCTCATCCAGGCCGGGGAGCCGGTGTACCGGGGCCTGGCCGCGACCCCGCTGCTCCGGGCGTTCCGGGCACCACCCGCGGTCGGAGGGCGGCCGGAGCCCCCGCTCCGCGATCACGTGATCATCGTCGGGTTGAACTCCCTCGGACGCCGCCTCGCCCGGGAACTGGTCCGTCGCGGCGAGAGCGTGCTGACGGTCGACACCGATCCCGCCAAGCTCCGCCTGGTGCCCGGAACCCGATTGCAGGGCAGCGCCGAGCATCCGGGGGTCCTCGAGGAGGCCGGCCTGGAGCGGGCGAAGCTGTTGATCTCGGCGCTCCAGATCGAGGAAGCCAACAACCTGCTCGCCTACCGGGCACGGCAGGCGGGGGTGCCGGCGAGCATCCACGCCTTCGACGCCGCGCTGGCGGACGAGCTCCGGGAGTACGGGGCCAGCCATGTGATGGTCTCCAAGTTCGATGGGATCCGGCGCGTCGCCGAGGCGCTCCGGAACGCCGGGGTCCTGACCTGATGGCCGGGATCGCGATCCTCCTGGCCGCCGCGGCCGTCGCCCACGCCCTCGCGAAGGCGCTGCGGCTGCCGTCGGTCCCCATGCTCCTGGTGGCCGGGCTCGTGCTGGCCCGGATCGGGCACGTGCCGGAGGAGTTCCTGGAGGAAGCGCTCATCCTCGGCGTGACCTTCCTCCTGTTCGTCACGGGGATCGAGCTGAACCCCCGCCGGACGCGGGGACAGCGACGGGCGGCGCTTCAGGTCGGCGCCATCCAGTTCGTGGTCCTGGGTGGCGCCGGGCTCGGAGCGGCCTTCCTCCTCGGCTTCGACGGACTCAGCATCGCGTTCATCGCCCTCGCCCTCACCGCCAGCTCGACCCTCGTGGTGGTACGGCTGCTCCGGCAGCGACGTCAGATGTTCGAGCCCTCCGGACGGGTCGTCATCGGGGTGCTGCTGCTCCAGGACCTGCTGGTCATCCTGCTGATCCCGCTGATGACCCGCGCCCCGGGCGGCCCCGTCGCTGTGATCCGCGGCCTGCTGGCCGTGGGCATCCTCCTCGCCCTGGCCGCGGGCGCCCGCAGGCTCGCGCCCCGGCTGGCCCGGCTGGAGCACGACGAGGAGACGCTGGTCCTGGTGACCCTGGCGTTCCTGTTCGGCTTCATCGCGCTCGCCGCGGCGCTGGATGTGCCCGTGGTCGTGGGGGCGTTCCTCGCCGGCGTCGCCCTCGCCGGGTTCCCCGTCAACGCCGTGGTGAGGCCCCAGCTGGCGTCCATCGGCGACTTCTTCTTCGCGGTCTTCTTCACCGCGCTCGGGGCCCTCATCGGCACTCCCACCCCGGCGGAGCTCGTGCAGGCTCTCGTGCTCGCGGGACTGATCGTGGTGCTGACGCCACCCCTGGTGACGGTCGTGGGCGAATGGGCCGGCCTCTCCGCCCGGCCGGCCATCGAGTCGGGCCTGCTGCTCGCCCAGGCCAGCGAGCTCTCCCTGGTCGTGGGGCTCTACGGACTGACGGAGGGCGAGATCCCGACGACCGTCTTCACCGTCATCGCGCTGGTCACGCTCATCACGATGCTGATCACTCCGCTGGTCGCGACCGATCGGCTCGCCTGGAGCCTGATGCACCTGCACCCGGCCCGGCGCCGCGTGGCGACCCCGGTCGGGCCGCTCCGGGGGCACATCCTCCTGCTGGGCTCGGGGACCACCGGCATGCCGCTGCTCGAGACGCTCCTCGGCGCGGACCACGAGGTGCTGGTGGTGGACGATGACCCGGACGTGGTGACCCGGCTGCGGGAAGGCGACGTCCGGGTGATCCGCGGCGACGCGACCGATTCCCGTGTGCTGGAGGCGGCCGGCGCCAGGCGGGCCCGGATCATCGCGTCCACCATCCGGCGACCCCGGGACAACCGGCGGCTTCTGGAATACGTGAAGGGCGTGCCCGTCATCGTGCGGGTGTTCGAGGACGAGGACGCGGACTGGGTCCGATCCCTCGGGGGGACCCCCGTCCCCTACTCCGCGGCCGCGGCGGACGCGCTCCTGGCCTGGTTCGACGAGACCTTTCCACCCAGGCCCGGCTCCGGTCCCTGACGCCGGCGGGCCGGTCGCTCCGCTCCCCCCGCGGCCATGGCGTCGGGTCCTTCCATGTCCGGTCGCCGCGCCGGACCGCGCATCCCGGACCGTGGAAGCGGCGCGGTGGACGCTACTCGAACGGTGCGGGAGGGTGCGATGCAGGAGGTCACGGTGCGCAGGTCCGATGGAGGCGAGGCCACGATCCCGGCGGACGGGGTGGCCGGGTTCGATTCCGGGCTGGACGGGGAGCTGCTCACGGCCGGATCCCCCGGCTGGGACGACGCCCGGGCGGTCTGGAACGGCATGATCGACCGCACACCCGCGATGATCGTGCGGTGCGCCCACGCGGACGACGTATCCCATTGCGTCCGGTTCGCCCGCGAGCACGACCTCCTGGTGACGGTCCGGGGGGCCGGCCACAACATCGCCGGCAGCGCGGTGGCGGACGGAGCGCTGATGATCGACCTGTCGGAGCTCCGGGCCGTCAGTGTGGATCCGAAGACGCGGACCGCCACCGTGCAGCCCGGCGCGACGCTGGCCGACGTGGACGCGGCGACGCAGGCCCACGGCCTGGCGGTGCCCACCGGGATCAACTCCACGACCGGCATCGCGGGACTCACGCTGGGCGGCGGCTTCGGCTGGCTGAGCCGGAAGTACGGACTCACGGTCGACAACCTGTTGTCGGCGGAGATCGTGACGGCCGATGGGCGCCAGGTGACGGCCAGCGAGCGGGAGAACCCGGACCTCTTCTGGGCGATCCGGGGCGGAGGCGGCAATTTCGGCATCGTCACGGCGTTCGAGTTCCGGCTCCACCCGGTGGGTCCGGAGCTGGTATCGGGGCTGATCGTCCATTCCCTCGAGGACGCACCATCGGTGATCCGGGAGGTGCGGTCCGTCATGCGCGACGCGCCCGACGAGCTGACCGCCTGGATCGTGCTGCGCAAGGCGCCGCCGCTGCCGTTCCTGCCGGAGGAATGGCATGGTCGGGAGATCCTGGTCATCGCGCTGTGCCACGCCGGACCCGTCGCGGACGGGGAGAAGGCCGTCGCACCCCTGCGCTCGATCGGCAGCCCCATCGCCGACGTCGTGGCCGCCCAGCCCTTCGCGGCCTGGCAGCAGGCCTTCGATCCCCTGCTCGCCCCTGGCGCCCGCAACTACTGGAAGTCCCACGACTTCGACGCCCTCAGCGACGAGCTGGTGGACACGTTCGTGGAGTTCGCCGGACGGCTGCCCACGGCCGAGTGCGAGATCCTGTTCGGCAAGCTGGGCGGCGCCATCAACCGGGTCCCGGTGGACGCCACGGCGTACGGCCGGCGGGTGGACGACTTCTTCATGAACATCCACACCCGGTGGCAGGACGCCGACGACGACGAGCGGTGCATCGCCTGGGCCCGGGAGCTCTTCGACGCGGCGGGCGCCTTCGCCACCGGGGGCGTGTACGTGAATTTCATGCCGGAGGACGATGGGGACCGGGTCCGCGCCGCCTACGGGCCCAACTACGACCGGCTGGTCGAGATCAAGACCAGCTACGACCCCACGAACTTCTTCCGGACGAACCAGAACATCCGGCCGGCGGTCCGGGCCTAGGACCGGGGAGAAAAGGGGGCTCGGAGCGCCGACCCGTCGGACTGCGGCGCCCTGGCCTGCCGGGCTCCGGCGCCCCGGCCCGTCGGGCCGGGACGCCCGACCCCCGACCCGTCACCGGCGGAGAAGGCCGCGGGGGTCCGGGGCCGGCCGGGCGCCGGCCCGGTTGCCTCCTTCCCCGCTCCGTCCCATCTTCGATGACGGCGCGGCCACGCTCCCCTCCCCGGCGGACGCCGCCGATACCAACCCGCAGCCGCGACGTCCGATGGAATCCTGGAACTCCTTGCTCCGCATCGCAGCACGCGCCCGCCACGGCCGCCCGGCGACGGGACGGACGACCCGGGCCCTCGGCCTCCTTCTCCTGGGCGGCCTGGCCCCGCTCTCCGGATGCGGGGGCGAGCCCCCCGAAGACCTCGCCGGATTCACCCTCGGGATGTCGCAGTCGGAAGTGATGGCCGAGTCGGGCCGGCGGGTGGGCTTCACCTGCCGGCTCCTGGCGAGCCGTCCGAAACGGACCTACTGCGGCGGGCCCACCGCGGAGGGCCAGATCGAGGTGCTCGTGCAGGGGGATTCGACCGTACAGGTGTCGCTGCGCAAGAGCCCCTCGGACGGCGACCCCCGCCGCGCCATGCGGCGCTACGCCCGCCCCTTCGGCGAGCCCGCCTGGCGGGATCGGCCGTACCCGCCCCAGTCCGACCCACCCGCCAGCTACCACACTCTCTGGGTCGACGAGGACTCGACCCGCTCCGTCGCCCTGATCTGTCAGGATGAAGAGCTCGGGCCGCCGTGCACGGTCAGGCTCGCCACCGCGTCCCCGGCCCGGATCCTGGCCAAGCTCGATACGCTGCTCGGGATCCGCCGCTGAGAACCGGCCGCGGCGCCGCCACGCCCGCCAGACCGCCGGCTCCGCCACTCCGCTGCCGCGAATGCGCGACACCGCGCCCCCTCGTCCCCCGCGGATTGGTTCGCCCGCGAAGGACCCGAAGCCCGCGGCCCCCGGGGCCCGTCCCTCGAAACCCGTTCGCGGGCGAAGGATCTCGCCTCCACCGAGGCTGGATGCTGCGCTGGAACCGGCGGACCCGTGCGGTCGAGGAATTCGGTGGATGGGAACGTCCGCGGCCCGGAGCGATCGACGGGGCGATGGAACCGATGGACCTCCGCCCGCGGATCCGGCCGCGGGGGATCCCGGTCGAATTGAGCGGTCGGGCTCAGCCGCCGATATCCTCCGGCGGCCAGTCGGCCATGACCCGGAGCCATTCCCGGCTCAGACGGTCGGGCGCGTTCCGGGCCGCCTCGGCCGGCAGGTCGAGCTCGTGGAAGCCGTGAAGCGAGGCGATCTCGGCGTGGCTGAGGGCCGTCTCGAGCCGGGTCATGGCCCGGTGGGTCACCGGGGTCGTCCCGAACTGCTCCTTGAGGTCGTCGCGGAGGGCACGTCGGAGCAGGAGAAACTCCTGGTGCACGACCGTGTCCCGGTGCCCGTCGGTCCGTCGGTCCCGGCCGTGGGCCAGCGCGGTGGCGACGAAATGGCGGGCGATCCCCTCATCGGGGTCGTCCCGGAGGGCCGCGTCGGCGGTGGCCCGTACCAGCTCGTTCAGGTGGTCGGCGTCGACGTGCTCCATCCGCCACCAGGGCTCCCGGTCGCAGATCGCCTGCCAGCGGGCGAGGACCCGGTCCACCACGGCCGGGGCGTCCTCGCAGATAGTCCGTCGAATCGACCTCACGGTCCCCTCCTGCACGAGCGCGGCGCCGGTCCCGGTCTGCCGGCCGAAGCCGGCCGGGTCCCGGTATTTCCCGGGCCGACGATACTCGATCCGGCCACGATACACGAAAAAACGCCCCTTCCAGGGCCGCGCCTGGGCCCGCCCCCTCCACCGGCTCGCGGAAAGGGGCCGTCCTGCGGCCGCGGCTCTGAACCGGTCGGGCGCGGCGCGGTCCACGGCGAGGCGCGGCGCGGTCCACGACCGGACCCGCTTCAGGACGCGGTCCGCGGCCTGGCGCCCGCCGTTCGCTCAGCGGGTGCCGGGCGCCTCCACGGTGACGTGCGCGCCCCCGCTCTCGCTCCGCTCCACCAGGAGCGGCGCGCCGCACTGGGCGCATGGCAGATGGAGCGGAAGCTCCACCTTCTCTCCCGAGCTGCCCACCACCTGGCGATAATGGCAGCTGGGGCAGAGGATCGCACTGCCGCCTCTCATGCTCCACTCCTTCCCGGGCCATCCCGCGAGGCCCTGATGAAATATGCATCGCCCCCCGCGCCGCGGGTATATTCGCAGGGATGACGTACGGACCCGGCGGCGCCCGCGCCGCCTATCTGGAGCTGCCCCCGGGCGAGCTGGCCCGGCGCGCCGAGGAGGCCGTGGCCGCGCTAGGCTGACTGCCGACTNNTTCGCCCACATGGGCGAAGAGGACTGCCTGCGCGGCTGGCGCGGCTCCGGCACCATCTTCTTCGCCCACTGCAACCTGCGGTGCGTGTTCTGCCAGAACTGCGGATATCAGCCAGGGCCTCCGGCCCGGCCCCGCGGAGCCCGGAATGAGGGCGGACCGTCTCGCCGATGTGATGCTGGCGTTGCAGCGGAGGGGCGTCCACAACATCAACTGGGTCACCCCGGAGCACGTCGTGCCGCAGGTCCTGGAGGCCCTCGCCCTCGCCGTCGACGGCGGGCTCCGGCTGCCCATCGTCTACAACACCAGCGCCTACGACGCCCCTCGCGCCCTCGCCTGCTCGACGGCGTCGTCGACATCTACATGCCCGACCTCAAGACCCTTTCCGGCCCCGTGGGCCGGCGCCTGCTCAAGGCCGCCGACTACCCCGACGCCGCCACGGCGGCGATCCGCGAGATGCACCGACAGGTGGGCGACCTCGTGATCGGCCCGGACGGGCTGGCGCGACGGGGTCTCCTGGTCCGCCACCTGGTCATGCCGGGGCTCCTCGACGAGACCGTGGCCGTCCTGGAATGGATCGCGGCGGAGCTGGGCCC
>JABAOG010016300.1_pt2 | contig 14650 bp, 13 predicted proteins | sample 7062131 | NCBI WGS metagenome assembly JABAOG01 (sample SAMN14538629, study PRJNA623070) | marine sediment metagenome | biome: marine biome [ENVO:00000428]; feature: marine pelagic biome [ENVO:01000023]; material: deep marine sediment [ENVO:00002113] | place: India: Arabian Sea | collected...
GTCCGGATCGACACGCCGCAGGAGGCGGAGTACTACCGCCACGGCGGCATCCTCCAGTACGTGCTGCGGCAGCTCCTCGCCGGCCGCGAGCGGCCGGCCGCCGTCTCACGCGCGCTCGCGACCGCGCCACAGACGCGCCCCTCGGAGAAGCCGCGCGACGGCATCGTCGAAGAGGGCTCGATCGAGTCGTTCCCGGCGAGCGACCCGCCGGCCTACTGAGCCGCACCCGCCGGCCGGCGCGCGCCGCCCTTGTGTACCGAGCACACGCGCGCCACCTTCCTCACGACGCTCGCCGGCCGGCTCCCGCGCCGGCGGACTCGCCCATGACCTCACCCGCACAGCGAAGGAGCATGACAATGCGGTCGCTGCTCGCACTCGCACTCGGCCTGGCGNNCTCCCGCGCCTACACCCTCGCCCAGACCCTGATGGACTCGATCGGGCCGCGCCTCACCGGCTCGCCGGGGCAGCAGGCGGCACACGACTGGGCCGTCGCCATGTACCGGAGCCGGGGGATCGAGGCGCGCAACGAGCAATACGGGAGATGGCGCGGATGGCGCCGCGGCATCACGCACATCGACCTGATCGAGCCCCGTGTTCGCACGCTGGAGGGCATGCTCCTGGCCTGGAGCCCGGGCACCGGCGGCCGGCCGATCGAGGGCGGCATCGCCATCCTGCCGAACGTCGAGACCACGGACGAGTACGTCGCCTGGATGCCGTCGGCAAAGGGGCGATTCGTCATGGTCTCCTTCCCCGAGCCGACCTGCCGCCCCGACGACAACTGGGACGAGTACGGCCTGCCCGAGTCGGTCGAGGCGATGCGGCGCGCTCGCGACGAAGCCCGCGACGCCTGGAACGCCCGCGTCCAGGCGACCGACCTGGGCCCCGAGCGCATCGCCGAGACCCTCGCCCGCGCCGGCGCGCTCGGGATCCTGACCTCCCGCTGGTCCCGCGGCTGGGGTGTCAACAAGATCTTCGGCGCCCCGACCGACGAGATCCCATCACTCGACCTCTCCTGCGAGGATTACGGCCTCGTCTTCCGCCTCGCCGAGAACGGCCAGGGCCCGAAGCTCCGCCTCGACGCCAGCGCCGGGTTCCGGCCCCAGGTGCCCGTGCACAACACCATCGCGACGATCCGCGGCACCGAGCGGCCCGACGAGTACGTCCTCCTCTCCGCCCACTTCGACTCCTGGGACGGCGCCTCCGGCGCGACCGACAACGGCACCGGCACCNNCCCCAAACGCACCATCATCGCCGGCCACTGGAGCGGCGAGGAACAGGGGCTGAACGGCTCGCGCGCCTTCGCCGAGGACCACCCCGAGGTCGTCGAGGGGCTCCAGGCCCTCTTCAACCAGGACAACGGCACCGGCCGCGTGGTCGAGATCTCGATGCAGGGCCTCACCGGCGCCGGCGCGCACTTCCAACGCTGGCTCGCGCAGCTCCCCGAGGAGATCAGCCGCCACGTCGAGTTGCGCATCCCCGGCACGCCGGGCGGCGGCGGCAGCGACTACGCCTCGTTCGTCTGCCACGGCGCGCCCGCATTCAGCCTCCGCTCGTTGAACTGGGAGTACGGCGCCTACACCTGGCACACCAACCGGGACACGTTCGACAAGGTCGTGATCGACGACCTCAAGAACAACGCGACGCTGACCGCCATGCTGGCCTATCTCGCCTCCGAGGATCCGGAGCGTGTGCCGCGCGATCAGCGCATCCTGCCGCCGGACCCGCGCACCGGCGAGCAGCGCGACTGGCCGAAGTGCCGCCCCGCCCGCCGCACCGCGCCCCGCTCGACGGAGCGCCCGGCCCTTCCGGTCCGGCGCCCGTGNNGCCATTCGCCCCACGCTTCGCCGCCACCCACGCCTTCGCCTGCTACCTCGGAAACACCACCACGCTCTCGTTCCCGTCCTTCCCGACCGTGGCCACCCCGAAGTAGTAGTTGTCGATGATGAGCCCATCGGTTGTGAACTCCTCGACATCGCCCACGAAGCGGGAGTGGGTCCACTGCGGCTCGGTGGTCAGGCGCCAGTAGACCTTGTAGCCGGCGAGGTTGGGCGAGTCGACCTTCTTCCAGCCGAGCGTGGCCGCCGGCCGTACGGCGCCGCGGATGCGGACCGAGTCCGGCGCGGGCGGCGCCCAGGCCAGCGAGGCGAGCGAGATCGCGTCGACGCCGGTCAGCTTGGCGGCGTAATCGAAGTTCACGCCCTCGATGACGTCGCCGTAGGCGATCTCGACCTCCTCCTCCTGCCCGCCGGCCGCCTTGACCATGACCCGCTCGGTGCGCAGGTCCTGGTGCTGGCGGGTGTAGTTCTCGTGAGCCTCCATGATGCGCACGCCGGGGAAGCCGAGGTCGTTGAACGGCCGGTGGTGCCCGCCGCGGCCGAAGCGGTCGAGGCGGTAGACCATCATCGCCTTCGCATTGGTTACGTACTGCTCGGTCAGGCGGGCCACGTAGCGAGCGAGCTGCCGCGACGGCCCGTCCACCTCGCCGCCGCCGAAACGGCGCCGGCGGCGCTCCTGCTCGGTCTCGGTAACCGGCGTCGGCTCGGAGAAGACGCGGAACGTCGCGTTGTCGATCACGCCGTCGATGCCCTCGATGTTGCCGATCATGTCGTTGTTGAGGACGCCCTCGATGTCCCAGCCCTCGTCCTTCGCGACCTCGGCCATGTGCCGGCCGCCGTAGAGTCCCTGCTCCTCGCCCGAGAGCGCGGCGTAGACGATGGTCTTGCCGAAGCGGTGCTTCGAGAGGACCCGAGCCGCCTCGATCACGCCGGCCACGCCGCTCGCGTTGTCGTTCGCGCCCGGGCGGTCGCTCGTGGCATCGGAGTTGTCCGAGACCCGCGAGTCGATGTCGCCGCTCATGATGACGTAGTGGTTCGGGTGCGCGGTGCCGCGCTGGATCGCGAGCACGTTGACCACCCAGGTGTCCACCGCGATGCGGCTTTCCGGGTCTCCCTCCACCAGGTCGCGCTGGTAGATCACCTCGAGGCAGCCGCCGCACCCGGCGGAGATCCGGTCGAACTCGGCCTTGATCCAGCGCCGCGCCGCGCCGATGCCGCGCGTGTCGGAGAGCGTGTCCGAGAGCGTGTGGCGGGTGCCGAAGCCGACCAGCGCGCGGATGTCGTGCTCGATGCGGTCGGCGCGAACGGCGTCCACGATGTCGTAGAGGCGCGGATCGGTCGCGGGCGGAACGTCGAGCCGCTGCGCGGCCGCGGGCGCCGCGAGCGCGAACAGGGTGAGAACGGCGGTCGTCAACGCCTCGCTCGACACGATGAACCTCCGTGGAGTCTCGTTGTGGGACGGGATGGTACGGTCAAGATGGGCGATCGTGGCGGCTTCGCAAGGGCGGACCCCGCGTGGTATCATGACTGTCGCGCCGGTGCCGGCCGCGCTCGGGATCGGCCTCCTCACCGAGCGGCCGGTCTTCTGGCCAAACGAACTGACCGGCGCACGCCGACGAGTGACGCCCGCTCGCGGCTCGCGTCGCCCCCCCGGCGAGCGCCTACCGCAGCGCCGTCGCGCCGGTCGGAGACCGGTAGACCACCCCATCCTTCATCACGAAGCGCACCCGCCGCAGCGCCGAGATGTCGCGGGTCGGATCGCCTTCGACGGCGATCAGGTCGGCGAGCAGGCCAGGCTCGATCCGGCCGCGGTCGTCCAGCCCCAGGATGCGCGCGCTCCCGGACGTCGCCGCCACGAGGGCCTGGATCGGGCGCAACCCGTAGTCGACGAGCAGCTCCGGCTCGCGCACGTTGTCGCCGTGGGCGAAGACGCCGACGTCGCTGCCGTTGCAGATCGGCACGCCGGCCTCGAGCGCGGCCCGCACGCTCTCGCGCTTCGTCCGCACCCGCGCCGGCTCCGGCTCCACACCCTTGCGCCAGCCGAGGTATCGGGAGATCGCGTCGCCGGCAGCGATGGTCGGACAGAGTGCGACGCCGCGCTCGGCCATGAGGCGGAAGACCTCGGGCGTGCCGCCGTCGCCGTGCTCGATGGTCTTCACGCCCGCCAACGTGGCGCGGCGCATCCCCTCGGCCGTGCTGGCGTGCGCGACCACCGGTCGGCCGGCGCTGGCCGCGACGTCGACGATCAGCCGCAGCTCGTCCAGCGTGAACGTCGGCCGCGCCTCGCCGCCCGGGCCCCAGCGGTAGTCGGCGTAGACCTTGATCCAGTCCGCGCCCTTGCCGATCTGGTCGCGGACCACGCGCGTCAGCCCGTCGTATCCGTCGGCGACCTCGGCGCCGACCGGCATCTCGAGCTCCGGCGCGAAGCCCTTCGGACCGTAGCTGCCGGTCGCCACGATCGCGCGCGTCGCGATCAGCATCCGCGGCCCGGGGATGATCCCGCGCTCGATCGCCTGCTTGAGCCCGACGTCCGCGTAGCCTGCGCCCTCCGTGCCGAGGTCGCGGACCGTGGTGAAACCGGCCAGCAGCGTCTCCCGCGCGTGGACCGTCGCCCGCGCGACGCGCAGCGATTCCGGCTCCCGCAGCACCTGGTCGTCCCACGCGGTCTCGTCGTACGGGTGGAGCAGCAGGTGGGAGTGCCCCTCGATCAGCCCGGGCAGCAGCGCCATCCCCGGTAGGTCGAGCGTGTCCGCGCCCTCGGGTGCGCGCACCCGGTCCGCGGGTCCGGCCGCCTCGATCCGGCCGCCGCGCACCAGCACGACCCAGCCCTCGTGCGGTTGGTCGGCCACGCCATCGAATACGCGGGCCGGACGGAGCAGGTAGCTGGAAGGCGCCTGCGCGGCCAGTGGCGCGGCAGCCAGGAACGTGAGAAGCACGGCAAGGAACGGGGACATGGCATCGCGTGGCATGAGGGGTCAGCGGAAACTCCCGCACCGGAATATGTGCCTCGCGACGGCGATCCGCCACAGGTTCCTCACGGGCCGGCCCCGCTCGGGCCGGCCCGTTCCATCGCCTCAGCGCGTGACGGTCGCGGCCGTCCGATCGCGCAGCGTCACCGTCGTCCGGTCCTCGGCCAGGACGTGCGTGTCCAGCCAGGTGATCCAGCGCGTCCACATGTCGAGAAGCGTCTCCTCGGCACGCTGGCCGTGCGCCTCGTACGGGTAGTGGTACAGCGCGGCGGTCTTGCCCAGCGCGTTCAGCGCGTGGAACGCGCGCTGCGAGTTGATCGGGAAGGTCCCCACGTTCTGGTCCTCCATCCCGTGGTACATCAGCAGCGCGCCGGTCAGCTCGTTCAACCAGAAGATCGGCGACATGCGGATGTACGTCTCGCGACCTTCCCAGAGCGTGCGCGGCTCGCGCTGGAAGCCGGCCGGCGTGAGCGTGCGGTTCGTGTTCGGCGCGCCGGCGATCCCCGCCTTGAAGAACGGCGTGTGGATCATCGCGTTGATGGTGCCGAAGCCGCCGTAGCTGTGCCCGCCGATCGCCAGCCGTGACCGGTCGATGATGCCGCGCCGGTCCAGCNNGGTCCAGCTCGTCGATCACCGCCGCCAGCGAGTTGCGCAGGTGCAGCGCGTAGAGGTCGTTCCAGCGCTCCCGCGGCCCGATGATCGGGACGTCCGGCTCGACCACCGCCCAGCCGCGGCGCACCAGCAGCTCCATCGAGCGCGGGCCGAGCGACGGGAACCGGTTCCGGTTGTAGCGCCGGTTCGACTCGTCGTACGCCTTCTCCGACTCGTACTCGCGCGGGTAGTGCCAGAAGATGGCCGGGAGCGGCTCGCCCTGCGAGAAGCTCTCCGGCAACGTGACGTGCGCCCAGAACGTCACGCCGTCCGCGCGCTCGACCTCGACCACCTCGCGCCGCGCCCGCGTCAGGTCCGGCGTGTAGTCCCGGTTGTCCGTCAGCCGCCGCTCCTCGCCCGTGGCCAGGTCGCGGTAGAAGAAGTTCGGCACCTCGGTCCGCGACTCGCGCGACAGCACGATCCCGCGGACCTCGTCGCCGACCACGGCCGTCACCGTCTCGTAGCGGTCGGCCGCGCTCTCGAACACGCGCGCCGTCTCGCCCGTCGCCAGCTCGACCCGGTCGATGAACGGCCGGGGCGCGTTCTCCAGCGGGGCCTCGTCGTAACGGGTCCCCGAGAGGTACGCCGAGCCGCCGTCCGGCGAGAGCCGGACCACCGGCCGGCCGAACCGGCCCGGCCGCATCAGCGGCGCCCCGGGGTCCGCGTAGAAGTCGTCCGTCTTCCACTCGTAGACCGTGCGCCGCGCATCGGGCGCGTCCGGGGAGACGGCATAGAGCCGCTCCGTCTTGCCGTCGCGCTCCGTGATGAAGAGCAGCGCCGCGCCATCGGAGTAGCGGACGTCGCGGATCTGCTTCTCCGTCTCGTAGACCACATGCAAGCTCGCGCTGTCGAACGGCGGCAGCCACTGCATCACCCGGTCGCGGCGCTTCGGCCGCTCAGGGCCGGCGGCCGTATCCGCGCCCGCCGGCTTCGGCTCACGCTCCAGGAAGCCCAGCCCCCGACCGTCCGGACGCCAGGCGACGTCGCGCCGGCCCTCCTCGCCCTCGTCGTCGTCGTCGGCGCCGTCGCGGACCGGCTCGCTCGCGACCTCGGCGAGCACCGCGCCGTCCAGGTCCCAGACCTCCTCGACCCGAGCGAACTGCCGGACCGGCACGATGTCCGAGAACGGCTTGCGGATCGTGCGGACGCGCACGTGCGTGCCGTCCGGCGACGGATCGATCCGGTCGATCATCGCCGGCCGGCCGATCGCGTGGACTCGCCCGCCCTCGACCTCGATCCGCACGAGCTGGCCCGTCGCGTAGTACTCGAGGAGCGCGAACTCGTACGGCGTCTCCAGCAGGCTCGGATACGTCCGCAGCTTGTTCTCCTCGTCCTCGGTGACCCACACGGCCGGCGTCGTCGCCACCGCCGGCGCCGCCGGCTCCGGCCCCCGGTCCCCCGGGACGAGCACCGTGTAGACGTGCCGGCCGTCGCCCGACCACTCGATGCCGGTGACCAGCGTCGCCAGCACAGGCGTCCGCGTCAGCCGGCGCGTGCGGCCGTTCTCCGCGCTCGCGACGTAGACGTGCGTCGCATCGTCGAAGTGGGCGAGGAACGCGAGCGCCCGGCCGTCCGGCGACCAGCTCGCCCCGCTGACCCGCGCGCCGTCCGGCACCCGCACGTCGATCTGCCGACCGTCGCGCCACGAGACCAGTCGCAGGTCGTCCGAGCCGCCGATCGTCAGCGCACGCGCACGGTTCGCCGCCGCGTCCACCTCCAACCCGCCCAGGTTGTGGTGCCGCCTCGCGAACGCGGCGAGCGGCGGCATCCGACGCGCACTCTCTTCGACCACCAGGAAGCGCCCGTCCGGGCCAAGGTCCTCGAGCTCGACGTTCCGGTGCCACGGCGCCAGCAGCGCTTCGCGAATCTCGTCCGGCGGCGTGAGGTAGCCCTCGCGTCCGAAGGGGTCCGATTCCTGGGCCGCGGCCGACGCCGCGGCGCCGAGCAGGACTCCGACGCCGAGCGCGGAACGCGCCAGCCGGCGCAGGGGGAGGGAGCCGTTCATCGTTTCTCGCTCTCCTTCACGGTGGGTGGATCGGGTGGCGTGGTTAGCATACGCCGCGCACGCGCCACGGCGCAAGCACGCACCGCCCCCTCCCATTCCCTCTCCCCTTCCCCTTCCCTCTCCCTTTCCCTCCCCCCTTTCGCCCAAGTCCTTCCACTCGAACCCCTTGCGCATCACCACACCATCGAATAACTCCCAGCCATGTGCGGTCGATACACGCTGGCCAGCCCCGAGGAATGGATCCGCGAGGAGTTCGGCGACCTCGAGCTCCCGCCGGACCGCCGTTCACGCTACAACATCGCGCCATCGCAGGATGTGCTCGCCATCGTGCGGGGCGAGGCGGGGCCGCGCGCCGCCCGCATGCGCTGGGGGCTGATCCCGTTCTGGGCGAAGGACCCGGCCATCGGCCAGCACATGATCAATGCGCGCGCGGAGACGGTGGCCACGAAGCCCGCCTTCCGCGATGCCTTCCGCCGCCGGCGCTGCCTGATCCTGGCGGATGGTTTCTACGAGTGGCACAGGGCCGGCGCGGCGAAGGTCCCGATGTGGATCCACCGCGCGTCGCGCCGGCCCCTCGCCTTCGCCGGCCTCTGGGACTGCTGGCGGCCGCCCGCCGGCGAGCCGGTCGTCTCGTGCACGATCGTCACGACCGCGGCGAACGACGCCCTGCGTCCCATCTACGAGCGCATGCCGGCGATCCTGCCGCCCGCGGCGCGCGGTGTCTGGCTGGACCCCGCAGCCGACGGCGACGCGCTCGCTGCCGTGTTGCGCCCCTACGCCGCCGACGACCTCGAGGCCCACGCGGTCTCGACGCTCGTGAACTCACCGAGAAACGACGTCCCCGAGTGCATCGCGCCCGCGTGAGGCGGTGCGTGCTCCGCGGTGATCCGCCGCGATGCAACCCTTTCCTCCGGCTCCGTGTCCCACAGGCAGACCACCGGGATCGGAACCGGACTGCTGAAGAGGTCGGGTGGACGAACGCTTACTGATCCGGCGAGTCCTGAGCGGCGACGCGGGGGCCGAGCGCGAGCTCTATGACACCCACATCGACCGCGTGTACCGACTCTGCCACCGCATGGCGGGCGACGACGAGCTGGCCCGGGAGTTCACGCAGGAGACGTTCATCCGCGCGTTCGACCGGCTGCGTGGCTTTCGCGGCGACGCCGCGCTGTCCACCTGGCTCCACTCGATCGCCGTCTCGGTGACGCTGAACGGGCTGCGCCGGGTCAAGCGGGTCCACACCCGTGAAGCCGACCTCGAGGAGGCGCTCCACGTGGGCGCGGACCACCGGGGCCGGGTCGAGCCCGACCTGAAGGATCGCCTGAAACGCGCGATCGACACGCTGCCCGAGATGTACCGCGTCGTCTTCCTCATGCACGACGCCGAAGGCTACACGCACGAGGAGATCGGGGCCGCGCTGGACGTGCCCGCCGGTACGTCCAAGGCCCGGCTGTTCCGGGCCCGAGCCAGGCTCCGCGAAGCACTGTCGGATTTCGCCGAGGAGTTCGCCCGATGAGCGAGGATCGCTTCGAATCGCTGCTGCGCGACGCCGCGCGGGACTACAACCGGCCGCCCGAGCCGCCGCGCGAGGCCATGTGGGCCCGCATCCAGGCGGAACGGCAGCAGCGGGAGTCCGGCCGCCGCAACCCGGTCGTCCGGCCGTGGCACTGGGGCATCGGGATGGCCGCGATGCTGGCGATCGGGATCGGGATCGGTCGGGTCACGCCGACGTCGTCGCTGCCGGGTTCGTCGAGTGCGACGATCGCGGCGGATTCCCTGCGCACGCAGTCACGGGCCGCGCTGCCGTACCGGTTCGCGGCGACGCAGCACCTAAGCCGTACGGAGGCGTTCCTGACCTCCTACCAGAGCGAGGCGCGAGCGGGGCGCACGCCCCGCGAGCTCTCGGAGTGGGCGCGCGATCTGCTGACCGGGACGCGACTGCTCCTCGATTCGCCCGCCGCGGAGGACCCGCGGCTCAACCTGCTGCTCCAGGACCTCGAGCTGGTCCTCGCCCAGATCGCGCAGCTCGCCGGCGCCGGGAACGCCGATGACGAGGTCGAGCTGATCGACGAGGCGCTCGATCAGCGTGGCACACTGTCCCGGTTGCGAGCGGCGGTCCCCGCCGGCCCCGCGCCCACCGGTACTTGATACCAGGAGACGTACGATGAAGACGACGACGTTGATCGCTTTCGCGCTGACCGCGGCCTCGGTGACCGCCCGCGGCGCGCCGGCGCAGGTCCGGGAACCTTCACTCCCCGACCGGCCGAAGCTCGAGGCGGCCTCGCTCGATCGACTCGCCGGGTTGGCGCCGCTCGCCGCGGGCGCCCCGTGGCTCGCCCTCGAGCACGCCCTCGGAGAGATGGCCAGGATCGAGCACGTGATCCCGGCCGGGACGCTCGCCGGGCTCGAACGCCTCGAGATGCTGGAGACCGCGGTTCCGCAGGGCCTTGCCGGCGCCTCCATGGCGCTCGCCTTCGCCGAGGCGGCGCTCGCCGCGTCGGCGCCCGCGCTCGCGTGGCTCGGGACCGTCACGCCGCGGCTCCAGGAGCGCTCGGCCGCCGGTCCGAGACCCGCCTGGGCGACCCAGGATCCCGCCGACTCGCTCTATCGCGCGGCCCGCGAGGCGCTGAACCGCAACGATTACGCGCGCGCCGCCGACCTGTTCGGCGAGATCATCCGGAGGTACCCGCGATCGGAGTACGCGCCGGACGCGTACTACTGGCAGGCGTTCGCGCTCTACCGCAAGGGCGGCGTCGAAGACCTGCGCGCCGCCGTCCGTCTGCTCGACCAGCAGAAGGCCCGGCATCCGAAGGCCGCGACTCTCGCCGAGAGCGAGGCGCTGGCGACCCGCGTCCGCGGCCAGCTCGCCCGTCTCGGCGATGCCGATGCCGCCGAATCGCTGACCAAGGCGGCGGCCGGGTCCGAAGCGGCCTGCTCCTCCGAGAACGACGAAGTCCGCGCCGCCGCGCTCAACGCGCTGCTCCAGATGGACGCGGGCCGTGCCATGCCGATCCTCGAGAAGGTGCTCGCCCGACGCGACGCCTGCTCCGCGCCGCTGCGCCGCAGGGCGGTGTTCCTCGTCTCACAGAAGGTCACGCCCGAGACGGAGGACATCCTCCTCGACCTGGTGCGCAACGACCCCGATCGCGAGGTCCGCGAGCAGGCGGTGTTCTGGCTCTCACAGGTCGACACCGACAGGGCGGTCGCCGCGCTCCTGCAGATCCTCCAGAGCACCGGCGATGCCAGGGTCCAGGAGAAGGCGATCTTCGCCCTCTCCCAGCACGACGGCGAGCAGGCCGCGAACGCGCTGCGCGCGTACGCCTCTCGGGCCGACGCGCCGGCCAAGCTCCGCGAGAACGCCATCTTCTGGATCGGCCAGAAGCGATCGGCCGACGACGCCCGCTTCCTGCGCGACCTCTACGGCCGCCTCGGGGACGAGAAGCTCAGGGAAAAGGTCATCTTCTCGCTCTCGCAGATGGGCGGCCAGGACAACGAGCGCTGGCTCATGCAGGTCGCACTCGACACGGCGGTCAGCGTCGGCCTCCGCAAGAGCGCGCTGTTCTGGGCCGGCCAGGCCGGGGCGCCCCTGGGTGAGCTGACCGGCCTCTACGACCGGATGCGCGGCCGGGAGATGAAGAAGCAACTCATCTTCGTCTACTCGCAGCGGAATGACCCCGACGCGGTCGGCAAGCTGATCGAGATCGCGCGCAACGAGCGGGACCCGGAGTTGCGCAAGGCGGCGATCTTCTGGCTCGGCCAGTCGGACGACCCGCGCGCCGCCGAGTTCCTGCTGGAGATCATCAGCCATGATTAGGCGGAACGTGCACCGGCTGCTCGCCGCCGCGGCCCTGGCCGGGGCCGCGACCCCGGCCCACGCCCAGTCGCTCGCCGCGCGTGTGGCGGAGGTGCGCGATGGCACGGTCCGGCTGAGTTTCGCCGCCCGGCCGGGCGTGTGCGGCGACGGCGAGAACATCCGCGTCGGCGGCAACACGATCCACGGCCGAACGGCCGGGTCGGACTGCGTCTGTGACGACGGTCCCGTCCGGGTGGCGCTCACGGCGCGCGACGGAAGGATCGTGCGCGTGAGGACGCGCGTCGGCGGCCGCTGGCGGCCGGCGTCGGACGCGATCGACCTGGGCGCGATCTCCGCGCCCGCGGCGGCCGCCTACTTCCTCGACCTTGCCGCCACCCTCGACGGCGCCGCCGGCAAGGATGCGGTGTTCCCGGCCACGCTGGCCGACAGCGCGACCGTCTGGCCGAAGCTGCTCGAGATCGCGCGCGACGGCGCACGTCCTCGCGCGACGCGCAAGGCGGCCGTGTTCTGGGTCGGCCAGGAGGCCGCCCGCGCCGCGACCGCCGGCCTCGCGGCCATTGTCGATGACCCGGGCGACGATCGCGACGTTCGCAAGACCGCGATCTTCGCGCTCTCCCGGCGCCCGGCGGACGAAGCCGTCCCTGCACTGATCCGCATCGCGCAGACCAATCCGGATGTCGAGCTGCGCAAGGCGGCGATCTTCTGGCTCGGCCAGTCCGAAGATCCGAGGGCGCTCGAGTTCTTCGAGCGGATCCTGCTCGCGGGAGGCTGACCGGCGGCGTCACTCGTACTCGACCTCGCTGACGTCGGGCTCACGCGCGAAGGCGATCATCGCCTCCTCCGGCGAGGCGGCNNCTGCGCAGCCGCCGGAAGCTGGTCCGCAGCAGGCGTTCGCGGCGAACCTGGTCGGGCGGGAGCGTCTGGAGCCAGGTCGGGTAGCCGCGGACGGTGTACTCGGCCTCCGGCGTCTCGGCGTCCAGGTCACGCACGGCGACGCCGCAGCGAACGAGCTCGAACGCGAACGCCGGCTCGATCCCTTCCTCGACGGCGATGTCGTAGACTTCGCCGGCCAGCTCGGGTGCCACGCCGTCCCTGTGCACCGCCCTCTCGATCAGCTCGCTCCTGCGCCGGTGCCGCCCGGCCTCGTCCTCGGCCACGTGTGCGCGACGGATCAGGCACTCCATGCCGTCCTCCCGACCGCCGTCGCGCGCGCTGCGGCGGTAGCGGTCGAGTGCGGAAAGCGCGGCGATGGCGAGGTCGTCCTCGCCGTTCGGTCGCGGGCTCACGTCCGCCATGGCCTCTCCCGGAACGGGTGCGACGGCCGGGATCGCACGCCCGCCGCACCGTGTGGGTCCGTCGGTCCGGGTCGAGACCAGCGCAAGCCGCGTTCCCGGGCGATGCGCGTCCCGGCGCGGGTCCGGAATACGATTTGCACCTAAATCCCATGGACCCGGACCAAGGAGGCAGTATGCGAGGTCCGAGACACCACCTNNCGCTGTTCCTCGTCGCGATCCCGATCGCCGTGGCGGCGCTGCTGTTCAGGTTCGACCTCGGCGGAATCTTCGGCACGGATCCGGGCCTGCGGCTGAGAGTCGACCTGTCGGAGCGCCGGCTGTACGTCATCGAGGACGGCGAGACCGTGCAGACCTACCGCATCGCCGTCGGTCTGCCCGAGCATCCGACGCCGACCGGCACCTTCCGGACGGGCCGCATCGTGTGGAACCCCGGCTGGAACCCGCCGAGCTCGGAGTGGGCGCGCGGTGAGAAGCCGCGCGCGCCCGGCNNGGCGATCCGAAGAACCCGATGCGCGGGGTCAAGATCTACTTCCGGGAGCCGGCGTACTTCATCCACGGCACGAACGACCCGGGCTCGATCGGCGAGGCCGCGTCCCACGGCTGCATCCGCATGACGGAGTCCGACGCGAAGGCCCTCGCGCGCCGGATCGAGGGCGCCGGCGGCAGCGTGCCACTCGTGATCGAGCCGTGAGGCGCCCGTGCGCGGCGCGGGGGAGGACAGGGCGCATAGCCGGCCGCGGTCCCGGCCCGATCGACATCTTGTTCGCCGACGGCGACGACCTCGAACCCGAACGGTACGCCCGCTACCGCGTTCCCGAGTACCCGCTCGCGGGTGGACTCCACGAACCCGCTGCGGGAGCGGGACGTCGGCCTCGAGGAGGCGATCCGCAATGCGGGCGAGGTGCGGTTCCCGCCATCGTGCCGACGACGCCGACCGGCGACGACGTGCTGGTGCCGTGGGCGCTCCCGGGGAGGGGCTGTACGCGCCGCTCGCATGGTGGGTCATCATCGGCGGCTTCACCTCTTCCACGCCCCTCTCCCGCATCGGCTCGCGCGCCCCCGCAGACCACCCTCGGCCCCGACCTCGACTCGGCTCTCGACGTGGGTCCATCCACACCCAGTGAAAGCTCCCCGGGCACGCGCGCGCCCACCGTCCCTGGTCGTCCGTGATGATGTGAAGCCGTGCGCGAACCGAACCGTGTGCCGTCCGGTTTAGGGAAGAGTAGCGCGGATCCGTTCTCCTCCGACGACGCCGGCCGGGACGCTCCGAGCCCGGCAGCGCGACCCGTTCACGCGGATTCCGTATAAGTGGTTTGCTCGCGGAATCCTCGTCGTTCGCCGTCGGGCATCATCGCTGCGCGATCGGCAACCGCTCATGCCGGATTGGCCGGATCCGTTCGGGTGCGACGGCCGCGGCCGGGGCGCTGCGGGCCCCGCAATCGCAACGCGTTCGGGCGGAATCCGTATTGCCCGTTACGATCGGTACATGAGTTCCGCGAGCGGGCCACTTAGCACCGCACTGCCAAGGACGCTGTGTAGTGCATGCAGGTTCTGCGCAATCGCCCGCCAATCCGAATACAGCACGAGATCCGCCACGGGTGACATCGTCAGGCTCGGGACCAGCCGACCCTTGCAGCCAAGGACCTGGATCGCTCTTTGTGCTCGATTGATCACCAGTCGTTCGTGATCGGCCGCCAAGGCCATTGACCGGCGACGATGCCCCCGAGCTCTCCCATGCCTGCGAGGATCACCCGCGCCTCGTCGGCCGCATCGGGGGAAGGCTGTGAAGCGGGACCCCACGCCAACCCGATCGGCAGCAATGCGATGAGGCTTGCAATTCCCGTGTTTCCCAACCGCCTCTTCAGTCGCATCATCGTGGCCTCCCGAGATAAGGATTCGATCGGGTCTCCAAGCGGTACAGCGTGACACGCGGAACGAGTTGCTCATCGTACTCGAGCGTGGTTGCGAGCGCCTCGCCACCGCGCAACAGAAGGTAGACTTGATCGGCGTCCCAGCGGTACGATCCGCAGTACGTCTGAGTTCGCAGGTCGAAGGAATCCATGCGAGTGTCGAAGTACCGC
>JABAOG010026052.1_pt1 | contig 14647 bp, 11 predicted proteins | sample 7062131 | NCBI WGS metagenome assembly JABAOG01 (sample SAMN14538629, study PRJNA623070) | marine sediment metagenome | biome: marine biome [ENVO:00000428]; feature: marine pelagic biome [ENVO:01000023]; material: deep marine sediment [ENVO:00002113] | place: India: Arabian Sea | collected...
CTGTGCGCGATCTGGACCGCCGCCTTCTCGATGACCTTCCGTCCGAGGCGCTGCTCGTTGTTGACGACCTCGGGCGGTGGAGCGCCCAGGTCCCACACGACGCGGACCCAGGAGAGCACCACGAGCACGTAGAAGGTCGGGTCGATCTCCCACCAACGGAACCCCTGGCGGGTCGAGCGCTGGTACGCGTGGTGGTTGTTGTGCCAGCCCTCGCCNNAGAGCAGCACGGTGCTCCAGAAGAAGCCGACGACCAGCCCCGGCCAACCGGCGAGCAGCCAGCAGCCGACGGCGAGCGCGACGGCGGCCACGTACGGGTGGCGATCGAGCCAGACCAGCTCCGGGTAGCGCGTGAGGTCGGGCACGGCCGCGTAGTCGGTCTCGTCGTGGCGACGCGAGAAGATCCAGCCCACGTGGGCGTACAGGAAGCCACGGTGGCGCGGCGAGTGGACGTCGAGCTCGGTGTCGGAGTGGAGGTGGTGGTGCCGGTGCTTGGCGGCCCACCAGAGGGCGCCGCGCTGCGAGGAGCTCTGTGCCAGGAGCGCGAGCAGGAACTGCCCGACGCGGCTCGTCCTGAACGAGCGGTGCGAGAAGTAGCGATGGTAGCCGGCGGTCACGCCGAACATGCGGGCGACGTACAGGACGAAGCAGAGCACGAGCGCCTCGGCCGTGACCCCGCTCCAGATCGCCGCGATGCACGCGAGATGGACGAGGAGGAACGGGATCGCGGCGGGGTAGATGATGTCTTCGTGGTACTCGTGGGCGTCGTCGGGCGTGGGACGCGTGACTGCCATGTGCTTCCTTTCGGACCGGACCGGCGGGCGCGCACGCGTGCGTTGCGGCCGACGCGGTGTCGTCCGACCGTACCGGGTGAGCCCGCCGAAGAGGTTTCACGGAGACTCGCGGCGTGGCGGGTCGGTGTCAAGGGGGCGTGGCGGTCGGCCGTGGGGACGGGGTGGGGCGCGGGAGACCGCGGGGGGCGCGGGACCGGGCCGCGGCGTCGGCCGTGGAGCGCGCGGGCCCGGGCAGCGCCGCGGGGCATGCGTGAAGGGGCGCGGCCACACGGCCGCGCCCCTTCACGCACGACGTGGACCGTCGCGGTCAGTCGCGCCGCTCGTGCGAGCCGTCCGGATGCGACGTGCCGGCGGCCGTCTCCGTCCGCAGCGTCGGGTAGGTGATCCCGAGCTGCTCGAGGTAGGTGTCGTACTTCGTCTCGTCGTAGTAGAACGGACGGAGCCTGTCCCTGAACTCGGCCATGGTCTTCTCGTTCAGCCAGATGGCCGGCGGGTCGTCCGCGGCGATGAAGGGCGCGTACTTGGTGTCCTTGGTCTGCACCTCGCGGAAATACTTCCAGGCGTCCTCGACGAGCTTCGGCGTCATGAAGAACTCGAGGGCGGTGCGGGCCATGACCTTGGCGCCGGCGGTCGCGCCCTTGTGCGCGATCGGCGTGGCCATGGCGATGGCGCTCGACCAGTTGTGACCGGGCAGCCCCGGGATGTTGGACGGGAACCGCATCGTGACCGTGGGGACGACCCAGGAGACGTCGCCGATGTCGTCGGATCCGCCGCTCGAGCGCCGGCGCGGCGGACCGGAGAGCGAGTCGAGCTCGGTCGTGAGGCCCGGGGTCTCGCGGTTGCCGAGCTCCTTCTGTACGGCCCGGGCGAGCGTCTGGTCCTCCTCGCTCCACTCCGGCAGGCCGACCGCTTCGATGTGCTCGTACATCGTCTCGGCGATCACCTTGTTGAAGTGCCGCGGCCAGGCGGTGCCGAGGATGCGGTGGCTCATCTCGGTGTCGGTCATCAGTGCCGCTCCCTCGGCGATCTTGAGGGCGAGGTCGAAGTTCCGCCGGATGTCCTCGTAGTCCATCTCGCGGAAGTAGTACCAGATCGACGCCGTCTGCGGCACGACGTTCGGCTGGTCGCCGCCGTCGACGATGATGTAGTGGGANNCCCCAGGTGACGCCCAGGTTGCTGCCGACGTGGGTGAAGAAGACGACGTCCACGTCCTGGAACCGGCCGTCCCGGACGAACCAGGCCTTGGTGGCGACCAGCTCCTCGGCGACGCCGGGCCAGAGCACGATCGTGCCGGGGATCTTCTCGCGCTCCATGATCTTCTTCAGCGCGAGGGCGGCCGTCACGTTGACCGCCTGCCCCGAGTTGTGGCCTTCGCCGTGGCCGGGCGCGCCCTCGACGATCGGGTCGTGGTACGCGACGCCGGGCTTCTGGCTGGCCTTCGGGATGCCGTCGATGTCGCTGCCGAAGGCGATCACGGGCTTGCCGGAGCCCCACTTCGCCCACCACGCCGTGGGCATGCCGGAGACCCCCTCCTCGACCTCGAACCCGTTCTCACGCAGCAGGTTCACGAGGTAGCGGGAGGTCTCGACCTCGTGGAATCCGAGCTCCGAGAAGCTGAAGATCTTGTCGACCATGACCTGGGTCGGCTTCCGGTTGGCTTCGACCTCCGCCGTGACTTCGTCGAGTAGGCGATTCAGCTTCCGCGACTGGGCGGCGGCATCCTCGGGCGGCGTCGACGCGATGGCCAGCACGGCTGCGACGCACGCACTGGCGCGACCGAAGGGGAGTGGCCTCATGGTGCGGGGCTCCGGTTTCGGGGAACGAAGCGGGCGGCCGGCGCCGCCTGTGAATGGGATACCGCCACGTATAGCAGCCGGATGGCCGGCGGGCAAGGGAAGCGCGGACTCGGCCGGCGGCTCCGGGATCAGTGCTGGTCCGGCGCCGCGAGCTCGTAGAGCTCGATCGTGCGCCGTCGCAGCCAGTCGGTGGCGGCGTGCAGGCTCAGCTCGGGCGGAACCCGGATCGGCCGTCCGACGCGGATGTAGAAGCGCCTGCGTGGCAGGCGTTCGGGGCCCGTCCACACGGCCACGGGAACGATCGGCGCGCCCGTTTCGCGGTGCACGTGGGCCACGCCGGGCGCGAACTCCGAGATCGGCGGGCCGGTGCGCGTGCGGACGTGTCCCTCGGGGAAGATGGCGACCGTCTCGCCTCGCTCGAGCGCGGCGATGAGCTCGCGCACCTTGGCGTGGAGCGAGACGAGGCCGGCCGCGCGCGGGGGGAGCACGACCGCGCCCGCGATCCGATAGAGCAGCTTGAGGAGCGGCCGGATCCTTCCGAGGAAACCGTCCTCGAAGGTCTGTGTGGCGAGGGCCCGGACGGGGACGAGCCTCCGCCATTCGCCGCGGTCGAAGGCGTTGATGAGCAGCCACGGGTCCAGCACCGACTGGTGCGTGGGCATGAGGATGAGCCGGGTGCCCGCGGGCGAGTCGAGCAGGTCCGGCGGCCGATGGACGCGGATGTCGTAGTAGACCCCGAGGAGCCGGGCCATGAACCACGAGAGCGACTGAAACGCCGTGCCGTCGCGACGCCGGGCGCCGCGCTCGCGCGAGGCGGACTCCCCGGCCGGGCGCTCCGGCGGCGACGACTGCCCCGGCCGACGCTGCGGGGGCCCGGCCGGCGTCGTCATCGCGTCGTCCCGGCGGGGCGCATCGCCGTCAGCGGCGGATCACGCCGCAGATGATCGGCGGTCCGGCGTCCCCCGCGGGCTGGCTGCGGTAGTCGTCGGGGCCCGCGTGGATGACGAGGGCCGAGCCGTCGTCGTCGAAGAGGGTGTTCGGAGCGTCGGGGCGCAGCGTGACCTGTGAGGCGAGCTGCTCGGTGCGCAGCCGTCCGGTCTCGGGGATGCGCAGGTTGAGCAGGTCGCCTGCGTGAGCACCCTCGGGGTTCAGGAAGCCGTGCACGTTCCCGCGGGGCGCGTAATGGCCGCCGGCCGACTCGAACGCGGGCGGCTCACAGCTCCCGGTCTCGTGGACGTGGAAGGCGTGCACGCCCGGGGGCTGGTCGGCGATGTCCAGCTCGATGCGGACGCCGCTGTACGGGGTCTCCAGCAGCGTGGCTTCGCCGATCTTTCGACCCTGGGCGTCGATCAGGTCGGCCCGGGCGGCGAGCGGCTCCTGCGCCGCGAGATCGGGGACCGTCGTCAGGACAGCGACGATCGCGAGCAGGGTGGGGCCGCGCATGGGTCCTCCTGGCAGCGGTGTTCGGCACGTTCGGCGCATCCGCGCCTCCGGTGCCCGGCGCTGCAAGCTCCAAGCCTCATGAGGATCGACGGTGGGCGCCGCGCCGGGGCCGCGGCCGGGCGCGTGCTCAGACCGGCGGCGACCAGAAGTACGGCGCGTCCCGGTCCTCGTCGTCCGGGTCATCGACGATCGCGGACTCGGGCAGCTCCAGGAGCGGTTCCGACTCCGCGTCCGGCTCGAGGGCGTCGTCCGGCAGCAGTTCGAGCACCGGTTCCCACTCCGCCTCCGCCGCGGGCTCCTGAGCCCGCTCGGACGGCGGCGTCGGCGCGGGTTCGAAGTCCGGCTCGAAGTCGTACTGGAACCCCGGCTCGATCTCCGGAAGGATTTCCGGCCCGCTTTCCGGCTCGGGTGCCGCCTCGATTTCCAGCTCGGGCAAGGGCTCGGGTGGTCGCGGCCGCGGCGTGATGCGGCGCGGCTCCGGGAACGGCGCCTGGAACGGCAAGTCGTCCGACGCCTCGCCGCCGAGCGGCGCGTCCTCGCGGAGTAGACCCTCGAGCGGAAGCGCGCCGGGCGGCTCCTCCTCGAACGGCTCCTGCTCGAACGGCGCACGGTCGTTCGCGTCACGGTCGTTCGCGTCACGGTCGAACGTCTCACGGTCGAACGACCCGGGATCGAACGAGGCAGGATCGAACGGGGCAGGATCGAACGGGTCGCGGTCGAACGGGTCACGGTCGAACGACCCGTAGTTGGGTGACGTGTCCGGTGACGGCTCGGGGATCGGCGCGTCGAGCGGCTCATCGAGCGGTGCATCGAACGGTATGTTCAGCGATACGTCCGCCGGTACGTCCAGCGGTGCCTCGAGCGCCGCCTCGGGTGACATGGCGGTCGACACGTCCGGCCGTGCGGGGCGGGTTGCCGGGTGGGGCGTCGCGTAGGACAGGTCGAGCCGCGCCGCGGCGAGGCCGTCCGCGGCCGGTCGTGAAGCGGCCGCGGANNCCGCGGAGTCACCCGTCACGGCGCCGTCGTCGTACGCCGGGGGCGAGTCCAGCATCGGGAGCTCGACGGCCGGTTCGATCTCGTCGGGCCGCCGCCTGGCGACGGGTCTCCGTGCTGCCGGCGGGGGGAGCACGACCGCGGCGGGTCGGCGTCGGCGCCAGCGCAAGGGCCGCGAGAGTGCGCGCGCGGTGCGGCGTCGTTCGGCCACGAGCTCGACGTGCACGACGGACCCGCGGTCGTCGGTGCCGAAGAGGTGGCAGACGCCGTCGGGCGTGGCGAGGGGGACGGGGTCCCGGGCGATGTGCGCGCGCTCGCCGACGGCGGCGCGCTCGGCGGTGAGGACCTCGGCGGTCCAGTCGGTGTCCGGGCGCCAGGTGTAGAGGACCAGCTCGCGCTTGCGGGCACCGGCGACGAAGAGCGTGCGCCCGGCGCNNCGGGCGCCGGCGACGAAGAGCGTGCGCCCGGCGCCGGCGCACGCGACGGGCGCCCCATCGATGCGGAGCGGTTCGCCGATGGTCGGGCGGCCGGCGGTGAGGTTCTCGGCCACCCAGTGGATGCCGTCGGTCGGGCGACAGTGGACGAGGTCGCCGTCGGTCGTGCGCGCGAAGACGTGCAGCGAGCCGTTCGGCGCCTCGACCGCCACGGGATCGGAGTCGACCCGCAGGTCCGGGGCGTCGCGGCCGTCGTCGGCCGACGCGATCATGCGTGCGGTCCAGCCCGGGCGCTGCGTCCAGCGGAAGTGGAGCAGAGCGCCCATGGCGTCGCGTGCGAAGACGTGGATCCCGTCGCCGCACACGGCGGCGGCCGGTGGCCCGGCCATGCGGCGCGGCGCGCCCGGCGGCCCCGCGGCGGGCACGATCGCGGCGGACCACGGGCCGTCCCCCGATCGCCGGTAATGGACCAGCTCGCCGGCGGCGTTGCCGCCGAAGACGTGTTGCACGCCGTCGCTCCCGGCGATGACGACGGGTGCGGTGCGGAGCGCGTACGTCCCGGCCCGGGCGAACGCGCCGGTGAGGTCGGTCGCGGACCACCCGGTCGCCGGAGTCCACTCGTAGTGCAGGAGGTGGCCTTCGCGATCCCTGGCGAACACGCTCTGGCGTCGGCCCGGGCCTGCGAGCGCGATCGGGTCGTCGGTGATGCGGAAGCGGAGCCCGATCCTGCGCGTGTCGGTCAGGTTCCGGGCGCGCCACCCCCGACCCCGGGACCGGCGGTACGCGATCAGGTCGCCGGCGTAGCTCCTGGCGAACACGGAGAGGCTCTCGCGCGGACCCGCCGACACGGCGGGCCGGCCGTAGACGCGGAAATCGGGGCCGATGCCGCGCCGCCGCGTGAGATCGTCGTGTACCCAGATGCCATCGCGCCCGCGCCGGAAGTGGATCAGCTCGGCGTGCTCGTCACGGCCGAAGATGTCGATGCGGCCGCCGTCACCCGCGATGACCGTGGGGCTGTCCAGGAGCGCATGGTTCAGCGTCACCCGGCTCCTGTCGGCGAAGGTCTCGGCCATGACCTCGATCGGCCGCGGCCGATCGTACGGCACGACGAAGAGCCCGCGTACGCGACCGTAGCCGTCAAGCATCGCATCCCGCGGCCGGCCGCCGTACCCGAGCGTCACCACCAGCTTGCGGTCGTCGTCGTCCGGGTGGTTCGGGTCGTAGACCCAGATCCGGATCCGGCGCGCTCCCGCATCCCGGGCGTACCGGTACGCCAGCACCTGGTGCGATTCGGTCGGCGCGGTGAACGCGCCGGCGTCCCCGGCGACGCAGACCAGGACCGGCTCGCCGGCGTCCAGGCGTCCACGGAGTCCGCGGAGCTCCCGCCGCGTCAGCGCGGCCACGCCGGCCGTGCCGAAGACCCGGCCCCGATCCGGCCGCCGCTGCCAGTCCACGACCCGGTCCCACACGCCACGAGCCAGGACGTTCGCCTGCCGCAGGACCAGCTCCGCGTGCAGCGGGTCGCCTGGCACGGGCGCATCCAGCGGCCGCGGGACCCGACGCCCGGCCAGGAAACGGTCGAGCGCGGCCCAGCACATGCCGCCGCAGAGACCGAACGTCTCCGGCAGGGGGCGGTTCAGCCCCAGCAGGTGTGGAGGCAGACGGAAGCCGTTCGCGAACGGCCAGCCGTGCCGCGACGGCCTGAACGACGATTCGCGCATCGATACGACTCCGGCGAAGATAGTCCAGGATCGGCCGCGGCTTCACGGCATCGCAATGTACGGGGAGAGCTGACGAGGCGCGGCACGCGCTCGTCGGGGCGGGAACGTCTCGCAAAATGCACGGTTCCGGTGCGGATCGCAAGTGGCGGCCTGGAACGGCGCGGCGGCCGTGCCGCGCGCGGCCGCCTCGACGCGGCCGAGCGGAGACCCTGCGCCCGCCGGGGAGGGCGGAGCGGTCGGGGCCGGCATCCCGGCTGCGGGCGGGGGCGTCGGGCGGTCGCTTGACAGCCGGTCACGATCACGGATAGCTTTGATCGCCATGGACGCGAGGACTCGCTTCGCCTACCGCTACGACTTCGACTACGCGTACCGCTACGCGGGCCGCGGGTGTGGGCGTATGCGCGACTGATCGCAAACGCTCCGAGGGAACACCGAGCGGCCCGTGAGTCCACGGGCCGTTTTTTTGTGCCCTGGCACGCTGCCCGGCGGCGGCCGGACCGCCGCCGGGCGTCGGACCCGAACCCCGGAAGGACCCATGATCATCGTCACCCGCCCGGACATCACGGAGTCGCAGCTCGAGGAGATCCGCGAGCGCGTCGAATCGCACGGGCTGCGGACGCACATCTCCCGCGGCGATCGGCGGACCATCATCGGCTGCATCGGCGACGAGGCGCTGTTGCAGGAGGTCGCGCTGCTGGCGCTGCCCGGCGTGGAGTCGGTCACGCCGATCCTGAAGCCGTACAAGCTGGTCTCCCGCGAGTTCGCGGCGGAGCCGACGGTCGTGCGCGTCGGCGACGGGCCCGGCCGGAGCGTGGGCGGACGCGAGCTGGCGCTGATCGCCGGGCCGTGCTCGGTCGAGAGCCGGGCCGGGCTGCGGGCGGCGGCGGATGCCGTCCTCGCGGCGGGCGCCGGGATGCTGCGCGGCGGCGCGTTCAAGCCGCGCACGTCGCCGTACGCGTTCCAGGGGCTGGGCGAGGAGGCGCTGCGGTACCTGGCGGAGATCCGGGAAGCCACGGGGATGCCGGTGGTGACCGAGGTGATGGACACGCGACAGGTCGAGCTGGTCGCACGCTACGCCGACCTGCTTCAGGTGGGTGCGCGGAACATGCAGAACTTCGCGCTGCTCTCGGAGCTGGGCCGCGCCGGGCGGCCGGTGCTGCTCAAGCGCGGCCTCTCGGCGACGGTCAACGAGCTGCTGATGGCCGCCGAGTACATCATGGTCGAGGGCAATCGGGACGTCATCCTGTGCGAGCGAGGGATCCGGACGTTCGAGACCGCGACGCGCAACACGCTCGACGTAGCGGCGATCCCGGTGCTCAAGCGGGAGACGCACCTCCCGGTGATCGTGGACCCGAGCCACGCCGCCGGGCGTGCCGACCTGGTCGCCCCGCTCGCGATCGCGGCGGTCGCCGCCGGCGCCGACGGCCTGATCGTCGAGGTCCACCCCTGTCCCGGCCGGGCGCTGTCCGACGGCGACCAGTCGCTGGCGCCGGACGCCTTCGTGGACCTGATGCGGCGGCTGCGGCCGTTCGCGGAAGCGGCGGGGCGCGTCCTCGCGGTGGCCGCGCCGGCCGCCGATCCTGCGTTCGCGTAGCGCGCGGCCGCGGGGGCCCCCGGCGGAACGCCGGGGCCTTCCTCAGCGCCCGCGCGGCTGCGGAAACGGCGGCCACCCGTCGACGTAAGGCGCGAAACGACGCGCCTTTGGAGGCAGGCCGGTATCGGACTTGCACACTCGTCAAGGTGGTCGGGGTCCGGCGGCCGGAAGGGCGGCGATCACCGCAGTGCGAGGGACTGAAGGCGACCTCCGCCGCCGCGCCGCGGCGGACGGCGATCCGGGCCAGGGACCAACGGGGCACGAGGACGGCCAATCGATTCAGGAGGCTAGGATATGGCGAACGAGCAGGAGCGCATCAAGCCTCTCGACGACCTCGAGGACTACGAGGTCGCCGAAGGGGAGCCGGACGTCCGCGGCTGGGACGTGCGTTCGGCCGACGGGGACAAGGTCGGCGAAGTGGATCAGCTCCTCGTCGACACCACTGCCATGAAGGTCCGCTACCTGGACGTGGACCTCGAGAACGAGGTGATCGAGACCGAAGAGGACCGCCACGCGCTCATCCCGATCGGCTTCGCCCGGCTGGATGAGGACAACGAGCAGGTCTTCGTGGACAACCTGCGGACGGCCGACGCCCGGCGGCTGCCGGCGTTCGCGCACGGCCCGGTCACCCGCGAGGTCGAGATCGAGGTGCGGCGCGTATTCGAGCCCGGCTTCAAGGCCGAGCGGGAGGAGGAGTTCTACGAGCACGAGCACTTTGCCGGCCCACGCCGTGAGATGGCCGGGCGCGAGGAGCACCTCTACCGCTCCGAAGAGGAGCTCGCCATCGGCAAGCGCGAGACCTCCGCGGGCCAGGTCGACATCGAGAGGGAGGTCGAGACCGAGCACGTGCGGCGCCCCGTGGAGCTGCGCCACGAGGAGGTCGAAATCGAGCGCCACCCGGTCGGCGACGGGATGCACGGCCGCGAAGCGACCTTCGAGGAAGAGGAGATCCGCGTCCCGCTGAGCGAGGAGGAGGCGGTGGTCGAGAAGCGGCCGGTGGCCCGCGAGGAGCTGATCGTCCGCAAGCGGCCGGTCGAGGAGACCGAAGAGATCGAAGCCGATCTGCGCAAGGAGCGCCTCGAGGTCGAGAGGCACGGCCGCGTCGAGCGCGAGCGCGAGGAAGAGGAGCGGCAGCGCCGCGGCCGTTGACCATCCGTCGCGCGCGGCCCGTCGGGCGGAACCGTCCGATGACGGAGGAACCGGAGGCCGGCCCGGGGGGCCGGCCTCCGGTGCGTCCCCGCAAACGGCCGGCGGCGAGGATTCGCCGCGCCGCCGGCCGACGACGCGGCTCCGCTTCGGCGGCGCCCGCGCCGCCTGCCGCAGGCCGTTGCCGAGCGGGCCCGGCGTCGCCTAGTTTCCGCCCGCACGCATCGCCGACCGGCGGCGCCGACGCCCGGCGCCGCGCCGGGTGGACCCTCGAGACCCGAACCACGGATCCCATGCCGTCGCAGCGCCTGATCGCGAAGATCGCCGACGAGCTGTCCATCGCGCCCCGCCACGTCGCGGCCACACTGTCGCTGTTCGAGGATGGCAACACGCTCCCGTTCATCGCCCGCTACCGGAAGGAGGCGACCGGCGGGCTGGACGAGGTCCAGCTCCGAGACGTGCGCGACCGCGCCGCCTACCTCGAGGAGCTCGAGCAGCGCCGGGCCGCGATCCTGAAGTCGATCGCGGAGCAGGAGAAGCTGACGCCGGAGCTGGAGGCGAAGATCCGGGCGGCGGAGACCAAGCAGGCGCTGGAGGACCTGTACCTGCCGTATCGTCCGAAGCGCCGCACGCGCGCGACCCTCGCGAGGGAGCGCGGCCTCGAGCCGCTGGCCGACCTGGTCTGGGCGGGCGCGGCGGGCGATGCCGAGGTCGAAGCCGCGGCCGCGGCTTACGTGGACCCGGAGAAGGATGTCGCGTCGGTCGAGGCCGCGCTCCAGGGCGCGCGCGACATCCTGGCCGAGCGCGTCGCGGAGGACGCCGACCTGCGCGGCCGGGTCCGCGACCTCACGCGCCGCAAGGGCCGGATCCGTTCGACGGCGCTCCCCGGCAAGGGGACGGAGGTCTCGAAGTTCCAGGACTACTACGACCACCAGGAGCCGCTGATCGAGATCCCGTCCCACCGCATGCTGGCGATCCGGCGTGGGGAGGCCGAGGGGTTCCTCGCCTGGACGATCGAGGCGCCGGCCGACGAGATCCGCGCCGGGCTCGAGCGCCGGGTCGCCGAGCCGCGGCGCGCCCGCGCCCAGATGGCGCTCGTCGCCGAGGACGCCTACAAGCGGCTCCTCGCGCCGTCGATCGAGGTCGAGCTGCGGGTCGAGCTCAAGACCCGCGCGGACGAGGAGGCGATCGCGATCTTCGGCATGAACCTCGAACAGCTCCTCCTCGCCGCGCCGGCCGGCGAGAAGATCGTGCTCGGCCTGGACCCCGGCTACCGCACCGGCGTCAAGGCCGCCGTCGTGTCGCGGACGGGCGCGGTGCTCGAGACCGACACCCTCTACCTGCACCAGGCCGAGAACTTCGCCCGCGGGGTCCGGCGGCTGCTCGAGCGGCACGGCGTCGAGGTCATCGGGATCGGCAACGGCACCGCGTCGCGGGAGACCGAGACGGCGGTCAGGGCGCTCCTGCGGGAGTGGACCGCCGGCCCGCGGCCACAGGCGGTCAGCGTGAGCGAGTCGGGCGCGTCGGTCTACTCGGCATCCGACGTGGCGCGCGAGGAGCTGCCCGGCCTCGATGTCTCCCTGCGCGGCGCGGTCTCCATCGCCCGCCGCCTGCAGGACCCGCTGGCGGAGCTGGTGAAGATCGACCCCAAGTCCATCGGCGTCGGCCAGTACCAGCACGACGTGAACCAGGCCCGACTCAAGCGCCGGCTCGACGAGGTCGTCGAAATCTGCGTGAACCGCGTGGGCGTCGAGGTCAACACCGCGTCGGCGCCGCTCCTCTCCTACGTGGCCGGGATCGGCCCCACGCTGGCACGGGCGATCGTCCGCACCCGCGACGATCGCGGCGGCTTCCGCTCTCGCCGCGAGCTGCTCGACGTCCCCAGGCTCGGCGCCAAGGCGTTCGAGCAGGCCGCCGGCTTCCTCCGCATCCGCGGCGGCGACCACCCGCTCGACGCCAGCGCCGTCCACCCCGAACGCTACGACCTCGTCGCGTCCATCGCCGGCGACCTCGGCGCATCCATCGGCAACCTCGTGGCCGACGAGGCGCTCATCGACCGCATCACCCCGGAGCGCTACCTCTCCGAGCACGTCGGCCTGCCCACGCTCCACGACATCCTGGCCGAGCTGCGCAAGCCCGGGCGCGACCCGCGCGACACGTTCGAGGCGCCCGCGTTCCGCGAGGACGTGGCCGAGCCCGCCGACCTCATGCCCGGGATGTCGCTCGCGGGCGTGGTCACCAACATCGTCGCGTTCGGCGCCTTCGTCGACGTCGGCGTCCACCAGGACGGGCTCGTCCACATCTCCCAGCTCGCCGACCACTACGTGAAGGACCCCAATACGGTGGTCCGGGTCGGCCAGACCGTCCGCGTCACCGTCCTCTCCGTGGACCTGGACCGCAACCGCATCGCCCTCTCCATGAAGTCGAACCCCGAGCCCGTCGCGCCGAGCCAGGGCGACGGCCGGCCCGCCGGCAAGGGCCGCGCTCGCCCGGCCCGACGCCGGGACGTCGCGCCGCCGACGCCCGAGCCGGGGACGGTCGCGCCGAACGGCATCCGCTTCCGCTGACCCGCCGCGCCGGACCGCGCGGCGCCCTCCACGACCTCGCGCACGACCGGCGCCGGGCGACCCCCCGCCCGGCGCCCGGTGCCGGCCGCCCCCGGGGCCGGGCGGCACCTCCCACGGCTCCTCCACCAGTTTTTCCCGCCGCCATTGCACTGGCACGACCGGTGCTCTCCAACGAAACGATGTCGAGCATTGCCCCTCGCGCGAGTGGAGGTCGCATGAACGCGCGAAACGATCCTGTCCCACCCGGCCGCCCCGGTGGCGGCGATGCCAACGAGCGATTCAAGCGTGGCGCCCGGATGCGGCTTCACGCCGGACTGATCGCGGCGACGGCGGCGCACTTCCTCGTATTCGCGTTCGGCCCGACGTGGAGCACGCCGGAGGAGCAGGCGGCGTTCGCGCCGCCCGCGGAGATGCAGGCGATCGGGCTCTCGCCGGAGATCGAGCTGCCGTCGCTGCCGCCGCGGGTGGCGCCGCCGGAGCTGCCGGTGGTGGAGGAGCTGAAGCTGGCGGAGGAGCTCCGGATCGAACCGGTCGCGGACTTCGAGCCGCCGACGGCGTTCGTGGTGCTGCCGGAGCCGCCGGCGGTGCCCGCGGGCGCGGATGGGGAGCTGGCCGAGTACGAGCATTTCATGCCGTACATGGTCCGGCCGGAGCTGAAGAACCGATCGGAGGTCCAGCGGGCGCTGGAGCGGCGCTACCCGAACGTGCTGCGGATGGGGAACGTCGAAGGCGCCGTGGTCGTGGTCTTCTGGATCGACGAGAGGGGAGCGGTCCAGAAGTACGAGATCCGGCGGTCGAGCGGGAGTCGGGCGCTGGACCGCGCGGTCGAGGACGTGATCGAGATCATGGAGTTCCGGCCGGCGCTGAACCGCGGCGAGCCCGTGAAGGTGATCGTGGCGCTGCCGATCCGGTTCCAGCTCTACTAGGGCGGCTGGCGCCCCACCTCGAGGCCGTGGGTCCGGCCTGGCGCCGGCACCCGGCGCCGGCCCGGGCTTCGGACCGCGAGGACGGCCGCGCCAGAGCGGTTCCTCCGCCGGTTCGGAGCGTGCGCCGGGGATCGGCCCGGCCCCTCCCGATCGGGGATGGTTCAACATTGAACCATCTCCCGACGCGGAACCTGCGACGTTCGCCGCTCGCGGCGCGTGCGACGTTCGCCCGGGCGGCGCGTGTGCCGTTCGCCGGTCGCGCTGGCTTCGCGGCGCGCTGGCACGGGAGGTGCCGTGCCGCCGCGCGTTCGTCCGGGGCCGTTCGCCGGCGGTCGGCAGGTCCGGCGGTGAGGCGCGGGCAGGCGGCTCGATGCGCGGATTCCTCTCGGGGGGATACCATGACCCAGGTCACGATGGAAGGGGTGCGGCTGCCGGCGGAGCGGAGCGAGTCCGCCGATCGCGTACTGACGGCCGAGGCGCTGGCGTTCGTGGCGGCGCTGCACCGGGAGTTCGGCGCCAGGCGGCGCGAGCTGCTGCGCCGCCGCGCGGCGCGGCAGGCGGAGCTGGACGCCGGCGCCGTGCCCGACTTCGCGCCGGAGACGGAAGAGATCCGCCGTGCCGAGTGGACGGTCGCACCCGCGCCGGCGGACCTCCAGGACCGGCGCGTCGAGATCACGGGCCCGGTCGACCGGAAGATGATGATCAACGCGCTCAACTCGGGCGCGAACGTCTTCATGGCCGACTTCGAGGACGCGCTCTCCCCGACGTGGCACAACGTGGTGGAGGGGCAGGCGAACCTCCAGGACGCGGTGCGGCGGTCGCTCGCGTTCACGAGCCCGGACGGGAAGGAGTACCGGCTGAACGACGAGGTCGCGACGCTCGTGGTCCGACCCCGTGGCTGGCACCTGGTGGAGAAGCACGTGGAGGTGGACGGCGAGCCCGTCGCGGCGAGCCTCTTCGACTTCGGCCTGTACCTGTTCCACAACGCGCGGGAGCTGCTGGACCGGGGCAGCGGGCCGTACTTCTACCTGCCGAAGCTGGAGAGCCACCTGGAGGCGCGGCTCTGGAACGACGTCTTCGTGTTCGCCCAGGACGCNNGAGAGCCACCTCGAGGCGCGCCTCTGGAACGACGTGTTCGTCCACGCGCAGGCCGCGCTGGGCATCCCGCGCGGGAGCATCCGCGCCACGGTCCTGATCGAGACGGTGCTCGCCGCGTTCGAGATGGACGAGATCCTC
>JABAOG010000472.1_pt2 | contig 14645 bp, 14 predicted proteins | sample 7062131 | NCBI WGS metagenome assembly JABAOG01 (sample SAMN14538629, study PRJNA623070) | marine sediment metagenome | biome: marine biome [ENVO:00000428]; feature: marine pelagic biome [ENVO:01000023]; material: deep marine sediment [ENVO:00002113] | place: India: Arabian Sea | collected...
CGAGACCCACCGACGACGGTCGTCTCCCCTCAGTCGCAGGTGTCGGCGTGGGCGGTGCGGCCGCGCTCGCAGCGGACGGTGCCGTCCGTGCAGCGGTCCTGTGCCCCCTGGTCCCCGGTGTCCTCGGCGATCTCGCAGATGCGCTCGGCGAGCTCGCAGAGCCGTTCCAGGTGGTCGGCGGCGGCTCCGCAGTCGGGCTGCGCCAGCTCGAGGCTCGCGTCGAGGTCCGCGTCCGCCTCGAGCAGCGCGTTCCATTCCTCGGAGGCGGCGACCATCGGCGTCGGCTCGCTCGGCGGCGGTGCCGGCGCTTCCCCGCCGGCGCTGGTGGTCGTGGTCACCATGCCGTCGCCCCCGCTGTCCGCGGGGGGCGCGGTGTCGCCCGTGCTCTCTTCTTCGGCCACCCGGCCTTGCTGAGCGCTCCCGCCGCAGCCCGCCGCGATCGCCACGGCCAGGCCAGCCAGCACCATCGCTCGTCTCGTCATTCGTCGTCTCCGTCATCGGCGAGCGCCGCTTCGAGCAGCACTTCGTTGATCAGCAGGGCGTCGTGGTAGTCCATCGTCGCGCGCACCGGCCGCCCCTGGGCCTCGAGCGCCTGCCCGCGCACCACGTAGAGGTTGGCGGTGAACACGTCTTCCTTGTCGCCCTCGTCGAGGGCTTCGGTCGCCACCGTCTCGGCTCGCTCGGCGTCGCCATCGGCGAGCAGCATTCGGGCCAGCCGATAGGCCACGTCCTGGCGCACCACGCGCGCGTCGTCACTCTGCACGCCCGCTGGGACGGAGCGCGCGAGAAAAGCTTCGAGCGCCGCCTGGCCCCCGCCCCCATCCACGCTGCCATGCGCCGCCTGTGCCGCCGCGAGCCACTCGGCCTCCGGGCTCGGCGCGCAGGCCGGCACCGCCACGGCGATGAGCCAGGCGAAGAGCAGGGAGCGGAGGGTGAGGCGGAGGCGGATCATCGTTCGTATCGCTCGCCGAGTCGTTCGAGCACCGCCGCGCGGTGCGCCTCCATCGCCCGGTCGAGCGCCTCCGGGTCGTCGCCGGCAGCGGCGGCCGCCTGGGCCTGCAGCAGCGCGCTGGGCGGCTCCGGCAGCGCCGCGGCCGTCGCCGGAGCCTCGCCGGTGCGGGTCGCGAGCACCCCGATCAGCGCCGCTGCGGCCGCCGCGGTCACCAGGCCCGCGGGCACCAGCCAGCGCCACCAGGCGCCCTTCTCCGCGCGTGGTCGCCGGGGCCGTGCCGTGCGCAGCGCCTCCTCGAGGATGGCGTCGGATCGCTCCTCGTCGAGGTCGCCGCCATCGGCGCCATAGCGGAGCATCGCCGCCATCTGCAGCGCGTCGTCCGGCAGCCCGTCCTTGGCGCTCCCCCGGTCGAGGGCATGCGCCAGCGCTGCGGCTTCCCGAAGCTCTTCCTCGGTGGGCTCGAGCTCCATGTCGTCGTCTTCGCTCATGAGGCCTCTCTCACTTTGTCCCATTCCCGCCGGAACGCTCGCAGCGCACGGAGGACCACCACGTCGAAGGTGCCGATCTTCACGGCCATGGCCTCCGCGCACGCCTCGCGGCTCTTCTCCTCCATGAAGCGCAGCTCGATCGCCCGCTTGTAGCGCGGGTTGAGCCGCTCCATGACCTCGGCGATGCGCGAGCGCAGCACCTTCAGCTCCTGCTCGGCCTCCAGCGCCGCGCCCGGGTTGTCGCCGGTGGGGCGCAGCGGCTCGAGCATCTGCTCGAAGCTGGTCAGCGCTCGTGACGTACGCTGCTTCACGCGGTGCATGTCCGTCGCCTTGTTCGACGCGATGCGCGCCAGCCAGGAGAAGATGCTCTTGTCCCGCGACTCGAAGCGGTCGAGGCGCTCGAAGGCGGTGCGGAAGGTCTCGGCGAGGGCGTCTTCCGCCGCCTGTCGGTTGCCGAGCTTCGGCAGGAGCACCCGGCTGAAGATCGGCCCGGCGTACGCGCGATAGAGCTCGCCGAAGGCGCGCTCGTCGCCCTGCAGCGTCCGGCGGATGAGCTTTCGCTCCCACCGCAGCCGCTCCTTGCCGTGTCGCTCGTCCCCTTCCACGTCGTTTCCCCCGTCCCGTACGGGACGGACGCGGGGCGAGGGTATGCGAAGGGGCGGGCCTTTCGGAAAGAAGGCGCGAGGTTGGGGTAGGGCGACTTGCACGGCATCGGCTCTCGTCAGGGCAACGCGCCGGCGCCTCTCGGCTTACACATCGGACGAAGAAATCGGTCTCGAGAAAAAAATCGCCCGTGGGGTGTAAGTGCGTCGAGCGGGGTCTCGTTGGTCCTTCGAACGCGCCGAAGAGCGCCCGAACCGCCAGTTCCACAGGAGACCACAGCCATGTCCCGCAAGCCGATCGTCCTCGCGTTGCTCCTCGCCCTCACCGGGTGCGGGGGCGCCGCTCAACTCAGCCAGGAGAGCTCCGGCCACGTGTCGACGGAGGACGTGAGCGTGTCCACGCACAGCCGGACCACCGTCGCCAGCGGCGGGGACGGGGCGGCGGCTCCGATGGCCCCGCCGGCCGACGTCGGTGGCGCGCCCGTCCGCTCCTTCGCCGAAGGCGAGGCGATGGCCGGCGGCGGGGAGATGGTCGTGGCCGAGGAGGCCGCCCCCGCGCCGCCCGCCGAGCCTGCCGGTGTTCGGGCGACCACGACGACCACCACGACGGTGACCGTCACCGTCGACTCGCCGACCACCCCGCCGCCGGTGCAGCAGCAGATCCAGCAGCCCGCGCGGGCGCTCACCGCGGCCACCGTCGGTGACCACGACCGTCGCGGCAACTACCTGCAGTACCTCGGTCGCCATCCCTTCGAGGCGCGGCGTCTCGGCCTCGACATGAGCCGGCGCGTCCGCTTCAAGGTCGTCGACGGCAGTGGCCGGCCGCTCAATGACGCCGGGCTGGTCGTCCGGGTCGGCAACGCCGCCGTTCAGGGCCGCACCCACGCGGACGGCATCTGGGACTTCTTCCCGAGTCGCCATCAGGCCGCCGGCGCGGCGCACGTGGTCGTCACCGCGAATGGCAGCCAGGGCAGCGCCCAGTTCCACGTCAACGCCCAGGGCGATACGCAGGAGGTCGTGCTCCGCCTGAACCAGGTGCAGGCGCAGAACCCCCGCGTGCTCGACCTCGGCTTCCTGATCGACGTGACCGGCAGCATGGAGGACGAGCTCCGCTACGTGAACCGAGAGGTGGCCGACATCGTCGCCCGCATCACCGCCGAGGCCCCGGAGACCCAGGTGCGGGTCGGCGCGGTCTTCTACCGCGACCGTCACGACAGCCCCGCGCTCCAGCGCATCGCCTTCACCCGTGACATCGGCGGCTTCGCTCGAGCCATGCAGGGCATCCACGCCAGCGGCGGCGGGGACTACCCCGAGGATCTGAACGCCGGCCTGCACCAGGCCATCAGCGGGCTCGGCTGGACCGGCGGCAACGCCGTGCGGACCCTGGTCGTCATCAGCGACGCGCCCCCGCAGCGCTACCAGACCCAGTTCGACTACCGCACGGCCATGGACCAAGCCGCCGCCCGCGGCATCCGGATCCTCCCCGTCGCGGCGAGCGGTGCCGACCGCGAGGTCGAGTTCCTCTTCCGGGCGATGGCCACCGCCACCTCCAGCCCCTACGTCTACCTCACCGACGACTCGGGCATCGGCAACCCGCACATGGAGGCCGACACCGACCGCGTCGCCGTGGAGTACTTCCACGACCTGTTGACCCGTCTGGTCATCGACGACATCCACGGCCACGGGATGCACGAGGCGATCTAGAACCCGCGAAAAGACGAAAAAGACGAAGCGCGTCCCCAACGGTTGGGGACGCGCTTCGTCTTTTTCGTCTTTTTGCCTCGGTCAGCGGGGGGCGCTGGTCTGCCACCAGCGGGTGAAGCGCTCGCGCGCTTCGAGGAAGCTCGAGCGCGGCGCGTCCGCGGGTAGGTTCAGCTGGATGCCGCTGATCCGCTCGAGCTCGTTCAGCGCGTGGCGGCGGATCCTCTCCCGCCGATCGCTGAGCCCGTCGATGAGCCACGCCATGCGGGGCAGGTTCCCTTGGGCCTTGCGCCAGCGGCGCCACTGCAGCCGCATCGAACCGAGGTCGTGGGCGGTCAGCACCACCAGCGCTTCGTGGGCCGCCCGGGCGATGCTCCGGTCCCGTTCGCCGAGGCACTCGAGCATCACGTCGAGGGCCGTGGCGTCCCCGAGCGCGGCCAGGGCAGCCAGGCTGCGGATCCGCCAGACCTGACGAGTCTTCTGACCGACGGCCACCTGCCGCATCCAGGCGAGCAGCCCCTGATAGCCGGCCAGGGCCGACTGCTGCTTGAGCGCCGTCAGCGCCGCCGTCCGCGCGCCCGCGTCACTGCCGAGGGCCACGCGCCCGAGCGGCCGCAGCAGCCGGGTGTCGGCGATGCCCTGCGCGACCAACGCCGCGTAGAAGCGCGGTTCCGGTCCGTGATCGACCAGCAGTCGCCCGAGCGTCGGCACTGCCCGCTCGCCGTAGCTCACCAGGGCGCAGCCCAGGGCCGACACCTGCTTGGCGTTCGGCAGCGAGACCAGATGGCGACGGTCGAACCAGAGCGGTCCGGGGAAGTGTTTCTCGAGGGCGGCGATGACCTCGTCGTCGTCGAAGCGACGGAGCGCCTCCACCGAGAGAAAGACCTCGTCGGGGGCGGCCTTCGCCAGCGCCTGGAGCGCCTGGCGGAGCTCGTTGCGCTTCGGCTTCATGGGCCGGTCGCTCCCGACCGCGTCCATCGTCGCGCCGTGGACCACATCGACGCTATGCCCCGGTGCCCGGGGCCGCAGCGTCGAGCGCTTCACCCGCCCGCCGGCCTCCGGTGCGGGCGGCAGCGAGCTCGGTGCGCGCGGCAGCGGAGCGTCTCCCGGCACGCGTGGGGGTCGCGGAAGGTGGGCGTCGAGGAGCGCTTCTCCCTCCGGTGGGAGGGACCAAGGGGGCTCCGACGGCTGCGTCGACGGTCGCGACGGACGGCCGCGCACGATGTCGCTCGGAGCGTTCCGCACGACATAATCCCCCCCGCTCGACGACTTCTTCCGCGGGTACATTCGGCCCGGTCATAGCACGGGTCGTCGAAGGTGCGAACTCTCAGACCTTTCACTACATGGCTCCGATCCGGTGAAGATCGTTCAGGTAAGCATCGGGCGCCGGCGAGCGATGGCGGCCCTCCCGTACTAAGGAGAGCGCGTGGCGACCCGCGCGATGCTCCTCTCGGCCTGTCTGCACAGCCTTCTGTTCGGCTGTACGCCCGTCCCCGTGTCGGTCTACCACCGCGCGACCCTCGACGAGCTGGCCCGTGGGAGCCTCGACTGCGCGGAGGGCGAGCTCGAGGTGAGCGACATCACGCCCGAGGGCTTTCGCTACGCCTGGGATCCCGACGCGAAGCGCTATCGGGTGCGCGCCTGCGGCCGTACCGAGCGCTTCCTCTGCTACCACCGCGCCGAGGACGACGACCCCCGCGCCGAGTGCCGCTCGCTGGACACCCCGCACTCCGGCGAAGAGGTGCATCTGGGTCCCTGGCAGGTTCGCTAGCTCGACCGCGAAGCGGTCCTCGGCCGCATCTCAGGGCGAGGCGGACCCCGACGCNNTCCGCTTCTTCCCGCTCGAGCACCCCGGCCTCGCCGAGCCAGCTCTCGAACGCGCGGCGGCGGGCCGCCGAAGCGTCCGGATCGACCTGCACCGTCCACTCGCTCCGTGGCGCTTCCCGGAGCGTCACCGAGATCCGCCGCAGCAGCCCGCGGCGGGCCACCAGCACCTCGACCGTCTCGCCGGGCCGGGTTCGGGCCATCGCGTCGTCGATGTTCCCCGGCAGTCGCTCGTCGCCGAAGGCGAGCAGCTCGTCGTCGACGTTGATCCCGGCCTCGTGAGCCGGACCGCCGCGGACCACTCGCTCCACGACCATCCGCCCGTGGTGGTCGCCGGTGCTCACACCGAGGTAGCCCGGCGCCTCCGGGTTCTCCTCCACCGGCGCGAAGCGCAGGCCGTAGTAGTCGAAGGCCGTTTGGTAATCGAGCTCCTCCGTGCCGTCGACGTAGGCGCGAAAGAAGTCGTCGAGCGGCTCGCCGGCCACCTCCTCGGCGACCGCGCGGAACTGCTCGGTGGTGTAGCCGGTCTCACCCGCGTAGCGCTCGTAGGCCAGGCGCATCACGTCGTCGAGGCTCTTGCCGCCGCCGGTCATGCTTCGGATCCGCGCGTCCAGCAGGAAGGCCACCACCGCGCCCTTGGTGTAGTAGCTGACGCCGCTGTTCGAGCTGTTCTCGTCCGGCCGGTAGTACTTGATCCAGGCGTCGTAGCTCGAGTCCGAGAGCGACTGCACCTGGCGGCCCGGCGTCGTCTGAAGCCGGCCGATGTTCCGACTCAGGGCCTCCAGGTATTGGTCCCGGGTGGTCAGCCGCGCGCGGCGCACCAGCAGGTCGTCGTAGTAGCTGGTGATCCCCTCCACGACCCACAGGTCCCGGACGTAGTTCTCGTTCTCGTAGTCGAAGGGCCCGAGAGCCTCGGGCCGCAGCCGCTTGACGTTCCAGGTGTGGAAGAACTCGTGGCTGACCAGCCCCAGCCAGCGCCGGTAGCGCCCCGGATCGCGACCGTTCCAGCGGTCGGTGATCATCACCGTCGACGCCGAGTGCTCGAGGCCGCCGCCACCGCCGAAGAGGTAGTTGAAGAAGACGTAGCGCTCGTAGGGCACCACGCCCCAGAGCTCGTGGTGCTGCTCCACGATCGTCGCCGTGTCCGCGGTGGCTCGCTCCGCGTCCCAGACCCCGAGCTCGCCGAAGGTCGCCATCACGTGGGTCGCGTCGTTGACCTCCACCTCGCGAAGGTCCGGGTTGCCGAGGCCCACCGGTGAGTCGACCAGCGCGTCGTAGTCGCGGGCGAGATAGCGGTGCGGGCCCTCGGCGCTCGGGTGCGCCGGCAGCGAGGTGACGCTCTCGCTCCAACCCTCGGGCAGCTCGAAGCGGAGGTCGTGCGGCAGGTCCAGCCCGCCGAGCGGCACCAGGAAGGTGCTCGCGCCGTTCAGCAGCGCCATGTCCGCGTCGACGAAGTTGGTCCGCACGCTCGCCTCCCGGGCGTAGAGGCGGTAGCGAAGGGCGACCCGATCCGGCAGCGTCTCGCCTTCGGCGGCGCGGACCTCCCAGCGGTTCTTGCGCGTCTTTTCGAGCGTCAGCGGCTCGCCCTCGAGGGTGCTCGCCTCGATGGTCTCGATGTGCCGGGCGAACTCGCGCACCAGGTAGGAGCCCGGCGTCCAGACCGCCATCAGGTAGGTGGCCGACTCGCCCTCCGCCGGGAGCACCGAGGTCACGTCCACATAATGCCGCTCGGCCTCGTCGAAGGTGAGGGTGTGCTCGATGGCGCCCTCGGCGTCGCGCGGCGTGATCGGCTCGGCCCGCTCGACCTCGATCCCGTCCTCGTCGCCGGCCTGCGGTGGCTCGCAGCCGACCTGCTCCGGCCGGCAGCCGAGGATCAAGAGGATTCCGATCGACAGTCGCATCGCCGCAGGGCCCATGAGTCGCGGCTTAGCGTGAAGCGCCGCTGCCCGTCCAGCGCTCAGGGGTGAAGGACGACCTTGCCGGTCGTCCTTCGGCTCGCGAGGTTGGCCAGCGCCACCTTCGCCTCACGGAGCGGATGGGTCTCGCTCACCAACGGCCGAACCTCCCCCTCGCTCCACAGCGCGTTGAGCGCGTCCTGCGCGTCGCGGCAGACGCTCGGTCGGTGGTCGAAGTAGGGGCCCCAGTGCACGCCGACGATGTCGACGTTCTTGAGCATGATCCGGTTGGCGGCCATCGACGGAATCCGCCCGGAGGCGAAGCCCACCACCAGGAGGCGCGCTTCCCAGGCGAGGATCTTCGTCGAGAGATCGAAGGCGTCGCCGCCGACCGGGTCGTAGACCACGTCCACCCCGCGGCCCTCGGTCAGCGCGCGGACCTTCTCCATCCACGAATCGTCGCGGTAGCTGAAGGCGTGGTCTGCGCCTTCCTTTCGCGCGAGCTCGAGCTTCTCCTCGCTGCCCGCGGTGCCGATGACCGTCCCACCGAGGGCCTTGGCGATCTGCACCGCCGCCAGCCCCACGCCGCCGGCGGCCGCGTGAACGAGCACCGTCTCCCCCGCCTGCATCCGAGCGCGGTTCACCAGCGCGACATAGCTGGTCTGGTAGACCACCCCCATCGCCGCGGCGACGTCGAAGGGCATCGCCTCCGGCAGCCGGAAGACCCGCCGGGCCGGTGCGACGACGTGGCTCGCGTAGCCGCCGTACTCGAGCAACGCGAGCACCCGGTCACCCACCGAGACGTGGACGACCTCACTGCCGACGGCGTCGACGATCCCCGCCGCCTCGCCGCCCGGGGCGAAGGGTAGCGCTGGCTTCCGCTGGTACTTGCCGCGGGTGATCAGCGTGTCGAAGAAGTTGCAGCCGATGGACTCGGTGCGGATCCGGACCTCGTCCGGTTCCGGCTCGAGCGGGTCGAAGGGGGTCGCTTCGAGCGCGTCGGGGCCGCCCAGGGTGGCCACCTGCATCCGGTAGGCATCGGTCATGAACGAGGCCTCGCACGAGCCGCCCGTGCGTTCAATGCTCCGCGCCGCGGCGCGGTCAGAAGGTCGTGGCCGGCCGACGGTCGGAGAGCTTTCGGACGATCGCCGGCCCTTCCGCGGGGGCGGTGAGGCGGGCTCGCTCGCCGTCGCGCTCGAGGCGACCGAGCACCTCGACCTCGTCTCCTTCGACCAGCATTCCCTCGAGCGCCCGAGCGCAGAGGACCATCCGACCGGTCTGGACCCGATGCTCCTCGAGGGTGCGCCGCATGGCCGCCGAGTAGCCCTCTTCCGACGAGTGCTCGACCACGCTCAGCGGCACCACGAGCTCGAGCTCCTCGGCATCCACCGCGAGCGAGCCGTAGGGGGTGCGGAGCACGAAAGCCGCGATGTCGTACGATTCCCCGACCAGCTCCCACGCGGTCACGGCCCGCGTGCGCAGAGCGCGATGGATCGCCACGCCGTAGCCCACACAGGGGCGATGCTGGAAGGGAGCGTGGAGCACCGGCTGCTGGGCGACCACGTGACCCCTCAGCCGCACGGTGGCGCCGTGCTCGGCCTCGGGGAGGACGACCAGCGGGTGCCGGCGCATCGCGCGCAAGAGCTTTCGGTCCCCGGAGACCAGCCAACGAGCCGCTGCCGTCCCAGCGACGACCGCGAGGGGCACCACCAGATAGAGCAGGTAGGGGGACATTCCGCCGCCCAGTCTAGCGGCTCGCGGTCGCGACGCAGTCGCTCTCGACGCCCATGCCTTCGAGCAACGCCGCTTCGCTGCGCAGGAACTCGGCGGCGGTGTCGGCGAGCTCGACGTCCTCGATGAGCAGTGTGTTCTCGTGGTTCCGGCTGACGGCGGATTCGCTGAAGTTCATGCTGCCGCTGACCACGAGGTCGTCGACGACGACCAGCTTGTTGTGGTTCCGCGCGCTACTGCTGCCGCCGCCCCACTGGGTGACGTAGGTCGGGACCCCCATCGCGCAGGCGCGGTCGTCCATGCTGTACGGGCTGCCCGCGTTCACCTTGTCGGCGATCAGTGACGTCTCGACCCCTCGCGCCGCGCTTCGCGAGAGCGCGAGCGCGAGACAGGCATCGGTGATCGCGTAGGCGGAGACCAGCACCCGGTCGGCGGCTTCGCCGATGAGACCCCAGTCTCCTTCCTGGCCGCAGTAGTCACAGCGATAGCCGCTGCCCGAGCCTCGGCAGAGGCAGCTCGTGCCTTCGCCGCAGGATTCGTCGCGGGTCGCGCGCCGCTCGGATGTTGCGGGTCCGCGAAGGGCGACGAGCGCGTCGTCGCTGGGCGAGAAGAACGTCCGCACCGTCGCGTCGCCCACCTCGTAGGGCCCTTCGGTCGTGACGTCCGCGACGCACGCGGGCGTGCACTCGCCGCAGCCGTTGGCGACGCAGTGGGTGAAGAGCTGCTCGAACTCGGTCACGTACGCCTCGACCATCTCGCCCGCACCGCGGAGGATCATCGTGTTGTTGTGGTTGAGCTCGAAGTCGGTGTCGGTGAAGTTCGTCGATCCCGTCAGCAGCACCGCGGCGTCCGTGCCCGCGTCGGCGAGCAGGTACTTGTTGTGCATGATGCCGGCCGTATCGATGATCTCGACCGGGATGCCGCAGCCCTCGATACCTCGGTCCGAGAGGAGCGACTCGTGGTAGCGCTCGCCGGGGACGGACTCCTCGTCGTCGCTGACCACGCGCACGCGCACGCCGGCCGCCGCGGCTTCGCAGAGCGCCTCGACGACGGCCGGGTCGTCGATGCCGTAGATCGCGAGGTCGATGGTGAAGAGCGCGCTCTGAATGACATCGAGCGTCGCGCTCCGGAGCTCCCCGGCCGGGTCGTCGCAGCCGTCGCAGTCGGGCCGGTTGGTCAGCATGGTGACCCCCGGCTCGCCCGGGTCGTCGGTCGTGACGGTGAGGACTCCGCGCGCGAGCTCGTCGCCCCAGTTGCGGATCGTGAGCGCGTACTCGCGGAGGCTCCCACCGGTGTGCGTGCCCTCGAGGCGGAGGAAGGGGGCGCGTCCCCGCCAGCTGCGCCGTCGGTAGACGTCGGACTCGGCGATGAGCTGCAGGCGCTCGTCGGTGTCTTGGGCGGTCGTGATGTGCAGGCGCCCGACGGTGCGCAGGGTGAAGGTCACCGTCTCGTCGATCCCCACCTCGAAGGGGACGTCGACCTGAAGGGCGTCGGCCTTTCCGATCGCCGCGAAGTCTCCGAGATCCACCTCCTGGCCGGGGCCCGCGGGGGCCACGCAGCCCACGACGAGCACGACGAAGAGGGGGCGGAAGTCCATTGTCCCACATCACCCTACAACTTCCGTTCCGTCAGAAAGTCGAATGATCTCGGGTATCGATGTGGCTACTCCGCTCGCCACCTGCCGGCGACTGGCTTCTCCGCCAGCCACCTGGCGGTGGCGTCGCCAGGCCGCGCCGCTACGCCAGCTCGGCGAGCGTCAGCGCGGCCTCCACCAGCAGCGGGTGGGGGCCGAAGGGCTCGGCGACGCGGTGGGTCACGCCGGGGTGCTTCTCGGCGGCCTCGGCGACGAGCCGGGGGATGTCCTCGCGGGCGTGGCGGCCGGCGGCGAGGAACCAGGGGAAGACGACGACCTCGGTCGCGCCGGCGGCCACACAGGCGTCGAAGGCCTGGGCGATCGTCGGCTCGGCGAGCTCCATGTGCGCCACCTCGACGATGGCGCCATCGCCCATCCGCTCACGGGCGATGGGGGCGACGTGGCTCAGGTTCTCGTTGGCGGAGGCCCGGCGCGAGCCGTGGTCCACCAGAAGCAGCGCAGTCGTCATGCGCCGATGATGGGGCCGCACGGCCCCGGAGCCAATGCTCCCGGGGCCGCGGCGGTGCCATCAGTTCTCCAGTACGAAGGTGACCTTCAGATCCACTCGGTACTCCTTGATGGAGCCGTTGTTCATGATGATCTTCTGGTCCTTCACCCACGCGCCTTGGACGCCATCGAGCGTCTTCTGCGCGCGTTCGACGCCCAACTTGATCGCCTCTTCGAAGCTGTTGGGTGAGCTCGCGATGATCTCGGTCACTTTGGCAACGGTCATGTGGTTGCCTCCTTTCCCCCGTGTCGGGTTGGTTTCCCTACGCCGACACGTCTAGGGCCCGCCTTTGGGCCGTCAACGGCTCAACCGAGGGTGTCGCTCGTCGTCACCGTCACACCGGCGGCGCGCATCTCGTCTTTCGCCTCCTCCGAATCGTTCGCCTGCAGGTTCACCCCCCGGCAGCCGTCCTCGAGGAGGGTCACGTCGAAGCCGAGCTCTACCGCGTCGAGGGCGGTGAACTTCACGCAGTAGTCGGTCGCCACACCGACGATCACCACCCGCGTCACCGCTCGACCCTTCAGCCAGTCACCGAGGCCGGTGTCCTTGCGGTGGCCGTTGTCGAAGAAGGCGCTGTAGCTGTCGATGGACGGATCGGTGCCCTTCTGGAAAATCGTCACGCCCTTCGGCGCTCGGTCCAGATCGAGGGACTCCACGAAGCGTGCGCCCTCGGTGCCCTGCACGCAGTGGTCGGGCCACATCACCTGCGGCATGCCGGCCAGCTCGCCCATCTCGCCGGGCTCCTTGCCCTCGTGGTTCGAGGCGAAGGAGCCGTGGCTGGGCGGGTGCCAGTCCTGCGAGGCGGCCACCACCCCGAACTCGGGCAACAGCGCGTTGGCCACCGGCACCACGGCCAGGCCGTCGGGCACGGCCAGGGTGCCGCCGGGCATGAAGTCGCTCTGGATGTCCACCAGGATCAGTGCTCGGGTCATCGGTCGGTCCTTTCGTCGGTCGCCACCGTCAGATCCACATCTCGAAGCCATCCCGCTCGAGGCGCGCGTAGGCCTCGGGGTCGAAGCGATAGAGCCGCGCCGGTCGGTGCGGCACGCCCTCCTCGCGCTCGCCGGTGTCCTCGAGGAACCCCTGAGCGAGGAGCTTCTTGCGGAAGTTGCGTTTGTCGAGCTCGCGGCCGAGCACCGTCTCGTAGAGGTGCTGCAGCTGGGCGAGCGTGAAGCGTTCGGGGAGCAGCTCGAAGCCGATGGGTCGATAGCGGACCTTGCCGCGGACCCGCTCCTCGGCGACGGCGAGGATGCGGTCGTGATCGAAGGCCAGCTCGGGCAAGTCGCCCACCGGAAAGAAGGCCGCGTCCCGGGCGTCGGTCGCCGCGCTCACCGCGTGGTCCCGGACGTTGACCAGCGCGACCCACGCCACGCTCACCACGTGGCCCCGCGGGTCTCGACCGATGGCCCCGAAGGTGTAGAGCTGCTCGAGGAAGACCCCTTCGAGGCCGGTCTCCTCCCGCAGCTCGCGGCGGGCGGCGTCTTCGAGGTCCTCGTTCTCGCGGACGAAGCCACCAGGCAGCGCCCAGGTCCCGGCGAAGGGCTCGAGGTCGCGCTCGATCAGGAGCACCTCGAGGCCCCGCTCGCTCAGCCCGAAGACCGCGCAGTCCACGCTGAGCGCCGGCCGGGGGTGTTCGTAGGTGGGCACCCGCTCAGTCCTTCTCCCCTCGCCGCTTCAGCTCGTCGAGCTCGAGGGCGTAGCCGCCGCTGAGGATCGGGAAGCGGCACCAGGTCTTCGGATCGAGGTTCTTGTCGTCCACGTGGAAGCTCGCTGCGTAGCGCTCCCGCTTCCACTGGTTGCGGCACCAGAGCCGGTAGAACTTCGCCACCCAGCCGCGCATCGTCTCCTCGGGAACGTCGGGGAACTCGACCCGCATCATCGCGAAGGCCTCGTTCGGGAACTTCTTGTCCCGGATGGCCACTCGCTCGATGGCGTCCAGGACCGGGTAGGGCATCAGGTCGCCCTCGTCGGTCTGGCCCTCCTCGGCGGGACGGAGCTCGGCGGTCGGCTGCTGCTCGTTCACCGCGCGCACTTCGGGGAAGGGACCCACCGAGGGCGCGCCGACCGTCTCGAGCCACTTCAGCCACTGGCGCAGGAACGCCTTGTCGATGCCGGCGATGGGCGAGATGCCGCCGCAGGTGTCGCCGTCCATCGTCGCGTAGCCGACGGCGGCCTCCGAGCGGTTCGAGGTGGCGATCAGGATCTGCCCGCGAGCGTTCGCGATCAGCCAGATGGACGGCGCGCGCACCCGCGCCTGGATGTTCTGCAGCGCGATGTCGTCGGTCTCCCAAGTCAGGTCTCGGTCGAGTCCCTTCTCCACCAGCGCCACGTAGCCCTCGACGAGCGCATCGACGTCGAGCTCGTAGTGGTCGGCGCCGATCGCGTCGGCCACGGCGCGCGCGGCGTTGCGGGTCACGTCACCGGAGTTCCGCGTCGACTGGTACGCGGTGGTCAGCAGCTGCTTGGTGAATTGTGTCGCATCCGCGGCGTGCTCCAGATCTCGCACGTGGCCGAGTCGCGCCTTGGCGCCCTCGAGGCCCAGCTCGGCGATGGCCATGTCCACCATGATCCGCACCAGGCAGGCGCAGGCCGTGCTGTCGGCGCCGCCGCTGAGCGAGACGACGTAGCCCTGGGCGCGCGCCTTTCGCAGGTAGTCGAAGAGGGCCAGGGCGATCACCCGCGAGAAGGCGTCCTCCTTCGAGTAGTCGGTCGGCGCCATCCGGTGGAAGGGCTCCGGTGGCAGGTCCGGGTAGTCGAAATCGACGTAGATCGCCTCGTCCCGTGGCTCCGGCTGGAAGCTCGCCGTCCGGGCGCGCTGCAGCCGGGTGAAGCTCACGTCGACCAGCGAGTGAGCGATGCCGACGTCCGCGAAGGAGAAGCGCGTCGTCTCCGCGAGCAGCGAGCCGGCGCTCGCGACCATCCCGCCGCCGTCGTAGACGATGCGCCCGGCCTCGTTCCCGAGCAGGTTCGCGTAGAGGTAGGTCACGCCGAAGGCGCGCGAGCCCTCGAGGACGAGCCGCCGCCGGATGTCCTGCTTGCCGAAGGCGAAGTGGCTCGCGCTCGGGTTCATGATCACGTCGATGCCCTGCAGCGAGAGGCGGCTGCCGGGGCGCGCGGCGACCCAGGCGTCCTCGCAGATCTCGAAGCCGAAGAGCAGGCCGCCGACCTCGAAGATCAGATCGCCGAAGGGATAGCGGTCCTTGCCCCGGTGGAGCGTGGTCACCTCGCCCGAGGGCCAGGGCTTGAACCAGCGCGGCTCGTAGTGGAGGCCGTCGCCGGCCAGGAAGCGCTTGGCCACCAGCCCCTCGATC
>JABAOG010006283.1_pt1 | contig 14645 bp, 10 predicted proteins | sample 7062131 | NCBI WGS metagenome assembly JABAOG01 (sample SAMN14538629, study PRJNA623070) | marine sediment metagenome | biome: marine biome [ENVO:00000428]; feature: marine pelagic biome [ENVO:01000023]; material: deep marine sediment [ENVO:00002113] | place: India: Arabian Sea | collected...
ACCTTCCCGGCCATGGGTCCAGTGACAATCCAGATAGTATTTCCCTGGAGACTTACACACGTTCCGTTGTCGACTTAATCCGGGAACAAATTGAGTCTGTAATCCTGGTTGGTCACAGCATGAGCGGTATTGTTATTTCGCAGGCAGCAGAACACGTCCCGGGAAAAATCCGGCGACTGGTGTATTTAAGCGCCTACCTGCTACAGGACGGCCAGACCATGTTCTTCGAGGTGGCAAAAAAAGACAACGAGGGCCTGGTGTTTTCGAATCTTGAGGTTTCCAGGAACAGAAAAACAGCCCGGGTGAAAGAGGCTGTATTACGTGAAGCTTTCTACAATGATTGCAGCGAAGAAGATTTTTATTTTGCCATGAACAAACTGGTTCCACAGCCGCTTGCTCCCATATCAACTCCAATACATATAACAAAGGAGCGATGGGGCAGGGTGCCCCGGTCTTATATTGAATGCAGCATGGATCAGACAATTACCAATTCAACACAACAAGAAATGCACACAAACATCACCTGTGAATCAGTCAGCCGGCTGGAATCCGGGCATTCCCCGTTCCTGTCCGTTCCTGAAAAGCTTGCGGAGATACTTGGTTCAGAAGCAGATTGATTTACTTGAATTTGGTAAAGGGAAACACCATGGGCACTTTTTTACGATATTCCCTGTAGCGTTCGCCGAACATCTGCAACAAATCCCGCTCTTCAAACTGCAAGGCCACCAGGATATACGCCGTCGTAACTGCAGCAAACAACAGGTGACCCACCGTCATATGTGGTGTTGCCCAGAAAGCGATTATGAATCCCAGCATAATCGGATGACGGACAAACTTGTACAGCATCGGCATTTTGAATTCCGGTGGCAACAATTGTTTCTGTTTCAGATTCATATACACCTGTTTCAGGCCGAACAATTCGAAATGGCTGATCATGAATGTTGAAGCCAGGACAATAAGCCAGCCCAGCCAGAACAGGGCGGTTAATATGTTCGTCCCGGCAGGATTATCCACGTGCCAGATGACACCTTGCAGGGGTTGCCAGAAATGATAAATCAAGATCAGCGCGAGGCTGGACAAAAGGACATAAGTGCTGCGTTCAATCGACAAGGGTATGAACTTTGTCCACCACTTTTTAAATCCTGGCCGTGCCATGATGCTGTGTTGCAGGGCAAAGACAGTCAGCAATATGAGGTTGATGATTACCGCCATTGGCCAGTTAGCGGTCATGTCGGCACCTGAATTTATGGTCTTGGGCACGACCATGTCCCCGACAAAACCGATGGCGTATAGAAATACAACAAAGAAAAGAATATAGCTTAGGACCCCGTAAATAAATGCTAGCTGTCGACCCATAACGACCACTCCGACTTGGCAGTGTTTATGTATGCCAAAGTATAGCCTGGATTTCTGATTCAATTAAAATCCCGAAAATCAGCTAATTTCAATGCTACGAGCAAGTATTAGCGTACAATAAATAATTTGTATTAAAGGTCTTGAGCCGATAATCGATTGCAGAGATGATTTTTGCCAATCTCATTGCAACAACTCATTTTTTATCTGCACTATCTATGCGATTGATTTATAAATAATAAACAGAAACTATCAAATTTAATCCCGACCTAAAGTTATGCTGCTTTGCAATATTTCTAATTTGGTCTGCACAGTTTGAGTGGTTGTACCTTGAGAAGAACAGCCTTGGGAGTAGAATGAAATAGTTCTATTAAATAATAGCTTGTAAACGGAAGTTCAGCTGATACAGGTAATGGACTAATGAGAAAATATCTCTTCAAAAAGATAGTTAACTGGCTCAACGAGGACATCGGTGAGTCGTATCACGATGTACCGCTTACCGGCTATGACCGCATGTGCGAAGAATTGCGGCTCGGTGATGTTTTGCTGATTGAAGGACGTTCCAGGATCAGTCGCATCATAAAGACTATCACCATCAGTCCCTGGACCCATTCCGCTATCTACATAGGACGTATTGATGAGATCAAGGATGGAGCATTACAAAACAAGATCGCCGAGCATTTCACGGGAGGGCACAATGAAATGTTGCTTCTGGAATCCTTGCTCGGCATGGGCACAATCGTCAGGCCGGTCAGTGTTTACAAGGAAGAGCACATACGAATTTGCCGGCCCAAGATTGCGTCCCTGGAAGACAGGTACAAGGTGATCGAATTTGCAGTCAACCAGCTTGGATATGATTATGATGTTCGGCACATACTCGATCTGGCAAGGTTCTTTTTCCCGTTTTCCATTTTGCCCAGGCGCTGGCGTTCGTCACTGTTTAATTTTCATGCCAAGCAACCGACAAGAAATGTCTGTTCCTATCTGCTTGCAGAGGCCTTTGGAAGCATCCAGTATCCGGTATTGCCTGTTGTAGGAAGGGAAGAAGATGGCAGTCTGAAACTTTTTATACGGAACACAAAATTATTGACGCCCAAGGATTTTGATTACTCACCTTATTTTGAGATCATCAAGTATCCTTTGTTCCAGATTGATGAACTCCAATCCTACCGATCTTTACCCTGGGATGAAAAGGAAACTGTTTTTGATTCAACCCAGGATATCAATATCAAGGAAAAACAGGAATCATGAATTTATTTAAGGAATATGTGGAATGCTGACTTTTCTTATCACTGGCACGTTGATAATTTTTGTCGCATTTTCCTACCTGAGATTACCATTAACTATCTGGGCGCTGGGATATTTCATTCTCTTACTAGTAACANNTCATTCTCTTACTAGTAACAACACTACTGTTTGAATCAGGGATGATGACCAGAATAACCCTCTGGACAATTTACATTCTCTTTTTCGCACCCTTGTTGGTACCTTTCATAAGACGCAACTGCCTGACTAAACCGATATTTGCTTTTTACAAGCAACAATTACCCACAATGTCGCTAACTGAAAAAATTGCATTGGAAGCCGGAACCGTATGGTGGGACAGGGATCTTTTTAGTGGCAAACCGGACTGGGAAAAGTTACTTAATTATCCTTCACCGGTCCTGACAGATGAAGAACAAAAATTTATTGATGGCCCGGTTCAGGAAGCCTGCAACATGATTGATGACTGGAAAGTCACCCATAGGGATTATGATCTATCAGCAGAAGTCTGGGATTATCTTGCCAGAAATCATTTTTTTGCAATGATCATCCCGAAACAATATGGCGGACTGGGTTTCTCTGCGCAGGCACATTCCGCTGTCGTCATGAAATTTGCGACACGAAGTGTTACAGCTGCAGTTAGCGTCATGGTACCCAATTCCCTGGGGCCTGGCATGTTGCTCATGGAGTATGGCACCGAGCAGCAAAAAGAGTATTACCTGCCACGGCTGGCTGATGGCACTGAAATTCCATGCTTCGCCCTGACATCACCGGAAGCAGGTAGCGATGCGGCCAGTATGGCCGATCATGGTGTGGTCTGTTACGGCGAACATGACGGCAAGAAAGATGTCCTCGGCATTCGCCTGACCTGGAACAAGCGCTATATCACTCTCGCGCCAATTGCTACGCTCCTGGGCCTGGCCTTTAAACTCTATGATCCGGATCACCTTGTCGGTGATGATGATGAACCCGGTATAACCCTGGCACTGATCCCCACCAATCATCCAGGTGTTCATATTGGTAACCGCCATAAACCTTTGAATGTGCCATTTCAAAATGGGCCCAATTCCGGAGACAACGTATTTATCCCTATGGACTGGGTCATTGGTGGCAGAGATCGTGTTGGCCAGGGTTGGCGGATGTTAATGGAATGCCTATCTGATGGTCGCAGTATCTCGCTACCGGCGTTGAGCGTGGGGGCTGCAAAGCTGGCCAGCAGCACCAGCGGCGCCTATGCCCGTGTCCGGCAACAATTCAATGTTTCAATTGGTGAATTTGAGGGCGTCCAGGAACGACTCGCACGTATTGCCGGATTGACATATTTGATGGATTCAGCACGAACGCTGGTACTGACAGCGCTTGATGAAGGTGAGAAACCGTCTTTACTGTCGGCCGTTGTAAAATACCATCTCACAGAATCAACGCGGACAGTGGTTAACGATGCCATGGATGTGCATGCCGGCAAAGGGATAATGCTTGGAGAGAGAAACTATATTGCCAATATCTATGATTGCCTGCCAATTGGGATCACCGTTGAGGGAGCGAATATTCTTACAAGAAACATGATCATATTCGGTCAGGGTGCAATACGATGTCATCCTTATGTCATGGATGAAATCAGATCAGTTACCGAAGAAGATAACAATGCAGGCCTGCTTGCATTTGATGATATTATTTTTTCACATGTCGGCTTCGTCATCAGTAATATCGTCAGAACTTTTCTCCTGGCAGTCAGCAATGGTCATATTCATCAACCCGGCATGAATCGCGGTACGAGGAAATACTACCAGCAGTTAATGCGCATGAATGCTGCTTATGCCATGCTGGCTGACATTAGCATGTTGATCCTTGGCGGCAGTCTGAAACGAAAAGAAAATTTGTCTGCCCGTCTTGGGGATATATTGAGTTATTCATACCTGGCAACAGCTGCACTCAAACGTTTCCATGAACAAGGTCATAAACATGAGGATCTGGTTCTACTGAAATGGAGTGTTGAATATTCGCTTTATCAAATTCAGGAAGCCGTATATGGATTTCTTGATAATTTCCCATTACAAAGCCTGGCTATTCTACTAAAAAGACTGATTTTCCCTCTTGGACGATCTTACTCGCCAGTTTCTGACAGACTTAACAGCGAGGTGGCTCATACCATTCTCAGTGATTCAGCGGCAAGAGACAGGCTTATTGCAGGCATGTTCATGCCGGATGATGCTACGGAACAAGTTGCCGTATTGGAACAAGCTTTCAAACAAGCGGTTATGTGCACACCCATTATTGAAAAATTGAGACGGTTTGCCCGGGAAAATAAATTGCAGAGCAAAAATATTCTCGATATTGCCCGTGAAGCAATACCAGTATCATTAATTAATAAACAGGAATTCGAGCAACTGGAAAAACTGATTGAGTTAAGAAACAACGTGATTGCTGTAGATGATTTTTCCACCGATGATTTTTAAACAGGAACAATGAATGCTCCAGCGTGAAACAGGCCATCGTGTAGTTAACCTTGTAGACGGAAGCCGCACTCCTTTCCTGAAAGCAACAGGTGTGCCTGGGCCATTCACGGCATCTGATCTGGCAGTCAAATGTGGACAGGCGTTATTGTTAAGGCAACCATTTCAGGCAGATGATCTTGACCAGGTGATCCTGGGTTGCGTTTCACCCAGTGCGGATGAGGCAAACATTGCCCGGATTGTTTCCCTTCGTCTGGGCTGTGGCTATCGCGTCCCGGCATGGACTGTCCAAAGAAACTGTGCCTCTGGTATGCAGGCAGTTGTCACGGCAGCTGAATCGATAGCATCCGGTGAATCAGAACTGGTGCTGGCAGGGGGCACGGAATCCATGAGTCATGCTGTCATCCAATATAACGAAGCGATGGCCATATGGCTTGGTCGGTTATCCCGGGCTAGAAATCTGAAAGACAGAATATTGCAATTCCTCAAATTCCGTCCCGGCATGCTAAAACCGGTGATAACCCTGCTAAAGGGTCTGACAGATCCGGTGGTAAATCTCTCCATGGGGCAAACGGCAGAAATTATTGCCCGACGCTTTGAAATCGATCGGGAGACCATGGATGCATTTGCACTTTCTAGCCATCATCGCCTCGCTGCCGCCTATGAAAAAGATCTCTTACCGGAGGTTGAAACGATTTATTCCGACAATGGCAGTTATTATTCGCGTGACGATGGTTTTAGGCCGGATACTAACCTGGAAAAACTGGGAAAATTAAAACCGGTTTTTGACAAAGAATTTGGTTCGGTCACAGCAGGTAACAGCGCACAAATCACAGACGGTGCAGCCATGTTGCTACTCGCGAGCGACGAGGCCGTTAAAAAATATAATCTGCCTACCATGGCCCGGATCATTGATAATGCCTGGGCAGCAATTGATCCGGCCCAGATGGGACTTGGGCCTGCACATGCCATGGCCAGCCTGATGAAACAACAGCAATTGTCTATCAATGACATTGATTTCTGGGAGATCAATGAAGCCTTCGCTGGCCAGGTATTAGCCTGTATGGCAGCCTGGGCTGATGAGAATTATTGCCGCGATGAACTGGGGCTGGACTCTGCAATGGGGCAAATCAAACACAATAAATTAAATATTCATGGTGGGGGCATCAGCCTAGGTCACCCGGTAGGGGCCAGTGGTGCACGTATTATTCTGCATATGGCGCATGTATTGAAACAAAACAATGCACTAAGAGGTATAGCCTCACTTTGTGTTGGCGGTGGACAAGGAGGGGCCGTTTTGCTTGAAACAGGATACACAGAATAATGGACATGCCTGTATTCAAGCACTGGCGACTGGAATCGGATGAAGCAAATATCTTCACGCTATTAATTGATAAATCTGATTCAAGTGCCAATATCCTTTCCCTAGATGTCATCAATGAGCTTGAACAGGTAATTACGAGTTTAAAGGCTCATCCATGTAATGGCCTTTTCATCTATTCGGCCAAGGAAAACGGATTCATTGCCGGCGCGGATATCAACAGTTTCACCTCCCTGGATACTGATAACGAGATAACAGAGCTGATACAAAAAGTTCAGTCAATTTTTAATGATCTTGAAAAATTATCTTTCCCTACAGTTGCGGTAATCAAGGGATTTTGTCTCGGTGGTGGACTGGAACTTGCTCTTTGCTGTGATTACCGAATTGCCATCGATGATCCAAAAACCCGGATAGGTTTTCCCGAAATCCTGCTCGGGATCCATCCTGGTTGGGGAGGCAGCGTCAGGCTGATGGAAAAAACAGGTGTCCTGCCGGCCATGAAACTGATCCTGACGGGGAAAACAGTGGATGCAGCCAAAGCCCTGCGCCTGGGAATTGTCGATAAATGTATACCACAACATTACGCTGAACTGGCAGCATGGCATTTACTGGCAAATGGGAAAAAGCCGGACAAAAGAAATCGTAACAAATTCTCAAGGTTTACGCTCTACAGGAAAATTATTGCTTCTATATTGAGAAAGAATGTCTCTTCGAAGGTTAAACAAGAACATTATCCCGCCCCTTTTTCATTAATTAATATCTGGGAAAAATACGGTGGTGACCGTGAACAGATGTTGGAAGAAGAGGGCCATTCTGTTGCCCGTTTGCTTTCAACAGCAACAGCCAAAAACCTGATCCGTGTCTTTCAGTTGCAGGAACGACTCAAAGCGCAGGGGAACAAGGATAAATACCCCATCGATCATGTGCATGTCCTTGGTGCCGGTACCATGGGAGGCGATATTGCAGCATGGTGTGCCTTTAACGGGCTAACGGTCACATTACAGGACAGGGAGGCAAAATACATTTCACCTGCCATCAAGCGCGCCCATCAATTATTTAGCCGGCGCTTGAAGAAACCCCACAAGGTGCGGGCCGCCATGGATAGACTGATACCGGATCCACGAGGTCAGGGTATTGGTCATGCGGACCTGTTGATTGAGGCCATTATTGAAGATCTGGAAGCCAAACAAGCCCTGTTTCAATCTATACAACATAAGCTCAAACCAGGTGCCATTCTGGCCAGTAATACATCAAGCATACCTCTTGATGAGCTTGCCGCAGGACTGGACAAGCCTGAATTGCTGGTTGGACTGCATTTCTTTAACCCGGTTGCAAAGATGCAACTGGTTGAAGTTGTATACCATAACAACACCAACATGGCACTGGTGCAATCATCGGCTTGTTTTTGCCGGCAGATTAACCGGTTGCCACTACCGGTAAAAAGCTCTCCGGGTTTTTTGATCAACCGGATTCTAATGCCTTACCTGATCGAGGCAGTCATTTTGCTGGAAGAGGGAGAGCAGCCAGAAAATATAGATCAATGTGCAAAAGACTTTGGTATGCCGATGGGACCATTGGAACTATCAGATGCTGTTGGCCTGGATATTTGCCTGTCTGTGGCAAATATCTTGTCACATGAACTCGATATTTCTGTGCCAAAGCTATTGAGCGAAAAGGTCGATGCCGGTTCTTTAGGACGCAAATCAGGCCAGGGATATTATAAGTATCGCATGGGCAAGCGCATCAGTCGCAAACCTGGTCACACTCATATCAGCCGTGAAGATGTGACAGACCGGCTCATACTGAGGATGTGCAGTGAGGCGGCCAAGTGTTGGGAAGAAAAAATTGTAAGCGAAAAGGATTTTATTGATGCCGGCCTGATTTTTGGTGCTGGATTTGCGCCATTTCGTGGTGGGCCAATGCATTACCTGGCAATCAGAGGGCACACTGCTATAAAAAACCGCCTCGAAGAATTGCAATCAAGTTATGGAGAACGATTCAAGCCAGGAGTTGAACTGTAATTTCACCCAATGAGCCAGGAAGCCAATGACTGAAAAGGAAACCAGCCTCTACACACCAGTCAATATCCCGCCGGTCAGGAATGAGACCATCACCGGTCTGTTCCTTAAACGGCTAGCCAGGACCCCGCAAGCAATCGGATACCGGTTTTATGATAAAAACGAGCAGGCCTGGCAGGATAAAACCTGGCAGCAAACTGCAAACGAAGTGGCCAGATGGCAGCAAGCCATGATTGCAGAGGGTCTGAACAAAGGGGACAGGATAGCCATCATGGGCCAAAACTCCTGGCATTGGGTCATTGCCGATCAGGCAGCGTTAGGTCTGGGTCTTATTGTGGTTCCACTTTATGTGAATGACCAGGCCGATGATGTCTTTTATATTATCCGCAATTCCGGGGCACGAATGCTGGTCATCGACGGGGAAGATGAATGGCAATTACTGAACGATAAACTTATCAACGAGGATCAGCTGCTTCGTGTAATCACAATCCATGATTTTGATAGTAAAGACGAGAAAATAATGCAGGCGAGTACCTGGTTACCGCAAGCTGATGGATATCAAATCGAAAACAAGGTTAGTTATGAAGATCTGGCATCAATTGTATATACATCTGGCACTACTGGTATACCCAAGGGGGTGATGTTGAGTCATGGTAATATTGTCAGCAATGTTTCCAGTTGTATGCAGGCAGTGCCAGTGTATTCCTTGGATACGTTCCTTTCTTTTCTACCCTTGTCACATATGCTGGAGCGAACAGTTGGTTACTATTTGCCAATACTGGGAGGTTCCATTGTTGCCTTCACCCGGGGGATCCCGTTCCTGCCAGAAGATATAAAATTTATAAAACCGACCCGATTGATTTCCGTTCCAAGAATCTATGAGCGTATTCATGCAAAACTTAATGCACGCATTTCGGGAAAACCGGGGTTCATCAAATTCTTATATAGACATGCAGTAAATACAGGCTGGGATAGGTTCAATCACCGACAGGGACGCGTGAGCTGGTCTCCCCGGTTTTTATGGCTTCCCTTGTTAAATCTCCTTTTTGCGCGACGCTTACAGGAGCAATTGGGCGGGCGCCTGATATCAGCCATATGTGGTGGCGCCCCCTTATCATCAGATATCTCAAAAACGTTTATTGGTCTGGGTATTCCACTACTGCAAGGCTATGGTCTGACCGAGGCCAGTCCTGTCGTCAGTGTTAACAGGCTTGATAATAATATTCCCAGGAGCATCGGCCTGCCACTGGCCGGGCTCCAGGTGAGAACTGATGAACGTGATGAGTTACTGGTACGTGGTGATTCAGTTATGCAGGGTTACTGGTGTGACAATCCAGGGACGGCGAAGGCAATTGACAATGATGGCTGGCTGCATACGGGTGATATTGCCAAAATCGAAAAAAGTTTCATTTATATTACCGGCAGATTAAAAGAAATTATTGTCCTGTCTACTGGAGAAAAAGTTTCACCAATAGACATGGAAATGGCTATTTCCAGAGATCCACTGTTTGAACAGATTATGGTCATTGGCGAGGGCTGTCCATATCTCACAGCAGTTGCTGTACTTGATGAAAATTATCTGGAAAATGAAAAGCATACTCCTGAAGACATGGAGAAGCTGCTTCTTGAAAAAATTGCAAGCGAACTCCATCAGTTTCCGAGTTATGAACAAATCAGGCGAGTATACTATTCGACTGAAAAATGGACTGTTGAAAATGAAATGTTGACTCCAACATTCAAATTGAAAAGAAAAAATATTCTGGATAAATATAAGGATGAAATTGCACGGCTTTACGAGGGGCATGTAATTTACAGTAAAGGGAATTCAATCCTGACTTGAAAAAATAGAATTCCGGGAGCAGGATATTTAACGGATACTCGATTACCGGGAACTTTTCTGATTGGATTGTTTATCAATCGTATGTGCTTCCCTGAAACCAAGCACAGTCACTAATAATGATGGCAGAAACAACAGGGTAACCAGGGTTGCAAAAAACAATCCGAATAACACAATGGCACCCACGCCACGATAGAGTTCCGTTCCGGCACCGGGGATAAATACCAGGGGCGCTAGGCCACAGACGGTAGTGATCATTGACATTAATATAGGGCGCAGTCGAGCCTCAACCGCGTTTCTAACGGCCTCGTGTGCAATCATGCCATGTTGCTTGAAGTTGGTTATCGCCCGGTCCAACATCAGTATCGGATTATTCACCACGGCGCCAACCAGTATCAGGAAACCCAACATGGTAATCATGTCGAAAGGTTGGCTGATGGCCGACACAGCGATGAACGGCAAAAAGCTACCCACGGCATTCAGTAACCACAAGCCAACAATACCACCGGCAATCCCCAACGGGACTGTGGTCATAATGATGAGGGGATAACCCCAATGGTTAAAAATCGCCACCAGCAGCAGATAACACAATATGATCGCAACAAAGAAATTTTCCATCAATGCCACCCGGGTGGCCTCAAGTTGATCAATGGCCCCGGAAATCTGCATGCTGATCCCCTCGGGGATTTCACCTTCTGAGCGCATCTTTTCCAGTATTTCTGTCTTCACTTCATTGACTGCTGTTTCCAGGGCAACAGAACGCGGCGGGATAATGTTCAGGGTCATTGTTCTGCGTCCATTAAGGCGACGTATGGTGTCGGTATCGATGGTTTCAACTACACGCGTCACAGAACCCAATGGGATAATATTCCCGTTTGAGAGATATAACGGAATATTTCTGATATCGTCAATATTTTCCATTTCGCCTGTGACGTTGTACATGAACATGTCTATCTTGTCGTCTGCAATGAAAAACTCATCAACATAGGTACCGTTGGTCATTGCTGAGACAGCATAACCGACATCATCGACAGACAGATTGAGCTCAGCAATACGCTCCCAGTCCGGTTGGATCTCGATTAAAGGCTGGGCAAGGATCAATGACCCCGGATCCGAGTTGATACTGGGATTGTCAAAAAGGTTGGTTGCCTTTTCATAGACTGCTCGGGATGTTTCATAAAGCGACAACAGATGGGCACCGGTGATATCGACGTTGACACTGCGGGTACCGCCATCATTACTTGAAATGATTGAACCACGCGTTGAAAAGGCCCGCATGCCTGGATATTCGCGGTATTTACTGTCAATGATCTCCATTAACTTGTTGATATCTCCTGGCCGGGTGGTCTCGACAATCATTCTTAACTGCTGGGGCTGTGTCCACAAGACCAGGTATGCCAGAGAGGGTACCTTGATTTCACCAATATCAAACTTCTTCGGATCTGCATCCAGATGAGGAAGAAAGTAGTCGTGTAATTCCATGGCAATAGCATTCATTTCTTTCAGATTATACCCGGCCGGTGCAATCATCGTTGAGAAGGTTTTATATTCTTCACCTTCCGGCAGATATTCAGCGGGCGGGGTCAGCTTGATAATCACCAGCCCGGTGATTAACAGAACTGAAACCATCACGGTTATGCGTCGTATTGGAGTCAGGATTAACCAGTCGACCATGGAGACGATGATTTTACGATAACCGCCTTCTATTTTTTTATGCTTGTCAGAGTGAAAGGGCAGGCGGCCGCTGGCTGCCGGTATCACCGAGATAGCAACCATCATTGAANNCGAGGCAGAGATGGCGACTGCGATATCGGAATAGAGTTGCCCGGCTTCCTGGGTTACAAATAAAACAGGCATGAAGACAAGTATGGTAGTCAATGTTGATGCCAGCACCGATGTCCAGACATTTTTCAAACCGGTCACTGACGCCCTTAGTCGCTCAACTCCTTTCCTGCGTTCCCGTTCGATACTTTCCAGGACAACAATGGTGTTGTCGAGCGTCATACCTATTGCAAACGCCACCCCGGCAAGTGAAATCACGTTAATTGTCCTGCCGGCCACCAGCAGCCCGAGAAATGCCGCGATGGTACAGATGGGTATGCCAATGGCACCGACAAAGGTTGCCGGCAAGGAACGCAGGAACAAAAACATCACCAGTGTGGCAAGGAATGCACCAATGGACAGGTTTTCCCAGACATTCTTGATCGATGAAACCACGTATCGGACATCATCCGTGGTATGCCGTATTTGCATGCCCATAGGTTCCAGAACTTGCTCGCTGATCTGTTCAACAACCGGCATCATGGCGTCCTTGATCTCAACTACGTTGGAACCAATCTGCCGTTTGACCGAAATAAAAATCACCGGCAAGCCATTAATATAGGATTGCGAATTGATCTCGGCATGGTCCAGTTGCACCTGGGCGATATCACCCAGTCTTACGATGCTGTCGCCCTCGCGCTTGATGATCAGCTCTTTTATCTGGGTAATGTCGTCGAAACGACCGACCGTGCGCAGCAGGTAGCGGCGTTTGCCGGTGTCGATGTCGCCGCCGGAAATGTCCACGTTCCGGGAACGAATGATATCCCGCAAACCGGATAAGGTGATGCCGCGTTCGGCCAACCGCGCAGGATCAACCAGTATCTGTATTTGCCGCTCTGCGCCACCACGGACATTTACTTCCGAGACCCCTGGTACCCTTTCCATGCGGGTACGAACATTGTCATCGACAAAATCACGCATTATGTCCATGTCCAGATCCGACGGATTACCGGGCAGGGGTTCCACGCGAAAAAACATAAAGTTATTACTGGTGAACGAACTGGTATAGATCCGGGGCTCGTCTACATTTTCCGGGTAACCGGTCACCTGGCTAAGGGCATTATTGACCCGGATCAAGGCTTCATTAATGTCTGTGCCAAAGGGAAACTCGAGTTCGATCCGGGAAACGCCGGTGGTTGCAAACGAAATCATCCGCTCCAATCCGGGGATGTTGCGCAGGTATTCTTCCTGTTCGATCAGGATTTCCTTCTCAACATCCTGCGGGGTGGCACCAATCCATTGCGTTTCCACACGAATGACGCGTACTTCAAGGTCCGGGATCATTTGTACCGGGACCCGCATGATAGCGAGGACGCCGAAGATACAAATGATCAATACGCCAATGGCTAATAAATTGCCGTGACGTATTATGCTTTCAAACATATCAGTCCTTGTTGCTTATCGAGGTATCAATGATATTTATGGCCTGCCCATCGTTGAGTGTTTCATTGCCTTTCAGTATCACGATTGAATCGATTGGTAATCCGGATTCAATCACAACCTGGTTGGCAAGGGTCTTGCCGGTCTTTACCCGAAGTTGCCGGGCGATTGTCTTGTCGTCTTTTGCCTCGGCGATCCAGACATAGGTCTGCCCGGTGGCTTTCTTCATGATGGCGTCACGGGGCAGGGTAACTACATCGTTCTGGTGGGCAATGGTGAAGACGGCGCGTGCCGACATACCGGGAATGATGTTGTGATCATGGTTATCAAGTAACACCCTGACCAGAAAGGTCCTGACCGATGCGGTGTTTACCGGTACCTTGGTATTGATATGCGCCTGAAAAACTTCATCCGGGAAGGCATCCAGATACACTCTGACGAGCGTGTTTTCATCCAGTAACGGATAATATTCCTGGGGTACCTGCACATCCAATCGTAATTCTTCGGTGGATACCAGGTTCAGCACCGCAGTGCCCGTATCAACCCACTCTCCATCCTCCGTTAACTTGCGGCTTACGACTCCGTTGAAGGGAGCAATGATCTTGTGGCGTTCAAATACTTCTACCCGTTGCCGGTAGTCTGCTTGCAGGCGTGTCAGTGCAGCTTGCTTCAACCTGACATCGGCTTCGCGGGAAAGTGCAGTACTCTCGGGTATGTTGCGTTGTTTGAGCAAACGCCGACCTTCCTCTGCAAGGCGTTCGGCCTCGTCCAGTGCCGCCCTGGCCTCGGACACCGCAGCGGCGGCCCGGTCCATATCGATCTTTGCCAGCGTGGCGTCCATTTCTATCAATACATCACCACGTTTGATCCTGCTGCCGGCATCCACATCCACATGAGTGACCAGGCCACTGACACGGGGAGAGAGGGCGGCATTCCGTTTCGATGTAAAGGNNTAAAGGTGCCAGTGAGGGGCAGATGTTCAGTCAAGGGTTCTTGTTGGGGTTGAATGACGGTAACCGGGACCGCATTTGCTGCCAACAGGGGGAAGACATAGACCATGCAGAACATCAGCAAACAGAGTTGCATGGTCACCTGAAATTTTCGTGATATCTGATCCTGTATTTGCACAATTGAGGTAATTTCTATCCAACTTGGACACATTTTAAATGGCGGGATCATTTTATACTATCAGTAGGGCT